>Ga0079995_1059455_pt1 | contig 24276 bp, 19 predicted proteins | sample FaiFalFF_MnMetaG_2_FD_69198 | JGI IMG/M metagenome (GOLD analysis project Ga0079995, IMG submission 69198) | Freshwater microbial communities from Yellowstone National Park, Wyoming, USA - Fairy Falls C (FF_Mn_C) (SPADES assembly) (version 4) | ecosystem: Environmental > Aquatic > Freshwater >...
AGACAGTCAGCTCCAGACCATAGCTGAGGTGGGGGCGCCCGGAAAAGTCCAGCACCACCTGCACCAAGGCCTCATCCAGCGGAGCCCAGAAGTGACCAAAACGGTAAATGCCGCGCCGATCCTGCAGCGCCTGCGCCAGCGCCTGTCCCAGGGCAATGCCCACGTCCTCATTGGTGTGGTGGTCGTCGATGTGCAGATCCCCCACGGCCTTGATCTGGAGATCAATTAGCCCATGGGTGCTGAGCTGGGCCAGCATGTGGTCCAAGAAGGGGATCCCGGTGTCGATCTCGTACTGCCCTCTGCCATCGAGGTTGAGATGCACTTGAACGTCCGTTTCGTTGGTGCGGCGGTGAACCGAGGCCGTCCTGGGCTGCAGCAGGCGGGGGGAGTCGATGGCTGTCATGGCAAGGGTAGGGGAGCACTAGGAAGTCCCAGCTCTAGGATCGCACAGGTAGGGGTGCCAGAATCAGCGTCTTTGGCAAGGGGGGCAGGCGGGCTCAGGTTGCAGAGGGGGAGAGTGTTCCTTGCAGGATTGGCAACAGATTCAACGGGCCCTCAAGCAGTATTGGGGCTACGAGGCACTGCGCCCACCTCAGGAGCGGGTCATCCGTGCCTTGCTGGAGAAGCGGGATGCACTGGTGGTGTTGCCGACGGGTTTCGGCAAGTCTCTGTGCTTTCAACTGCCGGCCTTGCTGCAGACAGGGCTGACCCTGGTGGTCTCGCCTCTGATTGCCCTGATGGAAGACCAGGTGCAGGATCTCTGGAAGCGCCGTCTGCCGGCGGCCTGTTTGCACAGCGAGCTGGATCCAGCTCTGCGCAAGCGGGTGTTGCGGGCTTTGGAGGAGAACCGGCTGCGTCTACTGTATCTGGGGCCGGAAACCCTCTTCAGCCCGCCAGTCTGGGAGCGGCTGCAGCAGGTGCCCCTCAACGGCCTCATTGTTGACGAGGCGCACACCTTGGTGCACTGGGGGGGATCCTTCCGGCCCGACTACCGCCGTCTGGGTTTGGTGCGCCCTGCCCTGGGCCAGCCTGCCTTTCCCATTGCTGCCTTTACCGCCACTGCCGATCCCGAAACCCTCAGCCGCCTGCGCCACATCCTCGACCTGCAGAATCCGGAATGCATTCGCGCTGACCCGCTGCGAACCAACATTTCTCTCAACGTGGCGGTGGCCTGGAGCCCAGCGGATCGCCGTCGGCGCCTGCTGCGCTTTCTGGCGGAAAACTCCGGCTCGGGCCTGGTGTACGTGCGCACGCGGCGGGATGGAGAGGAGCTGGCCGAGTGGTTGGGCCGCCGCAACCAGAAAACCGCCACCTACCACGGCGGCCTGGAGGCGGGATCCCGCCGTCGGTTGGAGCGGGCTTGGCTGGAGGGCGAGCTGCGCTTTCTGGTCTGCACCAACGCCTTCGGCTTGGGGATCAACAAGCCCGACGTGCGCTGGGTGCTGCACTTTCACCCGCCCCCCAACTTAATGGACTACCTGCAGGAGGTGGGGCGGGGCGGGCGGGATGGCGGCCCTTGCCAGGCCCTGATGTTGGTCTCCGAGCCGACAGGCCTCTTGGATCCCACCGATCGCCAGCGCCAAGCCTATTTCTATTCCCAGCAGGAGCGCTTGCTGGCCCAGGCGCGGCGTTTGCTGCAAACGCTGCCCCCCCAGGGATCCTACGCCGACTTGCCCCCCGGAGAGACGCGGGTGGCCCTGGGCCTGCTGCAGGAGATGGGCTGTCTGCATTGGCCAGATCCCTTTCACTTTCAAGTGCTGCACCGCCGCTGGCAGCCGCCGCCGCGGCAGGATCCCTGGCAGGGGATGGACGACCTCATCCACAGCCGCGGCTGTCGCTGGCAGGTCATCCTGCGGCATTTTGGCTACCCTGAGAACCAGCCTGGTCTGCCCTGCGGCACCTGCGACCGCTGCCGGGCTTCCCAAAGGCGCTGATGGGTGCTTGCCCAGCCTTGTGGCCAGCGATAGGATCCCCTCGCTGAAGACTTTCCTGGAGTGTCCATGGGTGGTTCTGGATCCCCAGTTGCAGCGCTTGAGCAGCCCTTGTCCCTGGCGCAGCAGGTGGCGCAACTGCTAGTGGTGCCGGTCTCGGCCCGCCTGGGATCCCAGGCTCCTCCCCGAGAGGTTCTCAAGCGGCTGATCCAAGAGGTGGGGATTGGAGGCATCTGGATTACCGATGGCCATGTGGCTGAGGCCCTGCTCCTCATTGAGGAGGCGCAGTCTTGGGCGACTCTGCCCCTTCTTGTGGCAGCCGAGGCCAGTCGCGGCCTGGCTCTGCAGGGAGCCACTTCCTTCCCCCACCCCCTGGGCCTGAGCCGCCTGGGCTCTGAGGCCGAGCGCTGGGCAGAACAGTGGGGAAGGATCACGGCGCGGGAGGCGGCGGCCATCGGCATCAACTGGCTGCTTGGCCCGGTGGCTGAGCCCCTGGGGCAGGGTCTAGCAAGACTGGCGCTGGCAGAGGAGCCAAAGCTGGCGTTGCAACTGGCGCGGGCCTTCGTGCGCGGCTGCGAGCAAGCGGTTCCGGAGGGGATTCTAACCACCGCTAGAGCCTTCCCCGGCCAGGGCTGGGCAGAGGGGCGGGCCAACCCCCTGCTGTTGCTAAAGCCAACTGCTGACCCCTGGTGTCCTCGCCTAAGCCTCACCTTGGAGGAGCTGCAAGCAGGACCCTGGCTGCCGTTCCGCGGTCTGGTGGACCAGGTAGGAGCCATCTCGGTTGCGCCAGTGGTGCTGCCGGAGTGGGACGAGCGCTGGCCGCTCTCTCTTTTGCCGGGGCGGCTGACCCAGCTGCTGCGCCAAGAGTGGGGGTTTAGCGGTCTCATTGTGGCAGAGGGCCTCGACCAAAACTTCCTAGCCAACCTGGCTGATCCCCCCCTGCTGGCGGTGCGGGCTCTCCAGGCCGGCGCCGACCTCCTTTTGGCCCCTCCCGACCCTTTGGCGGCTGTCGCAGCCGTTGTGGAAGCTGTGCAGCGGGGATCCCTAGACCCCCAGGCCATTGCCCAGTCGGTAACGCGGCTGCTGCGGGCTAAGCAGCGGCTTTTTCCCTCCGCCTCCGCCCTACTCAAGCAGGTGTGGCCGCCCCTGGCAGAAACGGACTTTAGCTTGCTGCCTGGCTGGATGGGGGCTCAGGTCAACCGCGGTTTTCCCGACGAGCACTTAAAACCCTTGCTACTGGGGGATCCCCTCGCCAAAGATTCACCCCTTGCCAAGCTGTTTAGCGCCCGCTCCCATCTTCCTAGGGCTGCCCAGTTGGGATCTCTTCTAGCCGAGAGCGACATTGCCCCTTGTCAGGCAGCCATGGCCCGCGGCGGAGTGACCGGCGGTCAGCCTCTGCCTCTCCCCTTGCCGCCTGGCAGTTGGAACTGGATCTGGCAAGATCTCTCCCTGGGCGCTGAGGCAGTGCTCCTAGCCGAGTCCCCTGCCCTAAGCATTCCCGCCAGCTTGGGTCTTCCGCCCCTACTCAGCCATTCCCTTACCCCCTTGAGCTTGCTGGAGGCAGCCCTTAGCAGCGGCGGCCAGTTGATTCTCCAGGCCTTTGTCCACGAGGCTCTGCCCAACTACGTGGTGGATTGGCTAAGGCGGTGGCGGGAGCGGATAGCAGCCGTTGTTACTTATGGAAACTTGGCGGTTTGTCATCGCCTCCAGAGTTACTTCCAATGGACCAACGCCATCCACAGCCTCAACGCCGATTCCCTTGCTCAATTGGCAGTCATGCAACGCCTGTTTCCCAGCCGACCCCTGCTGGAGAAGGGCAGGCTTCAGCAAGCTGCTGCAGATCATTCATTAAGAGAAAGTAAATGCCGTTACGGATTGTTGGCAGGAAGGGGCTCCTAAGCTATTGTATTGGTGGAAATGTAAAAGATTGAAACGTCTCTCTCAGGGTTGTCGGCTGTGCCTTTCTTTTTCCCCCACCTCGACATTTCCGGTAGCCCTCGCTTGGCTTCTGGCGGGGGAGGAGGGCAAGCCTGCTCTCAGCCCTCCAGGTGGCAGCCCCTGAGCCCATTTTTTGCCCTCCTGCAGGCGATGTGGTCAGTTGACTGGGCGAGGAACCTGGGACTGGGTCTAGCTCTTGTGGGTCTAGCGGTCTTTGGCTGGAGTTGGCTAGCGGCAGCCATGCGGCCGGATCCCTACACCGAGGCTGTTTTAAGTCTAGAAGGACAAGCCAGCAGGGGAGCCTCGCTATTTGCCCTTAACTGTGCGGCTTGCCATGGCGAAGAAGGGGATGGCCGCGTGGGCCCCAGCCTGCGGGGAGTGAGCAGCCGCCGCTCCGACCGGTTTATCATTGACCGAGTAACTAGCGGCAAAACTCCGCCCATGCCCCAGTTTCAGCCCGATCCCCAAGCAATGGCAGACTTGCTTAGCTACCTGAAAACGCTCTGAGGCCGGCTCATGGGCCTGACACAGCAGCTTGCTTGCTATGCTCTCTGGCTGGCCTCTGTTTTTGCTTTTGCGGAATGGCTGCGCTCCCAGCAGGTAGACGGCGAATGGGTGCGCAAAGTTATCCACATTGGCGTAGGCAACATCATCTTGCTGGCCTGGGCCCTCCAGGTGCCCCGCTGGGTGGGAGTGGGGTTCTCCCTGGTGTTTGCGGGCTTGGCGCTGCTCTCCTACCGCGTGGCCATCTTGCCTAGCCTAAACGGCGTTGGGCGGCGCAGCTTCGGTACTTTTTTTTACGCTGTCAGCATTGGTCTATTGCTCTTCTGGTTTTGGCGGCCCCAGCAACAAGTTTTCGCTGTCATTGGCATTCTGGTGATGACCTGGGCCGATGCCCTGGCGGGGCTGGTGGGCAAAAGCTGGGGCAAACACCTGTATCGACTGGGATCTCTCCAAAAAAGCTGGGAGGGATCCCTGACCATGTGGGTGGTGAGCAGCTTGGTGATGGCGCTGCTGCTTGTGGGGTACTTTGGCTTCTCTCCCTTGTTGCTTGCCATCAGCGTCGGGGTGGGAGGGGTGGCCATGGGCTTGGAGATGTTGTCTTGGTGGGGGCTGGACAATCTGACTGTGCCATTGGGCAGCGCCAGTCTCTGCTTTGCTCTGCTGCAGCTTCTCAACTATCTGTAACGATTGCTACCAGTTACAGGCCAGACTAAGCCCAGCCCCAGCAGGGGCTGCTCTTCTTAGCCGCCCTCGCGCTGCCGGGGAGTACGGCGGGCCTTCCCCAACAAACTAGAGGTGGGACTCGTCGCCGCTCAGCAGCCAAGTAACTGAGACCCCCAGCGCCTTGGCAAAAGCCACCAGTTCTTTGTCGATGACCCGCCGTTTGCCCTTTTCCACCTGGCCAACCTTGACGTAGTCCAAATGCACACAGTACTTGGCCAGGCGACCCGCCAGTTGATCTTGGGTTAGCTGCAACTTCTCCCGTACCCAGCGCACCCGCTCTCCAATCAAGTTGGCCGCAGGGCGGTGCTGGTCTTTTCCAGCCTGGGGAGTCTGATGGCTTCTCCGGCGCCCCATGGTAGCTTAAGCTAGCACGATTTTGTCGGAGCAGGTAGCCTAGCGGTCTCCTAGGCATCCTACATCAAGCTCTGGATCGAAAATTGCTCACAGCCGTTTATGTCCAGGGTGCTTGACCTATCAATCTCTGTTACTCCCGCCTACAGAGAGGAGAATTCTTAGCAAGAATGACTAGCATGATCGATTTTCGCTTACACAGGAGGAGAAACTTTCCTAGACTAGGGAGTGAAGTTCTCTCCTCAGGTGGCTGTGGTTTTCTCTCGTCCTTTATCCCCTCAGGAGCTCGAGGAGCCCTGGCCGGAGGCTCTGGATTCGGCTGCAGAGGCTGACTTAGAGGCCAGTAGCCGGCGCCTCAATGAAGATGCGGTCGACCACTACTTGAATACGATTGGCCGGGTGCCCCGCATCGATCACGCGGAAGAAATCGAGCTGGCGCGCAAAATTCAGCAGAAGCTGCTCATTGATCAAGCCCGCAAGGAATGGCGGCAGCAGCGGGGGCAGGATCCCAGCGATGAGGAATTGGCGGCAGCCCTGCAGATCCCTGTAGCTACTCTGCGCTCGCGCATCCGCCAGGGAGAGCAAGCTCAGCGCAAGCTCATCAACGCCAACCTGCGTCTGGTGGTCAGTGTGGCCAAAAAGTACCTCAACCGGGGGGTGCCCTTTCTGGACTTAATCCAAGAGGGCAACATGGGCCTCATTCGAGCCACTGAGAAATTCAATGCCGAGCGAGGTTTTCGCTTCAGCACCTACGCCCACTGGTGGATTCGCCAAGGCATTACCCGCTGCATTGCCAACCAAGCCCGAACCATCCGCCTGCCAGTGCACATGGTGGACAAAGTGCGCTTGCTCAAGCGCACCAACCGCGAGCTCATGAAGGCCCGAGGACGGCGGCCTACCGAAGCCGAGCTGGCTGAGGCACTGGGCATCAAGATCAAGAAGTTGCGCCTGATCCAACAGGCTGCCGCTTTGCCTCTGTCGTTGGATGTGCCGGTTGGCCAGGAAGGGGAAAGCCGCCTGGGAGATCTGCTGCCGGATGAACGGCAGGAGCAACCCTTTGAGGAGATCCTGGAGCAATCCCTGCGGCAAGATGTGCGTTCTGCCCTGCAGACCCTGAAGCCCATTGAGAGGCAAGTGTTAGAGTTGCGCTATGGGCTAGACGGGCAAAGGGCAAGAACCCTGCAAGAAGTGGGGGATCACTTTAACTTGACGCGGGAGCGGATTCGGCAGATCGAACGGGATGCCTTGCGCAAGCTACGGGTGGGCCGTTCTTCGCGAACTTTGGTGCAGTACCTTCGCTAGGTTTGGCTCCAGGGGCTACTAAGGACTCGCTACAGAGATAGACCCAGCTTCAGGCCCAGCAGGGCATGGGTAAAAAGTAAGCAAAGAATGAGGCTGCCCAAGTAGGCATGGGCTGTGCGCCAGGTCTCACGGTTGCCGCCAAAACCGCTCAGGGACAAAGCACTGTTGGCCGCCAGCAGCAGCAACACCAGGGATCCCGTCCAGAAGTGAGGGCTCCTCAGCAGGGGCTGGCCCTGCATCACAAGAGAAAGAAGGCCGCCGGTGTAGCCCAAGGCAATGAAGGTGGCCATCCAGGGGGCTACTTTGCGGTGATCCAAGAGGGGCTTTTGGGCCGATTCCGATAGGGAGCCCCCGCCTGCCAGGCGCAAGACCCGCCCCCGCCAGCCCGTTAGGCCAACAAAGCTGCCCATGACCACTACCACAATGCCCATCATCAGAGGATGTCCCCATTGCACAACTGGTTGGGGCAGGTTGAAGCCAGCAAAGAACTGGGCTACTGGCTGCAAGGCAGCCGTCAACGACTCAGAAACTGCCGACAGATCGGGCAAGGCCAAGCCCAACATAGGGATCCCTCCACTAGCGCCACAAACCCACGGTCTGTAACAAATCTACAACAAACCTACCCTGGATGACAGCGGCTAGCCAGAGGCTTCAGGGGAACACCTGGCGACGGTAAAATGTCTAGCGGTGAAGGGGCGGCCGAGGGCAGATCCCTGGCTGCAGACGCTAGCGAGCACAACGGAGTTATTCCCATGGCCAAGTTGTTGTTGGGGGATCAGTCCTTTGAGGTGGAGCTACTGACGGATGTGCCCACCAATTGGCCTGGAATTAAAGTCATGTCCAAGGGAGCTAAGCTAGATATCCCCCCAGGAACGGTGGTGAGGGTGGAGTCCGAGGATGACCACATAGCGGGCTCCTACAAGGTGGTCTATCGTTTGGCACCTGCCTATCCCCGCAGCTGGCGACTCCTCTTGGAGCGGGCAACTGCCGAGATCCCTCAGGAAGCTGCAGCTTCCCCATCCAAGGCTGCCCCAGCTAGCCCTGCCTCAGGCCCCTCGGCGCCCAACCGCGATAAGGTCTTTACCATCAAGGTATCCGGCCTGGTAGGAGGAGGCGTGCGCAAGAGCGTTGTCGAGTACAAAGTGCCCTTCAGCCGGCTCTCCCAAGAAGTTAAGCGGATTACCCAAATGGGAGGCAAAATCGTCAGCATTACGGAGTCCAATTTGTTGAGCAACCTCAGCTAACTGGCCCAGAAGGCAGCTGGGGCGGCGAGCTGTGGCTCTGCTAGATCCCCACCAGCAGATGAGGGTGGTAGGCTAACGCTGGTTTTGCCGGTGAGGAGGAGAACATGACGTCTCGACAGCCGCCGAGGCGCCGGGGTGGCTATCCAGTCCCCAGTGCAAAAAGGGGAACCCCGTTCCCTCCCTCCGCCTTCCGCCACCGAAGTTTTTCTGCTCCCGTACGGCAACTGCCAACGAAGTTGCGCTTCCGGCTCCTCGGCTTCTTGGCCTTATTGGTCACGGTGCTAGGGTTTGGCGCCGGCGCCCTAGTGGCCTGGGTAACTGCTCATCCCAACTGGGCTAGCCGCCTACTGGGGCTAGGGCCTGCAGCCGAGATACCTGCTCCCCGCGCCCAAGCCAAGGCGTCCCAACAGCGCCTGACCCTCCCCCAAAAGCGGGATCCCTTTGCCCTTCATCCCACAGCCAGCCTCTCTTACGTGCCGGCCATCATGTACCACGACGTGGTAGCTGGCCGCAAACAGGTGTGGTTTGACACCACGGTAGCCGAGCTGCGGCAGCACTTCGAGGCCATTAAGCAGGCGGGGCTGACCCCCATTCACATTGACCAACTGTACAAACACCTACGCGACGGGGATCCCTTGCCGGAAAAGGCCATTTTGCTGACCTTTGACGACGCTTACCTGGGCCTGTACGAGAACGCCTACCCGCTTCTAAAGGAGTACAACTACCCTGCCACCTACTTTGTGCAAACTGGCTTTGTCGGCGTGCCCACCAGTAAGGATCACTTTACCTGGGATCAGATGCGGGAGATGGACGCCAGTGGGTTGATCGACTTTGCCGCCCACACCGTTAACCATCCTCCCGACCTGCGGGTGCTAGACGACAACCGTCTGCGGCGAGAGGTGTTTGACTGCAAGGTCAAGCTGGAGCAGGAGCTGGGCCACCCCATCTACTACTTTGCCTATCCCGAAGGCAATCGGGACGAGCGAGTGAAGCGGTTTCTTGCCGAGGCGGGCTACCGGATGGCTTTCACCATGGATCCTGGCTTTACAGGCCAGTCTCCCAACTTGCTGGAGGTGCGCCGCTTCAACCAGTTTCGCCTTACCGAAGCCATTATTGGCGCTCGCACCTTCACCCTTGGCCGCAGCCCCGACTACTGGCTGGATGTTACTCAGCCGTTGGCTTTGACTGACGAAGTGATTGACGGGGTGCGGGTACTCACCATCCGCGGCGGACGGCCAGCCACAGTGCACGCAGAACGGCGCTACGAGGTAAGGACCCTAGTCCAGCGCTACCAGGCCGATGCGGGCATTAACGGCAGCTTCTTCTCCATTCCCTGGATTAACTCCGCCAGCAACGTCATGGTGGGGCCGGTGATGGCTGCCAACCACAAGACCTTCATCCCCGGTCGCCCCGAAGATGACAAGGTGCTGCGCGGTCGCCCCCTGGTGCTGCTGGGCAGGGATCGGCTGCGCTTTGTGCCCTTTGATCCCGATACTATGACCCGGCTTGAGAACATCCGCCAGTTGATGCCGGAGGTTACGGATCTGTTTGTGGCGGGCCTGTGGCTGGTTAAGGACGGCCATGCCCTCTCCCAGGCGGAGATCGATTCCTTCCGCCTCTCTAGCGCCGCCGAGTTTCGCCCCAGGGCTTTCTTTGGGGTGGACAACCAAGACCAGGTAGTGATCGGAGTTACCAAAACCCACGTCAACGCCGCCATCCTGGCCCGTCTTTTGCCCAAAAGTGGGATCCGCGAGGCGGTGCTGCTGGACTCCGGCTTTAGCACATCGCTAGTCTACCGGGGACAGATTTTGGCCACTGGCCATGCCGGCCCCAACCAGCCCAGCCGCCCTGTGCCCCATGCCATTCTGCTCTACGACCTGAACCGCCTACGGGCAAGGGATCCCCATCCAGAAGCCGAGGCTGGCTCTGAGGGAGATCGGCTGGAGGGGCTGGTGCAACTTTTGCCGGCTAGCGACCAAGAGGCAGCCAGGGCCCAACTGAAAAGCATTCTGGCCGGCCAGCGCACTCTGAGGCAGGGGGATCGGGGCCCGGCCGTAGTGGCGGTGCAACTGGGGTTGAGCCACCTGGCTGCTCAGCAGGGACGGCTGGATCTGCTCCCCTCTGGCCCCGATGGCGTGTACGGCCAAGAACTGGCCCAGGCAGTGGCGGAACTGCTGCTAGCCGAACCTGGGCGCAGTGAGGAGGGATCCCCTCAAGCAACCCCTACACCCCTAGGCGCGGGAACTGCCCCTCTGTCTGGAGGCGGGGACGCCATCGACGCCCAACTGCTGAAGCAGCTGCTGGAGCGGGTCGACTTCTCTCCTAGCGCTGTACTGGTGGATACGCGCCTGGAGCGGCCAACTTGGCCTTTGGAGCGCAAGCCAACCCGGAAACTGCTGCCCAGGGTGGCTCTAGATTGAGCTATGGCTGCAAAGAGTCGGTGAGCGCAGCATTTAACCTCAAGCTGAGGCCAAAGCTAGGCCAGGTTCCCTTGGTTTGCGGGGTGAAGTTTGTCACCCCCTAGGTTCTGACAGCAGCCGGGCTGGTTGCGACTGTTGAAAGTGGCCAAGGGGGGTTGGGACCTGGAGGGATATCCTTTCTGAAGCTGGTTTTGCTATCTTGCTTTCAATACTTTTCTGCTGCTTCCTATGGCTTCTTCTGCTTCAGCAGATCTGCCCCGCCCTCTTCTACAAGCAGAGGTTGCTCGTCTAGACAGCCTCCGCTACAACGAACAGGGTTTGATCCCGGCCATCGTGCAGGACTACCTGGATGGGACGGTGCTGATGATGGCCTGGATGAACCGGGAGTCCCTGCAGAAAACTTTGGAAACAGGCCGCACCTGGTTCTGGAGCCGCTCGCGGCAGGCGCTGTGGCCCAAAGGGGAAACTTCTGGCCACGTCCAGTGGGTCAAGCAAATCCGCTACGACTGCGACAGCGACGCGCTGGTCATCTTGGTGGAGCAGGTGGGGGATGCGGCATGCCACACGGGGGCACGGAGCTGCTTCTTCCGCACGCTGCAAGGGGATCCCATTCCGGCAGCCGATACCCTGTCGCAGGTGTTTGCCGTCGTCAAAGCCCGCCAGGCGGATCCCCGGCCCGATTCCTACACCAGCAGCCTGCTGGCCAAGGGAGACAACGCCATCCTGAAAAAACTCGGCGAGGAGACGGCTGAGGTGGTGATGGCGGCAAAGGAGGGGGACAAGACAGCCCTGGCCCGCGAGGTGGCGGATCTCTGGTACCACTGCCTTGTGGCTCTTGCTCACTATCAGGTGGATATTCGGGATGTCTATCGCCAGCTCCAAGCCCGCCGTTCCCCTCAGTGAAGGTGCTCTGTCCAAGGGAGGGGAGCCGCTTTTGGAGGAGATGGATCAGCCCCCAGCTAAGACCCCCTTGGAGTTGCAGGCCGGGCGACGGGGCCAGGTGGATCTGGAAACCGATCGGGAGACGTTGGCTTGTTACCTGCGGGGCCATGGCCAGTGGATCCAGCGCTGCTTCCAGCCGTTGCGAGTGGAGCCCCTCTCTGCTGAAACCTACAGGCTGCAGTTCTTCCGCATGGGCGGCCTAGGATTTGAGCTGGAGCCCAGCTTTGGGATCAAGATTTGGCCGGAGGAAGATTACCTATTTCGGCTCACCTCCATTGAGCTGCCGGGGGATGCTGCCCTGCCCTATCGGGTGGATTGTCAGGCCAGCTTCCGGCTGGAGGAGCTGCCGGGATCCCCTGCCACCACCCGTGTCCACTGGGATCTCCATCTGGATGTGCGCCTGCATTTGCCCAAGTTTTTGCACGTTCTGCCGCGCAAGTTGGTTCAGGGAGTGGGCAGCCAAGTGGTGCAGCAGGTTACCCGCAGCCTCAGCAATCGCTTTACTCACAATGTCTGCAGCGATTTCTACCGCTCCGTTGGTCGTCCCCATCACCCCTATCGCTGGGTTACGGTGGAGGATAGGGCGTGATGCCGTTGCGGGCAGGCTGCTCGGCCTTTCCCGCCAGCCGGTGTAAACGTCGTGCTGTCCTCAAACACGACCTTGATGGGAGGTGCGGAGGAACCATCAGACGCGGAAATCCTCCGCTAGTCGTGCCCTGGAAGAGACAGCCGCTGCCAAAACTGAATCCTGTTCCCGCCGAACCTCGCTTGGGTCTCCCCGCGCTGCGCAAGAGGGGGGCAGACCTCGGTAACGGGAGAATAGCGCCCTTCAGGGGTAGGTGGTGGCATCCACCTCGGCGCACCGGTGTAGCCTGCAGGGAGTAAGTAAAGAATCCCACCTCCAGGGTTGGGGAGAATGCCAACCCCTTATTGGGGCACGTGCCTACAATTCAACCGCTGCCAGAGCTTCTTCCGGCCCCACCAGAGCAATGGCTGCGTTAACTAGGTAGGTTTTTGCGGCTTGCTGGAGCTGGGCAGGTGTGAGCTGCCTCACCCTCTGCAAATACTGCTGGTCGAACTCCATGCCCAGGCCCAGAATCTCGTACCAGCCGGCTAGTTGCGCCACCTGGGCGTTGGTCTGTTTGCTGAGGGCATGTTGGCCCAACAGCTTGCGCTGAGTCATCTCCACTTCCTCATCGCTGAGGAGGGTTTTGTGTAGGCGATGGATCTCCGCCTGCAGGCGCTCCAGGGCCACTGGAGTGTTCTCCGCTGCCGTGCCCAGGTAGGCCACAAAAGGGGCAGGATCCCGGCGGGTGGCAAAGAAGGCCGAGACCTCATAGGCCAGGCCACTGCGCTCCCGCAGCTCCACAAACAGGCGGCTGGACAGGCCGCTGCCTAGGTAAGTAGCCAGCAGCTTCAGGGCCGGATAATCCGCAGAAGCAGCGGGGGATCCGCGAAAGCCAAGCACAATCGTTGTCTGCTGGGTGGGTTGGAATAGCTTTCGCAGTTGCGGCTTCTCCAAAGGGGGCAGCGACAGGTCTAGTTCAGGAGCAGGCGGGCTGGTGCTTACCCAATCTCCCAGGACAGCTTCCACTTGGGCCGCCATCGTCTCCGGCAGCTCTGGACCGATGACCGCCATCACCATTCCCTCCGGGCGGCAGTAGGTGGCGTGGTAGGCCAGCAGGTCCTCCCGGGTCAGGGATCCCACCGTCTCCAACCATCCCAGCTCTGGAAGGGCATAGGGGTGATCCCCATAGAGGGTCTGCTGAACCTGGTTGAAGGCAAGGCTGAAGGGTCGCTCCTGTTGGGCGCGAATGGTCTGCAACAGCAGCTCCCGCTCGCGCTCTACCTCCGCTTCCGGAAAGCTGGGCTCCCGGAGGATTTCCGCAAGCAACTTCAGCAGCTCGGGGAAATCAGCCGCCACACACTGCAGCCCGACCTCGATACAGTCGGCAGAGCTTTCCACCCCAAGCCCAGCCCCTAGGGATTCCACCCAGGCAGCAATGGCCTGGGAGTCGCGCTGCTGGGTGCCCTTGGTGAGGACAGCCGCCAGCAAGTGGCTCAAGCCTGCCTGCTGCGGTCGCTCCACCCGGCTGCCGCCGCGAAAAAAACAGTGAGCCGCCAGGATTTCCGTCGCCGGATTCTGGCCCAACAGCAGCGTGATGCCGTTGCTCAGGCGAAGGCGCTGTAAACGGCCACGTTGCATGGCAAAGAGAGGGAAGCTCCTAGGGGCAAGGGATCTACCGGCAGGCCAGTTGCAGCTCCGAAGCTGCAGCAGCGCCAGAGGCAGCCGGCTTGAGCAAGACCACCACGTAAGCCTCCGGAGAGAGGTACTGCTGAGCTAGCTCACGGACTTGGGCTGGGGTAAACGCTTGCAACAGCTCCAGGTACTCCTGCAGGCGCTGCACCCCAACCAGGGTCTCGTAGTAGCCGTAGATGCTTGCCAGTTGGCTAGGCGACTCGGCAGAGAAGAGGAGTTCGTGGGTCAGCAGGCGCCGCGCTCGATCTAGCTCAGCCTGACCGATACCCTCCTGCTGCAGCTTCTCAATCTCGCGCAAGATGGTTGCCTCCACCCGCTCCAGGTTTTCCACTTCCAGGCGAGCACTAATGCAAAAAAGCCCCCCCTCTTTCAGCACCAGTGAAGAACAGCCCACCATCCTCACCCAGCCGCGCTGCTCTCGCAACAGATGCACTAGCCGCGAAGTGCGGCCTCCCCCCAGTACCGCGGCCAACAGCTCCAGGCCGCAAACCTGCTCCCAGGCCTCGAGGCTGACGGTGGGCCAGGCCAATTTTAGACGAGCCTGCTCCAGGCGGGTATGGGTGCTCTCGCGGCGCAGGATCCCTTGGGGGCGGGGCTGAGGCGGGATTGGGGGCCTTGTCCAGGCAGAGCCGCTGGCAGGATCCCCAAACTCTCTTTCCACCAGCGCCAGCACCTGGTCCGGATCAATGCCTCCCGTCACCACCACCGTCATGTACTCGGGTCGGTACCAGCCGCGGTGGTAGGCGCGTAGCAGCTCTGGGGTCAACCCCATCAGGCTTTCTGGCGTGCCCAGCACGGGTCGCCCATAGGGGTGCTCCACCCCAAAGGCAGTTTCCAGGAGAAGCTGATAGGCCGTGTGCCCTAGGTTGTCGGCAGCGCGGCGAATCTCCTCCAAAACCACCTGGCGCTCCCGCTCCACCTCCTCCGGAGGGATCCCAGCCCGCAACACTGCCTCCGCCAGATAGGGCAAGGTATCCGGCAGGTCGGTGGCAGCTACGGTGATGTAGTAGTGGGTGTAATCCTGGCCAGTGGCAGCGTTGGTGCTCCCTCCCCGCCCTTCAATAACCCGATCCAGCTCCCCGGGGGCCAGCCGCTCGCTGCCCTTAAAGACCATGTGCTCCAGAAAGTGGGATATGCCCAGCCACTGCGGCGGCTCGTTGCGCCCGCCTGTTTGGACCCAGACGTCCACCGTGGCCGAATCGGCAATGGGAAGGGGGTGAAGAATGACGCTTAGCCCGTTGTTTAGGCGATGGGTGTAAGCAGGAAGAAGACGCGGTGCGCGGCTCAAGGTCAAAGTTCTTAATCAGCAGAGAACAAACTTAATCTTACTCGCACAACCGCCGCTGAGAGCCTTCAGGGAGCAATTGGGTTTATCTTTACTAGTCTTGGGAAGGGGTATCCGTTGATCCTGGCCACGACAAGCTGGGGGATCCCTCACCAACTAGGCTCTCTTCTACCTGAAAGCCAGGCGGCCATTCTTCACTTTCGCGCACCCGCTGCACCACTTCCTTAGGCAGGGTCACTCCCAGCTCCCGCGCGGCTACGGCCACCACGTCTCCCCGATCGATCAGGCCGGCAATGGCGCCGCTGGGGGTGAAGACCAAGACTCGGCGCGACTCCGCCTGGCCCATCCTCTGGATGACCTGGACAATGGGAGTTTCCTCCCGCACCCCTTGAAGTTGCTCCATTGGCTTGAGAATGGCTTTGAGGGTGAGGTGATCCCACTGGCTGCGCTCGATGTCGTTGAGCAGTTCCGGCCTAACCAGGCCCCGGTAGCGACCGTCCTCCTCGGCAAAGTACACTTCATGAACGCCTCTTGCGGTCTCTGGCTGGAGGGAGGCAGGGATCAGGTAGCGATCGACAAACTCCCGCAGGCTCATGCCCGCATCCACCACGCGAAAGCGGCGGCTCATGACATCTGCGGCCTTCAGGCGAGCCAACACCCGCTGCAGCTGCGCATACTGCTCGTAGCGACGGGCGCTATTTAAAATAAACAAGCCAATTAGCCCCGTCCAAAGGCCATTGAGGCTCCCCAAAAATACCACTACTAGACCCAGGCCCACCAAGCCCCAGCCCACTCCCTGGCCAGCTCGAGCTGCCCACAACATGCCCTTTTGCCGATCCCCTGTCCAACCCCAGATGGCTGCTTTGAGCATCTGCCCCCCATCCAGGGGCAGCCCTGGCAGCAGGTTAAACAGGGCAATCACTAGGTTGATGGCAGCCAAGCTGGCCAGCATTGAGGTCAGCGGCGACCCTGGCCCCGCCCAAGCTCCAGCCACGCTGAAGAGGACAAACAAGCCCAAACTGAGAAGGGGCCCTGCCAAAGCCACCCAAAAAGCGCCCAGGGGGCGAGGCACTTCTCGCTCAATGGCCGCCATGCCGCCAAAGATGAACAGGGTGATGGAGCTCACCCGTACTCCATAGGCCCGGGCGACTAGGCTGTGGGCCAACTCATGGGCCAATAGCGAAAGAAAAAGCCCCACCGCTGGCACCACCCCGTAGGAGAGCACCAGCAGCAGAGCCGCTGGAAACCAGGTGTAGTCGAGGAACAAGGGGATCCCCCACAAATTCCCGATGCGCAGGCGACTGGTCATGGCCTTAACTCCTACACAGCTCTTGCCCAGGAGGGCTTTTAGGACAGCAGGCAACCTTTCTCCTTGGGATCCCTTCCTTTCCACTCTAGCCCTTTCCGGGACTTCGCAGCGAATCCTTGTGGTACCCTGGGTAGCTGTCCAGCAAACCAGGCAACCCTGCTAGAGCGGCCGGGTTAGCCGCAGTGACCCTATTTTTTTGTCCCTCTTTCTGGGGGACGACGGAAACAGCTATGGTATCGACTTCCTCCTACGAGCAGAGCAAAGCGGTACCCTCGCCCCAGGAACAAGCGCCAGGTTTTGTAGACGAGTTCCCCGCAACAGCCCCAACGGCTGCCCCAGTGTTCTACCGCACCTATAGTCGGCGCCGCCCCGATGGCAGCCGCGAGACTTGGAGTGACGTCTGCGATCGCACCCTGGCCGATATTGCCCGCCTAGGGCGCCTTACTCCCCAGGAGCGGGAGCTGTTGGAACGTCTGCAGCGGCAGTTGAAAGCGTTGATCTCAGGTCGGGCCCTGTGGGTGATGGGCACCGAGTGGATCCAGAAGCCGGAAAACTACTCCGGCGCCTACAACTGCACTAGCCTCACCGTGGTGGACTGGCGCTCCTTTGGCCTGATGATGGATCTGGCCATGATGGGCTGTGGCACGGGAGCGGTGCTGGAGCCTCAGTTCATCAGCCAGTTGCCCCCCATCCTCAACCGCCTAGAGGTGCAGGTAGTAGGATCCATTGGTGCCACCCCCCCCGAAGCGCGGCAGGAACACACCCGCATCCAGCGCCAGGGCTCTCACGTGCACATCCAGGTGGGCGATAGCCGCCGCGGCTGGGTGGAGTCTTACCAAGCTCTCTTGGAGCTGGCGGCGGATCCCAGTTTTGGGGGTCAGGTGGAGGTGACGGTGGATCTCAGCCATGTGCGCCCCGCTGGGGAGCGGCTAAAAGGGTTTGGGGGCGTGGCCAACCCCATCAAGCTGCCCGGCTTGTACCAGCGCTGTGCCGCCATCCTCAACAAAGCCGTGGGCAGGCAACTGAACTCGGTGGAGTGCTGCCTGCTCATTGATGAGGCGGCCGCAACGGTGGTGGCGGGGAATATCCGCCGTAGCGCAGGTATGCGCCAGTTTGCCGCCGACGACGAGCTGGGATCTAGCGCCAAAGACAATCTCTGGCAGCAGGACGAGCAGGGCAACTGGAGAATTGACCCTGAGCGAGATGCCCTGCGCATGGCCAACCACACCCGGGTATTTCACCGCAAGCCAACGCGGGAAGAGTGCATTGCTGCCGTGCGCAAGCAGTTTTACTCCGGCGAGGGGGCCATCCAGTGGGCTGGGGAAGCCGTAGCGCGGGCCAACGCCGACCTAATCAACACCCCCGAGCTGAAGCGGGAGTTCCTCAACGTCTATGCCTCGGAGGGGCCCGAGGGAGCTAGGCGCTGGATAGAGGAGCGGCAGGCAGCTAGTAGCTCTCCGTCTGTCCAACCGCCAACGTGGCATAGGGTGCAACGGTATGGGCTGAACCCCTGCGTTACCGCAGACACTTGGATCCACACGGGCGACGGCCCGCGCCAGGTGAAAGACCTTATTGGCAAGCAGCACAGCACTTACGTCAACGGCGAGCTATTAAGCACGACCCCAGAGGGGTTTTTCTACTCCGGCACCAAGCCCGTGCTCAAGCTGGTGACCCAGGAGGGATTTTCTCTTCGGCTGACGGGCAACCATCGTGTTCTCAAAGTCATTGCCCAGACTCCAAAGGCGCAATACACGGAATGGGTGCCGGCAGAAGAGCTCCGCCCGGGCGACCGCATTCTGCTGCACAACCATCGCGACCTAACACCCTGGGATGGTGAGGGGACCTGGGAGGAAGGCTGGCTCTTGGGGAATTGGCTGGGCGACGGCAGCCTTGCCACAACCCAGTGGAATGACACGGCTGTACTGCGCTATGGGCAGGATACGCAGCAGGAGAGGAGCCTCCATGGGGCTCAGGTGTTGCAGGCTGCGGTAGGGTACGAACCTCGCCGGCCAGAGACCTATTATCACCCCAAGCTGAAGTGCCGGGTTATCCATTCCACCGGCTTGGCGAGACTGGCGGCTAAGTTCGGCATGGCTCCAGGACAGAAGCAAATGACTGCGGCACTGGAAGCCACAAGCTTTGATTTCCACCGCGGCTTCTTGTGCGGTCTGTTTGACGCAGACGGCAGTGTGCAGGGCGGTCAAGAGAAGGGAGTTAGTGTGCGGCTTTCCCAAAGCAACCTGGACACCCTCAAAGCTGTGCAGCGCATGCTGGCGCGTCTAGGGATTGTCTCGGTCATCTACGAGAATCGCCGTCCCGCTAGGTATCGTCTGCTGCCTGATAGCAAGCGCCAGCCAGCCCCCTACGCCTACAAGGTGCAGCACGAGCTGGTCATTAGCGGGGACAACCTGCACCAGTTTCAGGCAGTGGTGGGCTTTCGAGAACCGCGCAAAGCTCAGCAGCTAGGTGAACTGCTCGGCAGCGACCAGCGCCGGCTCAACCGGGAGCGGTTTACGGTTACAGTTGCAGCCCTGGAGCCTGACGGCGTGGAACCGGTCTATGACTGCACCGTGCCCGGCCCAAGCTGCTTTGATGCCAATGGGTTGGTTGTCCACAACTGCGGTGAGATCATCGGATGCGACTTCCACTGCAATCTGGCCGAGATCCACCTCAACCGGCTAGATCCCCACAACCGCCAGGAGCAAGAGGAGGCCTTTACGGCAGGGGCCCTGTCGGCTGCGGCGCTATTGCACCACCGCTTTGTTGAGCCCCGCTTCCAGCGCTCAAGGGAATGGGATCCCATTGTCGGCGTCTCGTTTACTGGTCTATTTGACTTTTGCGTCAAAGCCTTTGGGGTGGACTGGCTGCGCTGGTGGCAGGAAGGGAGGCCCGATACGCCTCTGGGGCGGGAGTTTAAGCAGCAGGAGCGGGAATACCTCAGCTTCTGGAAGGAGGTCGTCCACCGCGTGGTTTGGGACTACTGCGACCGTCACGGGTTGCGCCGCCCCAACCGCTGCACCACCGTTCAACCTGCCGGCACCAAGTCGCTCCTGACTAACGCCTCTCCCGGCTGGCACCCGCCCAAGGCCCAGCGCTACATTCGCCGCATCACCTTTGCCAAAAACGACCCCGTGGCCCTGGCCTGCCTGGACTACGGCTACTCGGTGGTGCCCGCCCAGTCGGACAAGGATGAGCACGGCAACCTGCTCAACGACCCCTTTGATCCCCGCTGCACCGAGTGGTTGGTAGAGCTGCCGGTGGAGGTGGAGTGGGCCAATTTGCCGGGCGCCGAGGAGATTGAGGTTGAGCGCTTCTCTGCCCTGGCTCAGTTTGACTTCTACATGCAGGTGCAAAAGTACTACACCACCCACAACACCTCCGCCACCATCGAGCTGCGCGAGGACGAGATCGAAGCGCTGGGATCCCGAATTTACGAGGCCATCCGCGACGACGAGGGCTACATCAGCGCAGCACTGCTGGCCCGCTTCGACGCTCCCTTCCCCCGCTTGCCCTTCGAGAAAATCGACAAGGCCACCTACGAGCGGCTGATGGCCGAGGTCAAGCAAAGACGAAAGACCGACAACTTTTACGAGGCGCTGGCGCGCTATGACCGCAACCTCGCCCTAACCGCAGAGGGGCCAGCAGGGTGTGATGCCCTCGGCTGTCTGATGCCGGAGGCTAGCCCGCAGGGCGAGAACCCGTCCCGCTAGCAGAGGGGGGATCCCGCCTCGGGCTCTGGCTACACTGTTCTTGGCCGGGAATCCGAGCACTGCGCGCCTTGGCAGCCCCCTCGGCAAGCTAGGGGCAGGGGGGTTGGCACAGTCCGGTTTTCCCTGCTCGAGCGTTTGGTGGCTGGAGGATCTGATGCAGACAGGAGCGCAGCTCCCGAGGAAAGCCTGGACAAGGGAAACCTGGCGCAGGCTAAGGGGGCTGGTGCTGGCGCTGGCGGTGCTGCTGGGGATCGCCTGTTCTAGCCTCAAGGGCTCTGGGACCTCCCCTCCTGGATTGATCCCTCCTCCGCCTGAGCCGGGCAGCCGGTCGATTCCTCTAGCGGTGCGCACTCTGGGCACCAGCCGCTTTAAGTTGCTGGGCTTGACAGTGGGTGTGGCTGGAAGCGAGGCTGAAGTGCTTCTGGATACCGGCTCAGCGGGGCTGCGTATTCTGTCGTCGGTGGCAAGGCGCTTTGGCTTAGAGCGGACGGGGATCCCTTCCGCGGTAACCTTCGCCGATGGCACGCGATTTATTGGCGTGCTGGCTCGCGCTCCCTTCAGCTTGGGTGGGATCCAGAGTCGAGAGCCGGTCACGATTCAGTTGATTGACCAAATCACCTGTGTGGAGCCGCTGGTGGCCAGCTGTTCCGACAGGCTGTTTGGACCAGGGCGGCCCTTTGCTGGGATCCTGGGCACCTCTTTGGACGAGCGCAGCCCTGACCGCGACCTGTTTAGCCCTCTCACTCGCCTGCCGGGCAATTTTCGCTCGGGGTACATCATCCAAACCGGCGGCTTTGAGTCTGCTCAGGGCCTTTTCACCGTCGGCCTGACCGAGGCCAACACCGCTGGCTTCAGTTTTCGGCAACTGCCCCAGGTGGGAAGTTTTCCCGATGGCACGCCCATCTGGCGGGATGAAGCTCTGCAAGTGGCCTACAGCATCAGCAATACTTCTATCCAAAATGTCCCTAGCCCCACCGTATTTGACAGCGGCGCTTCCGACATCTTCCTCAACGTTCGACTGTTGGGATCCGCTCCTTTTCCCACCGCCACCCTACCCCCAGGCTCGGAGTGGCGAGCTGTGCTGGGAGGAGCCTTTGACTACCGCATTCGGGTTGGCTTTCCGGTAACGCCCAGCCGGGATCGGATCTTTGTCAACGGCAACCAGAGCGTGCAACTGTTGGGCATGCCCCTGTTGTTCAACGCCGACGTTGCTTTCGATATTGAACGTGGTCGGATTGGCTTTCGCCTGCGTTGAGACCAAGTTTTGAGTTGAACTGGGGAGGAAACCAATGCTTGCCCAGGACGGGATCCCTGCGCGCAGAAGGGCACGTCGCTGGCCCTGGATCTGGGTTCTGCTCCTAGTGTGTTGGCTGGGGTTGGGCGGGCCGGCCTGGCCAATTGGTTTGGGAGATCCCTTGCCGGAGTGGGCTCAGTCTATGCAAGTGGGGCGGCAGCGGCTACGCGGCGTGGAGCAGTACCAGGGTCAGGAGCAGATCCGCGCTTACGGCAACCAGGCAGGGCGGGTGTTTTGGATTCAAATCGAAAGCAGTGCCGACCTGCCGCCGGACTACCGGGAGTACTTGGGCGAATACCAACAATTTCCAGTAGAAGTTGTAGCCGTGGTGCCGTTGCGGGCTCGACGGCTGCGCTTCCGTCAGGGGAATCGCAGTGCTGAGTGGCAGGTGGTGGGCATGAGCGGCCACTTTGAGGCTGAGGCGCTTAGCCACGACCTGGCTCCGCCCGAGTTGTTTCAGCTCTAACCTAGGGGGATCCCCAAGGCGCGATCGGGAAGATTAGGGCTTATTCTAGAGAGAAGCTTGAACTCAGAGGTTGCCAATGAGACTGCTTCAGCAAGAAGTTCCAGTTATCCTCAATCGCTTTCTTGTTAAGGAGCTAGCTCAGGAAGACCTCACCTTTTATGAGTACGACTGTAGGCCAAACCCACCCCCGGAGCTAGGAGAAGAGCAGAGAGCTATCGCTAGGGTTTGCAATCGGCTAGATGTAATAGCTGCTCGTTTGGGAAGTCGCATTATCACGCAGGAAAGAGTTTCGCCCAGCCAGCTCAAAACACCAGAGTGGGAGTTGGAAGAGCGTGGGCTTAGGGTTCTAACCTGTGCCAATGCTCAAGAAAGAAGCGCCCTCGAAAGCTTTGAGCGCAAGAGGATAGGGTTGCGCCTTAAATCTCAGTACAAGAAAACTGAAGTCGAATGGATAGGAGGCGGCCTGCTCTGGTGGGTGACTGCTCAGAAAGGGGTAGAACTTTCCGGAGAAGGCTGGGAAATCCACAGAGGGAGAATGATAGATGTTGCCGTCGAACCAGACGGAAAGCTTTACTTAGAAGTCGATATTCATTACCGCTTCTACACGCCGTGGACTTTGCATGAATGGTTGGAAAGCTATCCGGACGTTCCAATCGAGATTGTGCGAAATACATACTTTGATGCGAACGGCAAACGTTTGACTTGGAAATATCTGGGTATTCTTTCTAAACAATCCCCACGGGAGATTCGGTTACCAGAGCAGAACATCAGTCTGGCGGAGTATCATTTGCAGAAGTACAATGCACTTGTAGAAGAAGTTGAGAGCTCTTGGGTAGTCGAAGTAGCATCAAAGGAAAGACGTTATCCCCATCTCTCCCGAAGGTTATCGCCTGCTTTAACCTTGGAGATGCTAGCCAGTCTAGAAGACAACAGAAGCCCTGGCGGAAAAGTTAGCGCCGCTGTTATCGAGTGCATCAGAAAAAGTTTGAAAGAACGATTCGAGAAGTCCGAAGAGACTGCGAGGACCATTATAAAGGAAGTCTACAAACTTTCCCCTGAGGAAATTAAGCCGCTAAAGACCCAAGGCTACATCCTGCCCAAGCCAAAGCTATTGGGATCGGGTCGCAGACCAGTTGAAAATCCTGCTCGGGTTAGATACCGGGGATGTGCGAAGGTAGGCGAGACTAAGTTTGGATGTCTAAACCTCTGCGACAACAAGCGAGAGTATCCTAGCGAAGTGCGCAAGTGCTTGCTTGAGATAGCCCAAAAAAGCGGCGCGGAAATTGAAGTAGACTTCTATGCCACTCAGCAAGACTTGCCTGAGGGCGATCTCGCCCGAAAAAGGTTCTGGCAAACCTGGGCTGAGCAAGGGATCAAAACGGTTTTGGTCGTTATGCCTTGGTCACCCAATGAGCGCAAGCAAAGGATCCGCATGGAGGCCCTTGAAGCAGGGATAGCGACTCAGTTTATGATCCCTGGGGCTGATCCCTACAAGGCTCTAAACGTCGTCCTCGGGCTTCTGTGCAAGGCAGCGTGGCAGCCGGTACTCCTGGAACCCCTCGACCATCCTGAACGCCCTGAGCTGATCATCGGCTTCGATGTGGGAACCGATCGACAGCTGTACTACGGAGCCTCTGCCTTCGCTGTTCTTGCTGATGGGCAGAGCTTAGGTTGGGAGCTCCCTGCTGTGCAAAGAGGAGAAACCTTCTCTGGTGATGCAATTTGTCAGACTGTGTCCAAACTTGTCAATAAGTTTCATAACAGGCTCAGTCGATATCCCACCAAGGTTCTCTTAATGAGGGATGGTTTAGTGCAGGAAGGTGAATTTGGAAAGACAATTGAGGAGTTAGAAAAAGAAAAGATTGCTGTGGATGTTGTCGGAATACGCAAAAGCGGTACAGGAAGGATGGGGATAGAGGAAGAAGGTAAGTACAAAGATGCCAAAATAGGTACTGTTGTTTTCGACTACTCGCGAAAGTCGTTTACTCTGGTCACAAGCCAGCCCATTAGCAGGGAAGGCACGGGCTCCATTGGTAGCGCAAGACCCCTGCGAGTTGTCCACGAATATGGCAGTACGCCTTTGGAGATCTTGGCCCTGCAGACTTACCACCTTTCCCAGCTTCATCCTGCCAGTGGATTCCAAGCCTGTAGGCTTCCCTGGGTACTTCATTTTGCTGACAAGAGCGGCAAGGAGTTCCAGCACCTCGGCAGCAACATCTTCAGTGTCCTGCAAAACATATATCGCCAGAAATTGATTGCCGTCTAGCAGGGTAGGGGGTTCTTCCCTGTGGGCCCTGCTAGGATGGGGAAGGGTTTGAGATGCCAACTATGTTTACTCCCAACGAGGTCTGGAAGACCTTTCTGAGCAACCCTGTTGTCTTCTGCGGGGGCTTTCTCAGCGGCCTGCTGCGTTTGGATGTAAGGCAGGATCCGCTGCGCAGTTGGCTAGAGTCGCAGGGCTTGAGGGTGGAGGATCCGCCTGCCTCCACGCAAGGCCCCCAGTCTATTGCCATTGAGTAGGCATGGAGACAGGAGAGAGCCTCCCCATTCAGCCAAGTAGGCCAAGGTGAGCTGATGGCCCCCGGAAAATCCGTAAG
>Ga0079995_1054835_pt1 | contig 24176 bp, 22 predicted proteins | sample FaiFalFF_MnMetaG_2_FD_69198 | JGI IMG/M metagenome (GOLD analysis project Ga0079995, IMG submission 69198) | Freshwater microbial communities from Yellowstone National Park, Wyoming, USA - Fairy Falls C (FF_Mn_C) (SPADES assembly) (version 4) | ecosystem: Environmental > Aquatic > Freshwater >...
GCATTTTTATTGGCTCATATTTGCATAGCCCTTCAACTTCTTCACATCCATACTCCTTTTGTTGATTTTCAACTGATACCTTCACCTTTCCAGATGAAAATTCTATTCTTGCATTATTTACTTCTATCTCACCTGATTCTATCCCACAATAGCCTTGACCTTCACCTCCTGATTTTATCGGCTTTATTGTTTTGAAACTGAAAACTCCCTCTATACAATCTACATCCGGTGTAGTATTTAAAGAATAACTCCCGTTTATGCTCACATAAATTTGGATATTTTGTAAATCTCCTTGTTGTTCTCCATCAGAGTTTGGAAATCTGATTACCAGCTCCACAGCAAAATCGCTAAATGAATAATCCTCCATCTTATTTCCTATCTCATCATTTACTGAATACGAACCCGAAAGCTTTGTTCCAATCTTCAATTCTATATCTTTCTCTCCTGAAGTAAAACCACTATTGAGCTCAATCTTGTATCCCGATGATTTCGTTTTTACTCTATTTGTCTCCTTATTATTTCTGAACTCTCTTATTAGTGATTCTCCTTGTTCTATAAAGGAGATGATATTTGTGTTAAAGCTATTTTGTGAAAATTTTGTTGAAGATTCTACATACCCCTTCGCATAACCAGTTGATATTATGTAATCACCTTTCTGCTCATCTATTATTTCTTTGCAATCTTTTACACTTATATCAAAGTAGAGCCTATTTGTTGATTGGTCTTTCTTACATTCTGCTTTTTCTACATTCCCCTCAATACATTTAGGTTTCAAATCTTCGCAAGTAAATTCAAATTCTTCTTTTTTTGATAATCTGGTCTTTTCATATAACCTACCAGCCAAATTCAAGATGTCAATTTTTTCTCCATCATTTATCAATTTTGGAGCTCTTGCAGTAATAATACGCCCTGTAATAATACGAGCTGTAATAATATTGCCACCAGTCATGCGACCCGTTATTATACCATTAACAGGTCCAGCCGATAAGCTGCCAAAAGTTTTATTTGCAGCATCATCGGGACTTGTAAATGTTGTCAGACCTGTTGGTCCTGGTTTTTCTGATTCTTTCTTACATCCTACCGATGATAACCCGAAAAATACCGTAATGCTTACTAATAGAAGGAAAAGCCCTTTAGCTTCTTTTCTTCTTTTCATTTTTTTTCACCTCCTTTTTATTTGTTTAAAAGTTAAGCCAAAATTATAATCTTTTCAGGAAAATTTTGTTAAAATTGAGCAATTTTTAAGTCCTCATCGGGTAGGGGGAAGAATTGAAATACTAAATTTTTAACTCAATAACTGACTGTTAAAATAAAGTAAAAAAATAAAACAAAACAGGCAAAAAGAAAAACATCAGCTAAAATTTTAAATGATGACGGGGGGAAAAGCAAAGAGGTATTACATTTTTTGCTTGTTTTGCTTGAAAATATCTCTTCTTACCTTTCCGATTACACTAAATTTCCCAACAAAAGCTTTAAGCTTAACAGTAAAAATAGGAACTCTCGCACCAGCTGATTCGGATTGGTTGAAAATAATTGGAAGCACAATTAACGATATCCTAAAAAACTACCCTGATATCAAATTTTATATCTACCCAGGCGGAGTTCTCGGTGACGAAGAAGAAATGGTAAAAAAAATAGCTGATGGTCAAATAGATGGTGGAATATTTACATTACAAGGAATAAAAAAAACAGCACCCGAGATTAGAGTGCTTGATCTCCCCATGCTCCTGAAAAGCTACGATGAAGCCGATAGAATAACGAACAAATTTTTCCCAGAGTTTCAAAAGATTTATGAAAAAAGAGGTTTTAAATTACTACTTCTCACTGAACAAGGATTCTCATATTTTTTCACAACAAGAAAAGATGTAAATAGTCTGAAAGATTTAGGAAAAACACGCTTTTGGAGTTGGAAAGAAGAAAGGGTCCCCAAAGCTATCGCAGAAATATTAGGAGCAAATATAATTAGCCTACCAGCTCACACGGTATATGAAGCTCTTGGCAGTGTAATGGTTGAAACTTTTAATGCTGCCCCACTAACCTGTCTGATAATGCAGTGGTGCAAATTCGTAAAGACTATCATAGATTTACCTTTTAGATTTCAACCGGGAGTTTTCATTATAGCTACAAAAACATAGGAAAGTATTCCAGAAAATGTGAGAAATGAAATTGAAAGAAAATTCAAAGAAAATAGAAAAATAATAAATCAAAAAATAAGAGAAGGAAATGAATCTGCTCTCAAAAAAATTAAGGATATGGGTTTAAAATTTGTTAAACCTTCTCAATCTGAAATTGATTGGTTTGAAAACCAAGTCAAAGATAAAATCTGGTTCTCAAAAGACTCGGAATACCCTCACGAACTCCTAAAAAAATTATTAGATGAACTTGAAAAAATCAGAAAAGGTAACTGAAAAGTAAAATAAACGAAAACAAAAAAAATAGGAACAGAATGAAAAAGGAAAAACAAAAGAATGAAAAAAGAAAAACTTTGAAAGAAAAGAAAGAAGGAAGCTTCAAAAAACTTCAAATGAAAATCCTATTATTATTCCACCCGCAACATCAGAAAGCCAGTGATCATTCACAAGTATTCTCCCCGCACCTACTATGAACGGTAAAGAATAAAACACCGCAGAACACAACTTACTTTCACAGACATCCTTTGCTACGGTGAAATAGACAGCTGAACTTGCCTGGGAATGTCCTGACGGAAATGACCTCCATCTATTTTCAAATCTCAAAGGAGAAAAAGAATATTGGTGTTCTGCCCAAGCTGGTCTTTCCCTTCCAAAAAATTTCAGAGATTGGACTATGAAGGTAGTAAAAGCCAAATTGTAAATAGCTCTCATAAACCCCAACCTCACTTTTTCGTTACCTGAAACCAAACCAAAAATATAACCTGCAAAAGAGAAAGGAACAAGAAAAATTCCTTCACCCAAAAAACTCATAACTTCTCCTACATCTTTCGTTTTATTATAAGAAGATAAAACAAGGTTTCTTACATATTGATCAGCCAAAGATAATGGTATAGCAGCGGTTAAGGCTACCGCAGTTCCAAGAATTACTTTTGGAAACTCCTCCTTTTTTCTTTGGAATTCAAAGGATATGTCAGAAGCCAGAATTTGCGATACAGATTTTTTTTCGCCACCAAAAGAAAGCGGGAAAGAGAAAATAGAATAAGAAATAAGCCAAAAAATCAAAGACAAAAATAAAAACCGAAAAAAAATACCAAACTTACTCCATGCTCCCATCTTTTTTCACTCCATGCCTTCTTCTTTTCTCATCTTGATATTTTCTTGAATCTTTTTTGACTTTATATCCTCCATTTCACCGGCTGACCATATTATTTTTGGCGTTATAAATATAAGTAAATTAGATTTCTGAACTCTTTTTTGAGACGATCTGAAAAGGAAACCTACGACGGGTAAATCTCCCAGGATTGGGACTTTCGCTCTTGAAAGAGAGCTTCTTGTTCTCATAAGACCTCCAATAACTGCTGTCTGACCATCTTCTACTAAAATAGAGGTTGTTGAGGTTCTCTTTATTGTAGCTATACCGAGCTGCTGAACCGCAAGTCCCGGTGGTGGCTCTTCTGCAACATCTGAAATCTCAACTGATATATCAAGAGAAAGCTTTTTTTCCTCTTTTATAACATGAGGGGTAATTTTAAGTATTATTCCTATATCCTGTCTTTGTATAGTTATAGTTGGCACAGCAGCGCCTCCTGGACCAGCAGCAGTTATTATTTGACCAGTTGGGAAGGGTACATTTGTAGCAACTCTTATTTCTGCTTCTTTATTATCAAGCGTAAGTATATGAGGGGTTGAAAGAATATCAACTTGTGTATCAGTTGCGAGAGCGTTCAAGATAGCGGCGAGAGGCGGTAAAGATATATTTTGCCCACCAACTTCAACACTCGCAGGCGGTAAAGAAAATCCAAAAAGAAGCCCAGATATATTAGCTATATTAGTAGGATCTATTATCTGAAAAGGTAAAGGAGCTCCAACAGATCCTCCCAAAACAGCTATACCTTTTCCTGTGGTTCCCTCCATTCTAACTGATATATCTTTTCCACCGAGAAAAGATAGACCGTATTGAGCAAGCCTTGAAGAAGAAATTTCCATAATAACAGCAGAAACAAAAACCTGCAATCTTTCTACATCTATCTTACTTATTATATCTTTTATTTTTTCAAAGTCTGGTGGAGAAGCTATGATTATGAGTGAGTTCGTAGATTTATCTGCGGCTATTCTCACCGGTGCCTGAACAACCTGAGGTCCCGGTTGTTGTCTTAGCCCACCACCTACTATATTTTGTAAAATAGATGAAACTTCCTCTGCTTTTGCATATTTGAGATAAACAACATTAACCTCTCCTCTCTCTTCTTGAACATCTACCTTCTCTATAACTTTTTTGAGGTACTCTATATCATCAGGTTGAGCTACGATTATTATAGAGTTAGTTCTTGGTTCAGCTATAACTTTGGGTTGCTGCTGAGGTGATACTGCAACACGGGGGATAGATGGTATTATTTGAGTTAAAATATTCACGACATCTTGCGCAATAGAGTATTTGAGCTTTATCATTTCAGTGGTAAGAGGTGGAGGAACATCTATTTCATCTAATATCCGTGTTAATCTTTCTATATTTGCTTTTGTTTCTATGAGTATTATTGTGTTTGTAGGCATGTAAGTTTGTAAAAACGCATTACGGGAAAGCAGATTTCTGAGAACACCTGCAACTTGGTCAGCATTTGCAAAACGAGGAGTTAAGACCAAAGTCACATACTCTTCTGATGGTAGCAGTTTTTTCTCTTTTATTACGGTTTTTATTGGGCTTTGACGAGCCTCAGCAGCAGGAACTATTTTTACGATATTCCCAACTTCAACCTGCGCAAGGTCATTAGCATAAAGTATAGAATTGAATATCTCAAGCGCTTCCCTTTTTGTAACAGGTCTTGGAGAAATTATTGTAACTTTTCCCCTTATTCTCTGGTCAAGAAGATAGTTTTTTCCAGACCATTCCGAAATAAGTCTAACAAGGTCTAATATGTCAATATCTTTGAAGTTCATAGAAACCCTTTCTTGTGCTATTGATGAGTAAAATGGTAGAACGCAAATAGCAAAAGAAAATATTAAAGATAAAACTTTCGTAGGTGAGAGAAATCTCATTTTTCTTAATTTAACAAAAAATAACATCTATATAATTAAAATCGGCTTGCGGTAAGCTTTTATTTCTATTATATTTTGACAAAAGTCGCTCTTAAAACATTAGGTATTTTCCTTATACCCTCAATAACATCATCGGAAGGAACAGAATCTATGTTAACAAGAGCAACAGCTTTTCCACCAGATTTTTCTCTACCAAGGTGTATTGAAGCAATATTTACCCCCCTCTCTCCAAGATAAGTTCCTATCCTTCCGACAACGCCTGGTTTATCTTCATTTTCAAAGAATATTATATTCCCAACGGCTGGGGCTTCCACACGCATGGAATTAAGCTCTATAATCCTATGTTCTCCCTGAAAGACAATACCGCCAATTGAGAAAATTCCTTGCGATGTAGAGATTTCAACTTTAACTTGAAATTGAGCTCCACCATCTTTTAACACGGTTTCTCCAAATAAGATTCCTTTTGATTTTATAATATTTTCAGAGTTAAGCGGAGTTGCCAGTTCCTCACCAAACATATTTTTCGCAAATCCCCAAGCTACCCCAGCTCTCACAATATATGTTTCATCAATTGTGGTTGATATTTTTATTTCCTTGATAGGGAAAGGATACGCTTGTGCTAAAAAAGATGCGAGTTTTACTCCAAGCTCAAAAAACTGAACTTTGTCCTCCGGTATTGGGAAGAAATTAACTGCGTCTTGAATAATACCATACTTTAAAAATTTGACAATCTTTTGAGCAATCTCAACAGATACATTTCTTTGTCCTTCTATCGTTGAAGCTCCAAGATGCGGAGTGACGACGACATTATCTAAATGTAAGAGAGGATTATCAGGGTCCGGTGGCTCTTTTTCAAAGACATCTATTCCAGCTCCCCAAACTTTTCCCTCTTTTACATACTTTGCGAGAGCCTGCTCATCTATTATTCCACCTCTTGCACAGTTTATAATTATGACTCCTTCCTTCATTTTCTGAAATTCCTTCTCACCTATCATCCCTTTTGTTTTATCGCTGAGTGGCACATGAACGGTTATTATATCTGATTGTCTTAAAAGTTCATCAAGATCAACCTTTTTGAACCTTTGATCATCAACATAAGGATCGTAAAATATAACATTCATTCCGATAGCCTTTGAAATTTCTCCTACTTTCTTTCCTATGTTTCCAAGTCCAACTATTCCTATTGTTTTTCCTGAAAGCTCACGCCCTACAAACTTATTTTTCTCCCATTTTCCTTCTTTTAAAGATTTGTGAGCCTGCGGGATCCTCCTTGCGGTAGAAAAAATCAAAGCAATTGTATGTTCAGCTGTCGTTATAGCAGCGCCCAAAGTATTCATTACTATTATTCCTTTTTCTGTTGCAGTCTTTACATCAATATTATCTACACCTATCCCAGCCCTACCCACAACTTTGAGGTTCTTTGCGCTATCTAAAACTTTCTTGGAAACCTTCGTGGCAGATCTCACTATTAACGCAGAATACTCACCAGATGATAGGAGTTTTATTAATTCATCTTCTTCAATTTTCTTTCTTTCATCAACTTCAAAATGTTCCCTCATTAAATCTATCCCAGCCTTATCTATCCCATCACAAGCAAGTATCTTTTGTTTTTCTGTGTGAGCATCACTTACTTTCATCTCCCTAATTACCCCCTTTCAACTTTCTAATTTTGAAAAGGGACAATAAAAAACGAAATTTTCAAAAGTTATTTTTTAAATTTACAGAAGATTTTTTACCAAAATCTTAAACTAAATCTTAAATTAAAAATAAAAGGTGAGAAACTATGGATGGAAGGTTAAAGGATATATATATAAAGTTTCAGGAGATAAAAAGAAGTCTTTTAACACCAGAGGATATTGAAATCATAGAAGGAGAAGAACTAATAAGGATTTCAGGATGGGGAAAAATCAAATCCGCACTCGGTCTTTCAAATGAAATAAAATTATCAGAAAGAATAGAGACTGGAAATAACGGTGTCAAGAAAATATTGTGGAGATATATAATAAGAGTTTCCACACAAGACGGTATATTTTCAGAGGGTGAGGGAGTATGTTCGTCAGATGAATTAGAAGGTAAGCCTGAAAACTTTATATCATATATTGCACAAGCAAGAGCCTTGAGCAGAGCAATATCATTCCTTTTGGGTATAATAAATATGTCCGCAGATGAAATTTTACCCTATCCGACAAAAAAGGAAAAAGTGAAGGAAGGATTAGCTATTCCAGAAGAGATAGCAGAAGAATGGCACAAAAAAGAAAAAAGCCTTGAAAAAGAAATGAGAATATACTCGGATGTTCTCTCTACACAAGAAGAAAAACAAAATTTATATGAAACAAATAAAGCAAAAGTCGGAGAACCAGAAGAAGAAATGAAAATTGAGAAAAAGAAATTAACCTCAATACAAAGGCGTGAAATTTTCTCACAAATAGGTGAATTTTTAAACAGGCTTGGAACCAAAACTCCCGAGGAAAAAAGAGAGTATGTTTCAAAAATTTTGAAAAGGCAAATAGTGAAATCATCCGAACTCCAAGACGAAGAACTCCTACTGCTTTATGAAACTCTAAAAAGAGAAGTAGAAAAGAAATTAACAAGATGAAAAATCAGCTTGACAAAAAATAAAAACCAAATTAAAAATTCAAATTAACAAGATTAAAAAGTCAAGTACAATAATGAATGAAAGATTGAATGAAAGATTAGGCTTAAAACATATAGAAAATCTAAAAGATATAAAATTAGTTTCAAGAGAAAGAGCTCGGGAACTGGACTTGATAGCAGAGAAAGAATACAGCATTCCAACTTTACTCCTTATGGAAAACGCAGGAAGAATGATTTCAGAAAATGTATTAAAGATTATATCAGAAAAGGGATTTGAGAATGTTGTAATTATTGCGGGAAAAGGAAACAACGGCGGAGACGGATTTTGTGCAGCAAAACATATAAAAAATCAAAGAAAAAAAATAGATATCAAAATCATAATATTAGAAGATGAGAAGAAGATAAAAGGCGATGCACTCGTAAACTTCCAGATAGTAAAAAAAATGGGAATACCAGTAGTCCAGATAAGAGAATCCGATGAACTAAAAAATATCTTACCAGAAGAAGGAATAGTGATAGACGCAATTTTTGGAACCGGACTTTCAAAAAATATAGAAGACAAATTTATTTTAAATACAATAGATGAAATAAATCTTTGGAAAGAAGCTAAATGTGAAAAAGACAAAAAAAGATTTGTTGTAGCAGTTGATATACCATCTGGGCTTGATTCAAATCAGGGAGTACCTCGCCCAAAAGCAGTAAAAGCAGATATGACAATAACATTCGCACCAGCAAAGGTAGGATTATTCACTGGCGATTCGGCAAAATTCACAGGAAAAATAATTATAGAAGACATAGGAATACCCGTAGAGCTTTGGGAAAACTCTGAATTCACCCTGATAGCAAAAGAAATAGTAAGAGGAATTTTGAAAGGAAGAGATGATCTTTCACATAAGGGAACTTATGGTCACCTTTTATGTATAGTGGGCGGACTTGGCAGAGCCGGTGCAGCTGTTCTTTCAGGAAAAGGTGCTCTCCACATCGGAACAGGACTTGTCACAATCATAACTCCCGATGTAGTTTATAATCCAATTGCGTCAGGAGCAAGAGAGTTTATGGTGATTCCAGCTCCATCTCAAAATAAAACCTTTTCAGAAAAAGCTTGCGAAGTTATAGACGAACATATTGAAGGCAAAACAGCAATTCTTATAGGACCAGGAATCTGGGATGAGGAAGGTAGCAGAAAAGTTCTAATACACACTATAAACAGAGCAAAAGAGAAAAAAATACCTGTTGTAATTGATGCAGATGCGATAAATATACTTTCTCACTTAGATTTAGGAATTCTTGACGGTGTATCCGGAGTTATAACTCCGCACCCCGGAGAAGCAGCTCGTCTTATCAAAAAAACAACATCTGAAATTCAAAAGGATAGAATTCAAAGCGCAAAAGAAATAAGTCAAAAAACAAAACTTGTGTCAGTTCTCAAAGGTTTCAGAACCATAATAACAGATGGAGAAAACTTTTTCATAAACACAACCGGCGGAGCTGAACTTGCCACCGGGGGAACAGGCGATGTACTGGCAGGAATAATAGGTGGACTTTTAGCACAGGGATATTCTTTGATGGAGTCAGCAGTTGCAGGTGTTTTTATTCACGGACTTGCAGGAGAAATTGTATCAAAAGAGAAAAAATTCAAACTTTCACTTGCAGAAGAAGTAGCAGAAAACTTGGAAAGAGCCTTGGCTGAAATCTTTTCTGTTTAAGCTTTTACTTTTTAAGCTTTTAATCTTTTAATCTTACCTTTCGACGATAACTTGGGATTGAACAAATTTTTTTCTATTCCCTTCAAAATTAAGAAACCATCCCATAAAATCACCTCTTTCTCCTTTAACTATTGACATTATGAGATAAAATATTCCCTCAACAGCTGCCTCAAGGTCGTACTGCGATGCAATAGGCGGATGGTCTGGGTGTGTGTGATATATTCCGATTATATCCAAATTTTTCTTATCTGCTTCATCTTGAATACGGATGAAATCAAGAGGATCAAGGATAAACCTTATTGGATTATCGCTTAAATTCTTTGCTTCTTTAACTTCACTACTTATAAAAACTATTTCATTTTCATTTTCTTCTACTTTTCCCAAAATTATTCCACAAGCCTCATGGGGGTACTGTCTTTTTCCATGTTGAGCTATGCAATCAAGTAAGCTCTCATCTATAATAAGTTTTGCTCTTTTTGTTTTTGAAACTTGATTTTCCATATTTCCGAAATAGATCAAAAATAAAATTTTCTAAAATTTACACACAAAGTTTAAAAATATTGATATGAAGAAAAAATTCCTCTTTTTCATCTTCTCAACTTTATTTATATTGCCCGGATGCAGCAAGGAATCAAAAAGTAATAATATACAAATCCGTGAGCCAATAATAAATGAAATTTTAGGTGGAAACGAAAAATTGATAGGAGTTCCTTCTCAAACATCAAAATTATGCATTTCAGGAGTAATAAATATAGAAAATAAAGATGAGATGATAAAATCTCTTGATACCTTGAAATCAGCTGGATTTGATGTAATTCGCCGAGATTTTCTCTGGGAGGAATTAGAACCGGAAGAAAATGAAATAGATGAGGTGAAATTACAAAGATACAAGGAATTTGTAAATGAAGCAAAAAAAAGAAATATTGAGGTAATATCACTTGTAGTGTATGGGAACTGGTGGGCATCAGATGAATCAAAAAGTTGTTACCAAGCCTGTTTAGAATCTGGAAAACAAGAAGGTGAATGCAAATCTTCATGCACAAAATTAGTTCCCGATCCACAAAAATATGGAAAGTTTGCAGGTTTCCTTGCGGAAAGTTTTCCAGAGATAAATATGTTTGAGATTTGGAACGAACCTAACTGGATTATGTTTTTACAACCAAATTCTCCGGAAAAATATTCAGATATTTTCTTTGCGGCAAGGTCAAGCATAAAAAAATATGGTGAGAAAAAAGAAGTAATATTAGGTGGACTTCTTACGCACGAAATACCAAATTCACCGAGCTCACTTCTGTATAACTGGCGTGAGTTTTTATGGAGGTTGAGAGAAAGAGGAACTTTAAATTTAGCAGATTCAATCGCCTTTCATCCTTACATAGGACCAAAACCTTTACCTTATCCACCTTCTTTACCACCAGAGGACTCAAAAAATTCAGCAGGTTCTCTTATATACTACATTTCATCTTTGAGGAAGCTTATAAAATCTTTTATATCAGAGGAAAAACCTATTCACATAACCGAGATAGGATGGCCAGCAAATTATTCTGAAAAGACAGGGGAGGCTTACGGTTCAGATAGGTTCATATCAGAAGAGTTGCAGGCAAGCTTTATAATAAGAGCATTTGTTATTTCTGCTATGCTCGGCGTAAAAACATTTTGCATATACACCTTAAAGGATTTACCAGATGACTTTCAAGTATATAACAACGCCGAAAAATATTTTGGGATTTTGAGAGAAAATTTTACTCCGAAAAAATCTTATGAGGCAATAAAATTTACGATGCCGAAAATAAAAGGAAAATATATGGGAGATGTAAAAACAGAAATTGTTGATGAGACAGAAAGGAATAAAGAAGAAGGAGAGAAAAAAATAGTATTTTCTCCTGCATTTGAGGGGGAAGATAAAAAATTACGAGCTATATTTTGGGTCGTCGGACCGGATGGCACAGAACAGAAAGAAAAAATAAAGGTCAAAGCATACATTCCAGAAAACTCGGAGATATTCTCAATATATGGAGAAAGAATAACAAATTACGAAAAGGGCAAAGGTTATATAATTTTAGAGATTTCTTCATCACCTCAAATTGCAGAGATAAAATAAAAATTATGGATGTATCCCCAGAAATATTAGAGAAAGCAAAAAAAGTAGAAGAGCTTATAGCTGAATGGGAAAATGCTCTCGAATCAAAAGATATGGAAAAGCTCAAAAAAATAGCTTATGAAATACTGAAAATGGGAGATGAGTTTATGAAAAAAATATGGAAGGATATAAAGCCTGGCGAAAAAATTTCTGATGTTGCAAAAAAAGTAATTGAGCAAGGAAATATATGAAAATCTCACTCCTTTTTGAGCCAGGGCATCATAGCTCTTAATTTCTCTCCAACTTTCTCAGCCTCTATATTCTCCCACTCCCTGAGTAATGAATTAAAAACAGGACGCCCTGACATATTCTCTAATATCCACTCTTTTGCAAATTTTCCCGAAGTTATCTCCCCGAGAATCTCTTTCATTTTTTTTCTCACATTTTCATCTATGACACGCGGACCCCGAGTTAAATCTCCGTATTTTGCAGTATTTGATATATATTTTCTCATCATTTTAAACCCACCTTCATAAATCAAATCAACTATAAGCTTCATCTCATGAATGCATTCAAAGTAAGCAAGTTCTGGTGGGTAGCCGGCTTCCACGAGGGTTTCAAATGCAGCACGCATAAGAGAAGTTAGCCCTCCGCACAGCACCACTTGTTCCCCAAAAAGGTCTGTTTCCGCTTCATCTTTGAAGGTTGTTTCTATAACTCCTGCTCGTGATGCTCCTATTCCCTTTGCATAAGCAAGAGCAACTTGCTTTGTGTCACCGGACGGGTCCTGATAAACGGCAAGTAAAGCCGGAACCCCCCTGCCCTTTAAAAACTCATCTCTGACAAGTTTTCCCGGTCCCTTCGGAGCAACCATAAAAACATTAATATCTTCCGGAGGGACTATTTGCTTGAAGTGTATGTTAAACCCGTGAGCGAAGGCGAGATATTTTCCCTTTGACAGACCTTTCTTTATCTTCTCTTCATAAACCTTTGGTTGTTCTTCATCTGGTATGAGAATCATTATAACATCAGCCCATTTTGCAGCATCTTCTACCTCCATAACTTCAAGTCCAACTTTTCTTGCCACCTCCCATGAAATTCCTCCTTTTCTCAATCCAACAGCAACTTCAACTCCGGAGTCTTTGAGGTTCAGAGCATGAGCGTGTCCTTGACTTCCAAAACCTATAATTGCAACTTTTTTGTCCCTTATATAAGATATATCTGCATCCTTTTCATAATATATATTGACTTTGTTTCCTCTCTCGCTCATTTTTATCACCTCCTTAACAAACCTGACCGGTAATGTTATCACATTTCATTTATGTCAAAAAAATATTAAAATCATTAATTCAAAAAATAAAAGTATTTTCTTCAAATATTAGGAACTGATCGCCTAACAATTAGCATTTGCTTTCCTTGATCATTTTCGGTTTGAATCTTTGCTTTTTGAATTTGAATTTTTGATAGATTTAACGAAATCTTCCCATGTTTTTGCTCTTATTAATTCTTTTTTTACCTTCTCCAATTTATCTATTTCATTCATTTTATCCAAAAGTCTTTTGATTTGCCTTACCTTTGATATACCAAACTTTGCTTCAATATCTAACAAAATTGCTTTCCTTAATCCCTCTTTCAATCCTTCTTGTTTTCCTTTTTCAATTCCTCTCTGCTCTCCCTCCTTTAATCCTTCCTTTAATCTCTCTTCTTTTCCCCATTTATAGAGGAAAGTTTTCTTTATATCAACTTGTATCGGCATGGGCTTTACCTTTATTTCACTTGTGGTTTCTGAATGTTTTGATAAAATCATCCCAGGTCTTTGCTTCTATTATTTTCCTCTTTATTTTTTTGAGGTAATTTACATCGTCTACTTTTTCCAAGAGAGTTTTTACCTCTTTTGTCTTTGATTTTCCAAACTTGATTTGAACATCTAGTAAAATTGCCTCCTTCAAGCCTTCTTGTTTTCCCTCTTGTTTTCCTTTTTCAATTCCTCTCTGTTCTCCCTCTTTTAATCCTTCCTTTAATCCCTCTTCTTTTCCCCATTTGTAAAGGAAAGTTTTTCTTATATCAACTTGTATTGGCATAGGTTTTACCTTTATTTCAATATCAAATAAACCAGCTAAAAAACTAATGCTATCTATATATTTAGCAATTTCTCTCTCATTTTTCACAATTTCTGCAATTCTTTTTTTGACTTTCCTTATTATTTGAGGTTTATCTTTGAATTTCCCAGCCAAAATCCCTAGAATAACTTCTGCGGGTTTTTCGCTTTTTATAAATACATCAGGATCTATTTTCTTCATGTCTAAAACTTCGTATTTTAAAGTTAGTTTCGGGGTTTTATACTCTGATGGTGGAGGATTCCCTTTACCAACGAATAAAACAATCTGTGTAGGTTCTTTTTTGTATTTTTCTAATATTGCATAGTAATAACGGAACATCCTGTGTGGTAAAGTTTTATCTTGTTGAGCCTGTATTTCAACTTGGATTATCTCACCGTCAGCTTCAACTAAAATGTCAGGACGGAAAGTTTTTACTAACCTTATCTCTGCTGATATGACTTTTACTTTTTTACCTATTTTTTTACCAATAGCTAAGTAGTAAATTACTCCTATTGATTCTGAGAAAATTTCTTTTAAAATCGCATCAAATCTTTTGAACTCTTTTTTATGTTTCTTTTTCCTTTGTTCTTCTTTTTGTTGTTTTTGCATTTTTTCAGTTCTGATTTTTTGTTTTACAACAATACTTGAAGCTCGCTATAAATTTTACTTATTTGATGATTATTAGGATTTTCTTCATTTTCAAAAGTTTTCAATCTCCAACTATACTTTTTTTATACATTAATTACTTTTTCAAAAAGCATTTTCAATATGTTCTATCCTTACATTATCAGGAGTAATTTCAACTGATATAACATCAAACCTTACATCGAGATTTTTAGTTTCAAGCTCTTGAACTTTATAATGTGAAGATAAAAACTCTTCTGCAACCGAGAGAATTTTTCTTGCCTTTCTTTCATCTACCGCTTCTTGAGGGCTTCCAAATAAATTTTGCTTTCTCGTCTTGACTTCAATAAAACACAAAAATTTTTTATCAGGTGAAATGGCTATTATATCTATTTCTCCGAACCTTGTTCTGAAATTCTTCTGGACTACTATATAATTATTCTGTTGTAGATATTTTTCTGCTAAACTTTCTCCTAAAACTCCTATTTCCCTTCTGAGATTTCTGACTTGTATTTTTCTTCCCACTCTTCCCAATCTGGCGTAAAATACCTTAATCTTATTTTTTTATATTCTTTTGTAGATACTAAACCTGCGTAGTTTTTAATTCCAGTTTCCTCTGACATTTTCTTGATAACATAATTCGCTTCTTCCTCATCTCTTGCGTGAATCATAGTAAAAATGGAGTAAGGCCAGGATGGATAAGTTGGTCTTCTATAACAGTGGCTAACACTTCTTACTGATGCAAACTTCATCCCAATTGAATCTATATATTCATCTGGACCTGAGACATCCCAAACAGCCATGACATTATATTTAAAACCCGCTCTTTTGTGGTAAAGTATTGCAGCATACCTTCTTATTTTTCCTTCCGCTCTGAATTTTTCATACCAAGATTTGAGTTCATCAAAGGAGAAATTATGCTTTTCAATAATACGAGCAAATGGTTCCTTCTCGGGAAAAATGTTTTCCTGAAGAGCTAAAATTGCTGGTATTTCATCAGGGGAAACTCCGCTTGCCTTCCTTTCCTGCTCGGTATAATACTTATACTTTTCTTCTCCCCCAGGATCTTCTTCTCCTGTCATATCTAAAACAACACCGATTTTGTAAAGTTTTATTGTAGGCAGCATTATCATCTCATCTGCTCCGCTTATTTTTTCAAGAATTTTCACTGTTCTTTCAAGCCCTATTTTTGAATTTGGCGGAACTGCGATTGTGAACCATATGTTAAAATCGTGGTTCCTTCTGTAATTATGACTAACACCTGGGTGTTGATTTATTATGCTTGCGGCAAAATCTTCCTTTTCCTTCTTTACTTTCGCAGCAACGAGCATGGATTTATACCCCAAAGACCTCGTGTCAAATATTGCGCATATCTGCCTTATGATCCTTTTTTCAAAGTTTTCTTTAACAAAATCTATAACCTCCTCCTCTTCCAAACCCACCATCTCCCCTATCTTTTTGAACGGTCTCCACTCGAAAGGAAAATCAGCTTGTATAATGTTTAAAATCTTCTTTCTTCTCTGCTCAATATCTTCACTTACCACCAACATATAAAGAAATTTGTATAAAATTGCAACTACATTACTAAAATTCCGAAGATTTTCTGATTCACAAAAAACTGGAACATATTAAAGGATTCTTTTTTTGCTTCATACATTAAAAGCTGATAATTTGTCATGTTTTCGTCCTGCTATTGCCAATCAATAAACTTTATCTTTATTTTTCCGACATATTCTAATACTTTCACCCAATCCGAAACATTTCCTGTTCCTATTCTTATTCTCAAAATATCAGCTGGGAAAAGCCCCCAGGTTGGGTCAAATTCTATCCAATTTTTCCCATCAAAAGCCTCTACCCATGCGTGATAAAAGAACGAACCTGAATCATAAACAAGCCCAAATACAACCCGAGAAGGAATTCCGATAGCCCTTAAAATAGCAACAGTAAGAATAGAGTGTTCGTTGCAATCTCCTTTCATAGTTTTAAGGACCTGTATGGCAGACGGCATGCTCAAAACAGATGTTTTCTTCAAACTGCGGAAAACCCAATCTGACACATATTGAATAGTTTCCACAACTTCATTATTATCTCTCCCTTTCTCAAAAATTCTCCTGCTTTTATTATTTTTATTAGTACCCTTACTCTCAACATTTCTTTTCAATTCTCTGGCTAACTTTTTTATTTCTTGACTATCAGATTCTATCAAAAGTTCTGGTTTAGTATAAAGTTCTAAATTACGGTTATCAAACAGAGGTGAAGCTTTTAGCTGAACAACAAAACCATATCCCTCCTTTGAAACCACTTGTCTTGGAGGAAATGAAGGAATATAATCAACTCCCCATACAAATAAAATTGCTCTCTTTATACTCCTCCTTTGAGCTGAATCCGGATACTTACCTTCTACTGCAACGGAAGTAGAAAAAATTATATCCACATCTTCCGGCGGAGAAGAAATTATTTCTTCTCTTGACGAAGTAATTGAAGAGATACCCATAGTTCCCTCCTCTTTCAAGAAATTTCCTTTTTGGTCAAAATAGATGAGAGAAGATATACCTGCAAATATTTTTTTGAAAACTAAAACATTCCCACTTTTCTGAAAAAGTTCAATATAAAGTGTGTCAAGTCTTATAACAGATGGATCAAAATAAAGCAAAGAAAAATTTTTCAACTTGTTTTGATATCCATTCCTTATCATATCAGAAATTATAAAAATAAATGAAGAACCAGTAAAAACTTTCTCCGGGATACTGAAACTCTTTGTCCCTTCACCAATACGCACTAAAAATTTATTTCCCTGAACCTCACCCTTAACAGCAGTACCACTGCCTTCACTTTTGATCTGGAACTCAAAAGATTTAAAGGAATAATCAGGGTTCTTCGTCCAAACGAGTTGAGCTTTTACTTCTCTTTCTTGTCCCATGGCTTTGAGCTTCATATTCATCACTTCTTCCACAGAATCACCCTTTAATCTGACAATAGAGTATCCTATGTTTTTGCCCTGCATCTGAATCTTCTGCCAAAGTTCAAAAGAAGCGAAAGATTCAGAAAGAAAAAAAACAAAAAGTGAAAAAAATAAAGAGAAAGAAACTAAAAAAAGAAATCTATGCAAAAAGAGATTATGTTTTCGTTCTATGAACATTTTGTATATCCGCAACTCATACATATATAACAACCTTCCTGAAATGTAAGAGAAGAAGAATGACATTCGGGACATATTTCAAATTTTTCAGTTTCTTCTCCTGCCACTTTTCCTATCTCTTTTTCTGTACCTGGGTTCGAAGGATTATTTTTACTTGGAGCTGCATTTGAACCTAATTTATGATCATTACTGATATGAACTTCTTCTTTCTGTTCAGATTTTTGTTCAGACAGGTCAGAAGAAGTACTTTGCCTCCCATCAACAACCTTATACTGGTGGTGAGATAGATCTGGAGGATTTTTCAGAGATAGAGCAAATCTTATAGCTTTGGCGATTCCATCTGGTATGGAAGAGACTGAAAAGCTTCTGTTATCAATTTTGTTCCAGAAGACCTGTTCTGTTTTTATATTTTCCAAAGTTTCGGCTAAGTCTTCTGCTGGTACGCCCTTTTGCAGTGCAAGGGAAACTACCCTACCCAAAGCTTCCGCACAAGCCCTGAGTTCAGACCCAGGTTTTGAAACAACAACAAAAACTTCCTTTATCTTACCTTCAAGAAAGTTGATCGTGATAAACATGGAACCATGAGGAGTTCTTATTTTTGTTGTCAGCCCCCTCATAGAAAACGGTCTCTCAAAATCCTTTGCTCCCATATAGAATTATTTTACTTTTTCATTAGAACCTTCTGAATTTTCCCAATAAATTTTTCCAAATAAAATAAAACTATCTTCTTGATATTTTCAAGGAAGCAGTCCCTAAAATTGCACAAACTAGGTCATCAAAAGATATACCCCTGAAACTTGCAATTTTTGGGAGCAGTGATCTTTCAGTCATACCTGGGATGGTGTTAAGTTCAAGAAAGTAAGGTTTATTATCTCCTATTTTAGTTTTAAAATCTACTCTTACTGCTCCACTGACATTAAATCTTTGACATATATAACTAGAAATTTTAAGTGCTTCCTCAATTGTATAACGATCAATAGATTTAGGAGGAATCAAATAGTTTGTATTTCCTTTATACTTTGATTGAAAGGAGAAAAATTCATCATCTTGCGGAACTATTTCAAGAACAGATAAAGGAATTTTTTCGATGAGCCCTATGGTAAATTCAGGTCCGTCCAAAAATTCTTCTATTAGGACAGAAGCTGAAAATCTGAAAGCCTCATCAACCGCTTTTCTTATTTTTCTCTCATCTTTCTCCCTGATTATAGAAACACCAAACGAAGAACCAGAAAAATTAGGTTTTATAACACACGGCAGACTGATCTCATTCATTACTATCTTTATAGCTTCATCTTCTGAACTTGCTGCAAAGAAAGCCGGTTGAGGAACTAAATCCCTCAAAGCGAGCCTTGTGATGAATTTATCCATAAAAAGGGCAGAAACAACAGGGTCAGGAGAAGTATAAGGGATTTTGAGGATTTCAAGCATACCTTGAACAGTTCCATCTTCCCCATATCTCCCATGAAGGCATATGAAAGCTGCATCAAAATTTTTTAGGTAATTTATATCTGGAAGAGGAAATACAATTTTTTCCGCGTTGAACCCACTTCTTAAAAGAGCAGAAAATACAGATTCACCGGTTTTTATTGAAATTTCTCTCTCCTCTGATTCGCCTCCCATTATAACGCATACTCTCTTGAAGTTTTTAGATTTATTTTTATAATAATCTATTACTGAGAGGATTTCTTTGTCATCAGCTTCGTTATCAAAAATTTTTCCCACCTTTTAAAATTTTACGAATTTGAATTGAATCAAAGAGCTCGTGATTCACTTAAAGATAAATTTCTCTTTATGCGAGAAACTTTCTCAATCCTGTTTATAGCAGCAACAAAAGCTTTTGCAGAAGCAACGACTATGTCTGTACTTATACCCACTCCGTTTGCAGATACATTCCCGATTTTAAGCACAACAGAAACTTCACCCTGTGCATCAGTTCCACCAGAAATAGATTTCACAGAGTAATCAACAAGTTCTGGGAATATACCAAGACAACTTTGAATAGCTTTGTATACAGCATCAACTGGACCATCACCAGATGCGAATGCTCGTCTTATTTTATCCCCATCTCTTATCACAACTGTTGCCGTCGGAACCAATTCAGTTCCACCAGCAAAGTTAGCTGAAATAAGTTCATACCTATCTTCTTTTTGAGTTTTTAGCACCTCTTCAAAAACTACTGCTTCTATATCTTCATCATATATCCTTTTTTTCTTATCTGCGAGCTCTTTTATTCTTTTATAAACTGCTTTGATTTCTTCTGCTGAGAGTTCATATCCCATCTCCGCAAGCTTTTTCGCAAGAGCATGTCTTCCTGAATGCTTACCGATAACTATCTGTGAACTCGGGAAGCCCACATCTTCTGGTTTCATTATTTCATATGTAAGAGGATTTTTCAAGACTCCATCCTGGTGTATCCCAGCTTCGTGAGCAAAGGCATTCTGACCAACAATAGCCTTATTTGGCGGAACCTGAACGCCTGTTATTTTGGAAAGAAGACGAGATGCCGGATAAATTTCTTTCGTATTTATAGTAGTATAAAATTTTGAAAAGAAATCTTTCCTTGTTTTTATAGCCATAACAACCTCTTCTAATGATGTGTTTCCTGCTCTCTCTCCTATACCGTTGAGCGCAACCTCACACTGTCTTGCACCCCCTAAGATCCCAGCAAGGGTATTAGCAGTTGCAAGACCAAGGTCATTATGACAGTGTACAGAAATTATTGGGTTTCCAACTTGTGAAATAGCTTCCTTCAATCTCTTAATAAGTTCAAAAAACTCAAAAGGTAAAGTGTATCCAACGGTATCTGGGACATTTATTACATCTGCTCCGGCTTTTACGACTTCTGTAAATACTTTTATGAGGAAATCTGGGTCTGACCTTGTAGCGTCTTCTGCGGAAAATTCAACTTCATCTGCATATTTTTTTGCAAGCTTTACAGCTTTTACAGCTTTCTCAAGGACCTCTTGTTCAGAGAGTCTTAATTTATATTTCATATGAATTTCACTTGTTGCGATGAAAACATGAATTCTTTTTCTTTTTGCGGGAGCTAACGCTTCTGCTGCTTTTTCTATATCCTGCTCCTCACATCTTGCAAGGGCACAAATTACTGGCTTTTCAAGTGCTTGGGAAATTTCTCTTACAGCTTGAAAGTCCCCTTCTGATGTTATAGGGAAGCCTGCTTCTATTATATCAACTCCGAGCCTTTCCAACGCCAGAGCCATTTTGATCTTCTCGTCTATTGTCATGGAAAAGCCCGGCGCCTGCTCTCCGTCCCTTAAAGTTGTGTCGAATATGTAAATTTTTTCCATAATATATGTTCTCAAAAATAATATTATAAAAAATGTAGAAAAATGTCGTAAAAACAACAATTATGAAGAAAATCTTCTGCTTGAAAATAATCAACCACAAAAAGAAAGGTGGAATAAATAAGAAGTAGTATATATAGCTTCTTATTTTCAACTCTTTAAATGACCTGAACTTTAAAGTGCTAACCTGCAGAGCCGATATAAAGACAACAGTTGCAAAAGCCAAAATTTCAATCAACACAGTTCTTTCATAATCCGAAAGAAGATTGATAACAGAGATAATCAGAAACGCTCCCATAGGAGAACTTAAACCTTCAAAATATTCCTTTGGTTTAGTATCGGAATTTACATTAAATCTTGCAAGTCTTATAGCAACCGCTAATGTAGGTAGGAACGAAAAAATTTTCCCCATTTCAGATTTACCAAAAAACAAATTCAAAATAATGGCAGAAGTGGCAAGACCAAAAGTTACAAGGTCAGCAAGAGAATCAAACTCAAGACCAAACCTTGATGATATTCCTAAGGACCGAGCTATCCTTCCATCCGCCATATCAAAAATCAAACCAAAGATAACAAAGTAAAACGAAAGATGAGTTTTTCCCTCAAAAGCAAACAGAACCGCAAGGAAACCAGAAAACAAGTTCAACGAGGTCAAAAAATTAGACAGGAATCCAAATTTTTTCTTCTCCACCTAAAAAAAGTTAATAATTTTTCTGACATATTTATGATTTCATTAAGATTTTCATTAGTATAACATTTTCGTTAACATAATTTGTTAGTTACTTTGAGAAACGGCCGGAGAGCCCAAAATGGATTATAAGAAGAAGATATATACGCTTGCTTTTCTTATCTTCACTCTTATAACGGCTGGAACGATCGGGTACATGATAATTGAAGGATGGAATCTCCTTGATTCAATCTATATGGTGATAATTACTCTTGCAACTGTTGGATATAAAGAAGTCCGCGAGCTATCACCTGTTGGACAAATTTATACTATGATTCTCATATTGTCAGGTACCGGATTACTATCTTATGCAGTAACAAATTTGAGTATTATTCTCTTAGAAGGTAAATTATTAGAAATTTTACGGAGGGAAAAAATGAAAAAAGAAATAGAAAAACTTGAAAATCACTATATAGTTTGTGGTGCAGGAAAAACAGGATATCATATAATAGAAGAACTCAAAAAATTAAAATATAAGATAGTAGTCGTGGATCTATCTCCACAATCAATAGAGGATGTATTATGGATACAAAAAGATGCAACCAGAGATGAAACCCTTCTTGAAGCAGGTATAAAAAAAGCAAAGGGACTCGCTACTGCTCTTCCATCGGACAAATAGAATCTTTTCGTTGTTCTTACAGCAAGAAACCTCAACCCATATTTAAGAATTGTTACAAAGTGCCAAGATGTTGAAAACGAATTAAAGATGAGAATGGCTGGTGCAGATGCAGTCGTCTCTCCAAACCGAATAGGAGGACTAAGAATCGCATCTCAACTTGTTCGTCCCACAGTTGTCTCATTCCTTGATAAAATGTTATATGTAGGAGAAAAGACTTTAAGAGTAGAAGAAGCAAAAGTTAATAAAGGCTCATCATATATAGGGAAAAAATTAGGGATACTGAAAAATGAATTAGAAAAAACTTAACCTCGTTCTCGTCGCCATATCGAGGGAACAAGAATATATATTCAACCCATCAGAAGAGACAGAATTGAAAGAAGATGATACCCTTATTGTAATCGGAGATATAGATTCCGTAATTGAATTAAGAAAGATTCTTTCTTAACAGCCTATCATTAAAATAGGTTCTGGGATGTTTTAGTAAAAGCCTTAGGGATTTTACCAAACCTCTTGAAGATTCAAATTCATGTGCCTTTTCGCAACAACAAAAAATGCAAAGATTTTGTTTTACCTCAAGTTTGTGTAATAAAAAATAAATTCAAAGAATGAAGGGAGGTAAAAAAGATAAGAAAAAGAAATATTTATTGGTAAAGAGGAAAAGGTCGTCAGGGGGCTCAAAGAGATCAAGAGAATCAAATAAATCAAGAGAATCAAGCAAATCAGGAAAATCAAGGAAGTTTAGAATTGTGATTGATGAGGAATCTGAGATGAAAGAAATATCTAATAAGATAGCAAGAGAAATATTTACACCAGGAGCGTTTGCAAAAATCATGTCATTAGCAACGGGTGAAAAAATAGGAGGCGAAGAACTAAAACCCGTAGAACCTACTGATATAACATTAGAAATAGATTTCCAACCCTATCTTTTACTTAGAGCCGGGAACAAAATATTTCATATAGAAGTTGAGGATGAATATGATGAAACACTGCCGGAAAGGATGCTTAAATATTCCTATGTTATAGAAGAAATTTATGGCATAGAACCTATTCAAATCGTTTTATTTATAGGAGAGGGGAAACCTCCACCGAACGCTTTGAAAAATGAATTTACAACTCATAGATACATAGTTGTGGATGTGAAAAAGGCAATGCCGGAGCTTTATAAGGAAATAAAAAAACTAATCCGTTGATTATAAATTATAGCTAATCTATTATGCGTTTAGATTCTCGAGCGCTCAAACTCAGATTTCTTCTCTTTCTACAACGAAAAAGTGTAAAGATTTTGTTTTCTACCTAGTTAATGTAATAGGAAATAAGTTTAGAGAATGAAGGAAGGAAAAAAAGAGGGAAAAAGGAAATATTTATCAAAGGAGAAGAGAGGGTCGTCGGGGGAATCAAGCGAATCAGGAAAGTTTAGAATAGTGGTTGATGAAGAAACTCAGCTGGAGGAATTTTTTAGAGAGATGACGAGAGAAATATTCACACCAGCAGCTGCTGCAAAACTCATATCCGTAGCAACAGGCAGAAGGATAGACGAAAAAAAAATAAAACGAATAGAACAACCAGAGATAACAATAGAATTTAATGTAGAAGTTGATCTTTTACTTCAAATCGGGAATGAATTACTTCATATAGAGATTGAGGAAGAATACGACGAAACACTGCCAGAAAGAATGTATGAATGTTATTATGCTATATATGAAAAATACGGAAAAGAGCCTATTCAAGTTGTTTTGTTCATAGGCGAAGCAAAACCACCACCAGATACTTTCAAATCTGGGCCCCTAACTTTAAAATACAGAGTCATAGATGTGAAAAAGGAAATGCCAGAACTTTACCAGAAAATAAAAAGCCTACTTCAATAAGATTGCTTTCTTTCAAATCTTCCTGTTTTCCTTTTTCAATTCCTCTCTCTTCTCCCTCCTTCACCCCTTCTTCCCTTTCCCACCTATAAAGGAAAGTTTTCTTATATCAACCTGTATCGGCATATGTTTCAAAATTTTATTTTACCTATGGTTTCTGAAAACTTTGGAAAAATCCTCCCAAGTTTCTGCTCTTATTACTTCTTTTTTTATTTTTTCCAAGTGGTTTATATCATTTATCTTATCTAAAAGGTT
>Ga0079995_1062201_pt1 | contig 24138 bp, 18 predicted proteins | sample FaiFalFF_MnMetaG_2_FD_69198 | JGI IMG/M metagenome (GOLD analysis project Ga0079995, IMG submission 69198) | Freshwater microbial communities from Yellowstone National Park, Wyoming, USA - Fairy Falls C (FF_Mn_C) (SPADES assembly) (version 4) | ecosystem: Environmental > Aquatic > Freshwater >...
AATCTCGGATATGAAGCATATTTAATTGACATGGATAAGAATTTTGAAAAGCAAATAGAGCCTTTTGATATAATTTATATTATGCTTCATGGAAGACCAGGAGAAGATGGAACGATTCAAAGTTATTTAGAATTAAAGGGGAAAAAATATACAGGAAGTGGTCCATTCGCATCATTCTTAGGCATAGACAAAGTAATTTTTAAGCATTTTTTAATTCAAAACAACATATTAACACCGAAGTTTTTAAGTTTTTCAAAAGATGACAATTTAGATAATTTAATTGAAACCACTATTAAGAATTTTAACTTTCCTATTGTAATAAAACCAAGATATGAAGGTTCAAGTGTAGATGTTTATATTTTAAAAGATGATAAAAATTTAAGAGAAATTTTAAATTTGATTATTGAAAAGTATAATTTTGGAATTGTTGAGGAGTTCATAAGTGGAAGAGAAATTACAATTGGTATTCTTGGAACAGGAAAGAATGCATTTGCTCTTCCAATTATTGAGATAAAACCAATAATAAGTGAATTTTATGATTATAAGGCAAAATATACGAAAGGCGGAAGTGAATATATTGTTCCTGCTAAAATTGATGAAAATTTAAGTAAAAAAATTCAAGAAATTTCATTAAAAATTCACAGATTACTAAATTGTAGAGCATTTTCAAGAATTGATGCAATTCTCAAAGATAAAGAAATTTATATTTTAGAAATAAATACTATTCCAGGAATGACTGAAACTTCACTTCTTCCCAAATCTGCTAATGCTATTGGAATGAGTTATGAAAAGCTTGTAGAATTTATATTAAAGGATAGTTTAGCTAATTTTGGCTAATTTTTCAGCTATTTTCTCAACCAATTTTTGATTGAACATTTTTTTTGAAACATTTATAGCATTAAAAATTGCTCTATGTGATGATCTTCCATGACAAATTATCACATTACCATTTACTCCAAGCAATGGCGCTCCTCCATATTCTTCAAAATCAGCATGTTTTCTTATATTTTCAAATGCTCCTTTCATTAAAAAAGCCCCAAAATAATAAATTAAATTTTTTTTAACCTCCATTTTTAACATCCTAATTAAAGAAAAAAATACACTTTCTCCAAATTTCAATAATGTATTTCCCACAAATCCATCCATTACAATAACATCTGCTTTATCAGACAAAATTTCATGTCCTTCTATAAATCCAATAAAATTTAAATCGCTATTTTCAAATAATTTTCTTGCTTCTATAACGACTTGATTCCCTTTAACTTCTTCTTCCCCTATTGAAAGAATTCCCACTTTTGGATTTTCTTTATCAAATAGCACTGAATAAAAAACACTCCCAAGAATTCCAAACTGAAATAAAATTTGAGGACTTATATCAACATTTGCTCCAACATCTAAAACTAAATTACTTCCATTAATTTTTGGAAATAATGCTCCAATTGCAGGTCTTTTTACATTCTGGATTCTTCCAATAGTAAAAATTGAAAATGCCATAACAGCTCCTGTATGTCCTGCGGAAATAAAAGCATCAACTAAATTTTCTTTATGAAGATTTAAACCAACTGAAATTGTTGAATTCTTTTTGTATTTAAGAGCATCAGAAGGCTTTTCATTTGTTTTTATAACCTCATCTGCATGAAAAATTTCTAAATTTTCAATCTTTTTTTTATGGTAAATTTTATAAATTTTTTCTTCTAATAGATTTTTAGGACCAATTAAATAAATTATTGTATCGTTGAATTTTTTAAGATATTCAATTGAGCCAATAATCTCAACATCTGGTGCATTATCACTACCCATTGCATCAATAGCGACCCTAAATTTCATTTATTTAATTCTTCATTTATCTCTTTTTCCTCCTTTGTTATAATTAATTTTTTACCTCTATAATATCCACAATTAGGACAAACCGCATGTGTCAAAATTGGCTCTTGACACCTTGGACAAAATGTCCATTCAGCAACCCAAGCTTTCCAATGAGCTCTTCTTGCTCTTCTTCCACTTCTTGCAGTTTTCCTTTTAGGAACTGGCATTTTTCATTCCTCCCTTGCTTTTAAAACATAATCTAAGAAAAACTCTTCTGGCACAGCACCTTCAAATGAAACTTTATCATTTATTACAATTTTTGGAACAGCTTGAACAAAATAATTATCAGCAAGTTCAGGAAATTCAATTGCTTCTATCATATCCGCTGTTATATTTTGGTTTTCAAAGGCAAATTTATGAGCTGTTCTAACAGCTCTTGGACAATATGGACAAGTTGGCGTTACAAAAACCATTATATGAACCTTTTCATTTATTTCTGATAACTTTTGCTTTATCTTTTCAGATAAACCGCTATCTCCACTTGAAACCATAATAATATCTTCAATTAAAGAAGAAAATTCATAACCTGATGGAATTCCGAAATATCTTATACCTTTTATCTTCTCATCTTCATCAGTTATAATTATTGATGGTGTTTTATCAACACCAAGTTCCTTAGCTCTATCAACATCTATCACTAAATTGTACTTTTCAACTTTTATTTTATCAGAAAGTTCAGAAATCTCATCAATTATTCTTTCAGTGTCATAACAATAATCACAGTTTAGATTTTGGCTAAAAAATATGATTTTCACTTTGTTTTTTAACTTTTCATCAAAGAGTTTCTTTATAAGTTTCTTATCTTCTTCCCTTATCATAGTTTTTAACCTCCTTTATTTTCAAAAAAGTAAAATTTAGGCTCTGTTCCTTTTATTATTCTTTCAATGTTTGACTTATGTCTTAAAACTATTAAAACTGCAATAATCCCACAAACAATTTTTATTAATGAGCTCTTTTCCAAAAATAAAACAACAATAAAAACACTTACTGCTGAAATAATTGAAGCAAGAGCCATAATTTTAAAAATCATTAATACTAAAAACCATACTCCAAAACCTATAATTGTCTCAATTGGTATTAGTGCAATGCTAACACCAAGACCTGTCGCCACACCTTTCCCACCCTTAAATTTCATAAAAATGCTATAACTATGTCCAATTACTGAGAATAAACCTGCTAAAATCCCATATTCAAGACCAAATAATAATTTAAATAAAATTGTTGGAATAAAACCTTTAATAGCATCAAGAAATAAAACAATAAAAAAATAAGGTTTTCCTAAATACCTTCCAACATTCGTTGCCCCTATGTTACCACTTCCAAGCTTTGTAATATCAACACCCTTTATTTTAGCGATAATATAGCCAAATGGTATTGAGCCTAAAATATAACTTACAAGAATTACTAATAGGATTTTCATAATAATTGAAATTTTAAAGGTATTTCTTGTTTAAATTTTATGTTGTCTAGTAATTCTAAAATACAGATCTTATGCCTTGGAGAGCAAAATTCCTTAAATAAATCCCCATAAAATCTATAAATTAAATAATAGCTTTTTAATCTCTTGACTTATTTATCAAAACATTATTAGGGTCTAATTGAACTTTTGTAGGTTTAAAATTTAGATAAAATTCTAAATCTCCACTTTCCTTTAAAATCCTTACTCTTTTTATTTCTTTTAATTTATCGCCTTCATAAAATCCTATTTCTACTAAATCATTTAATTTTACAGATTGCTCGTTTCCATAAGCATCAGATATAAATTTTTTAAATGTGTAATTTACTAATAGTTTTTCACCTTGAACTTTAAATGAATTTACTTTAAAATCGTATAAAACAATACTTTCATAAAAATCTTTTATTTGACTTAATAAACTATCAGGAATAGCAGGATAAAGAAGTTTAAGAAAGTCCAAAGATGTTGGATATGGATGATCCTTATATTTATATTTCTCAACAAATGTTTTTAATACACTATCAAATGTTTCATGACCAATATAATAACTTGTAGCATAATTTACAAGACCACCCTTATTATAATGAACATAAAATTGCCCTTCACTTACATACAAAGGACTTTCCTTATAAGTCTCCCCTTTCCTACCTTTTAAATACCTGTCTTCCTCATATCTTAAAAACTTTGAAACTTTTTCCTTTCCATAAATATATTCCATAATCCTTATTCCTGTATATTCAGCAAATGATTCAGTGATAAGATATAAACCTTTCACCGATGCCGGAGATATAATATGCCCCCACCATTGATGTCCTACCTCATGTGCTGTTACAAATGTCACATAATCAATATCTTCTTTATTCTTTAAACGAGTAATAAATCCAAGCCTTTCACTAAATGGAATAATTGTAGCAAGGGATTGAGCAAAGCTAAATAATCTTGGAAATTCTACAATTCTTAATACATTATGAGGATAAGGTGAAAATTGCTCTAAATAATTTAAACTTTTTTCCATAGCAAAGAGCATTTTCTTTATATTGAAATTGTGCTGTGGCACATAATAAACATATAGCTTTATATTATTATAAAATGAGCTATCCACTTTATATTTTCCACTTGTAAAAACTAGTAAATTTATAATGGGTTTTGAAGCTTTATAATGAAAATAATTTCTATTATGCGCTTTCCAAGTCCTTATTAAATCACCAGGAGCAAGTGCTATTTGATCAGAAGATGTTGATACAATCGCTTCAAAATCAATAAAATCAAATCCCTTATAAATATAAAAACTATCATTGATATCTGCTAATCTATCCTTTTGCACAAGATTATATTTTTTCCTTAAATTTATAGCAGATATTTCCCTTTCCTTATCATAACCAAGACTTATTAAATCAGGATATGCAAATGTTCCATTATAAAATACATTACATCTTGTATCATAACCATCTATTATACCCTTGGCATAGCACTCAATCTTTGATTTTACAAATAATGTTTCATTGGGTTTTAATGGCTCTTTTAATTTATAAATTTTTACACCTAATTCCTTATCTTCTAATATCACTTCAAAACTTTTGGAAATTTCAAAATAAATAACATTTTTATATGATTCCATCGGGAAGTTCAAGAATAAGGTTTCAATGGGGATGTTGTTTTTATTTATATATGTTATTTGAGCTGTTGTTATAAGTTTTCTTTCATAAGGGTATATATCTACATTTAGTTTTAAACTACTCATTTTTAAAAATGGCAATTTTTCATATTTACTATATTTCTTTTCATATTCTACACGCATCTTTTCTTCTTGTTTGCTTGAAATAAAATTATTTAAAATATAGTGATTGTAAAAGAGATATGAGAGCATTAACATAAAGCCAATAAAGGATATTAAAAGAATTGTAAGTGAATTCTTATTGAATTGAAATTTTATTTTCCTTTCTAATGAAGGATAAATAATTGAAAATGAAAGGGTTAAAAATATAAGGGATAAAAAGCCCCAATATAAATTATATGAAATTAAAGTTTTTAAAAAATGACCATATCCAAAGAAATCTGAATATCTAATATCAGGATGAAATGGAAATTTATATATGGTATGCTCAAGTTTTATATTATCCGAAAACATAATAAATAGGAAATATGCTAAAATTATCATGTGGGCTAAAAATTTGTGAGGGATAAGGGAATGAATAAATAGCGAAAAGCATAATAAATATACAGAAAATAAAAACACTTCAAGGAATAAACGTTTTAAATATATTTCTATTTGAAAGTTGAAATATTGATTTATAGCTTGATATATAATTCCAATAAGCATATAAATAATACAAATTATTATAAAAACAGAAATTGCTGAAAGAAAACGAGAGATAAAAATATAAGTAAAATTGGGAGTTGTTGAGAATAATTCATAAGTACCTTGCTCTTTATCTCTATGAATAATCTCACCTGCTAAAAGCACAGCAATAAGTATAAAAAATGTATAACTATTTGAATTTATTAAGGAGCTAATGATTGATGTTACGGGATATATAGGTGTATCAAGTAGTACATCTATACGGGTAATTTGGAGAATGATTGAAACAATAGAAAGCAAAAATATAATAAGAATTGCTAATGATTTATAACTTAGTTTTATTTCAAAAAGTGTTAATTCAAATATGGCTTTTATTTTTGAGAATTGGGGTTTTATTAAGGGTTTTTCAATTAAAATGCTCTCTTCTCTTTCTAATGGTTTATAAACCTTTCTCCTTGAAATCTCCTTTAAATCAAAGAGCTTATAACTTAAAAATAAAATCATTATAGAGAGAAGAATATATAAAATTCTGTGAAAAATTATTATTTCACTAAAAGGGATTTGAAGCTGATTTAATTGAGCAATAGACCAATACTTAACAGTTTTTTCAACAGCTGTAAGACCAAGATAATCTATAAAAATAGAAAGCTTTTCATATTTTAGTGATGATGAGAGAATACTTGATATAAAATAAAGAACAAAGAATATAAGACCTGAAAAATAACCTACAACTGCTTTCCTTGTAATAATAGCAATAGAGAAGAATATGGCATTCATAAATAATATATCTACAATAGCTAATAATAAAAACGCATTTATATATGAAGTAATATTAAATGGATTTAGCTCATATTTGGGATGCCAAGGAGCAAGCTCACCAAGCATCATTCCTATTAAAACACTAATTGATATTATAAGCATTATAATATATGAGCCTAAGAATCTACCAAAGAAATATGAGAATTTTTTAATAGGAGATGTAAAGAAGAATTCATAAGTTTGATTTTCAAAATCCCTACTTCCTGAAACTGTTGATAAATAAGCAGACATAAAAGCAGAAAATAATAATATAATAGCAAAAGCAGTAGCAATAGTATAAGGAGCATTCCTTTTTACAAGACCCGCTTCACCTCCCACTTTTACAAATTCCGTAGCCATTAAGAGAAAACCAAATAAGAACAATATAAAAAACATAAAATAAAATCCCTTCGTTTTTAAGTGATATTTAATTTCAAATGTTATAAAATTTAAAACTCCCATTGAAATCCTCCTATATAATAGAAATATACTTCTTCAAGGCTTGGTGATTTTAAAATCCATTTTTCATTTAAAGGTTTATCACTATAAACAGAAACCCATATATTTCCACCTCTTAAAGTAGCATTTAATAATTTATATTCCTCTTTTATCTTTTCCAATTCCTCTTTATTAACTTGTTTTACATAAACCCTCCCTTCTAAATGTTTTAACAATTCTTCAACCTTTCCACTTATTACAATTTCCCCTTTATTTATAATTGCTAATTCATCACTTAACTCCTCTATATCATCTACAATATGTGTAGAAAGTATCACAATTCTTTCTTTTCCTATCTCTGAAAGTATATTTAAAAATCGCTTTCTTTCACCAGGGTCCAAGCCCGCAGTAGGCTCATCTACTATTAAAACCTCAGGATTTCCTAAAAGTGCAATAGCTATTCCAAAACGTTGCTTCATGCCACCTGAATATTCCCCCAATTTCCTTTTCCTATCATTAAATAAATTTACTCTATCAAATAAATAATCTAATAATTTTCTTCTTTCCTTTTTATCTGTAAAACCCTTTAATATAGCAAAGTGCTCAAGCATTTCATAAGCAGAAACATTTTTATATACTCCAAATTCCTGAGGTAAATAACCCAATTTCTTTTTAAATTCAATAGGATTTTTTAAGACATTAAGCTCATTATAAAATACCTCCCCTTTATCAGGCTCTAATAATGTGGCGATAATTCTCATTAATGTTGTTTTTCCTGCTCCATTTGGTCCTAAAAGCCCAAACATTCCCGTTTTTATAGTTAAGTTTATACCGTTTAGAGCTTTAATTTTTCCATCATAGGTTTTATGTAAATCTTTGATTATAAGAAAGTTTTCTTTCATAGTTTATAAAGTTTAAAGGAAAGAAAATAAGTCAAAGATTTGATTTTAGGAAAACAACTTTACTATCCTTTAAAATTTTAAAACTTATGAAGAAAAAACTTTTAATTGCTTCCATTTTGATTCTCATTGGAATAGCGGTTGGAATGGTTATAAGCTCAAATTTAAATATCTTCAATAAAGCAGTAGCTCAAACTAACCAAGTTGAACAAATTCCTCAAAAAACACTATCAGATATTCAAGAAGGATTTACACAAATTGCACAAATGGCAATACCAAGTGTTGTAAATATATCTGCCACAAATCAAAAGAAAATTAAAGGTCCAAGTGAATTTGAAGAATTTTTTAAGAAATTCTTTGGAGAACCATTTGAATTTCCTAAAATACCAAGGAGTTCTCTTGGCTCGGGATTTATATTTAGAAAAGATGGAAACACTTATTATGTAATGACAAATCATCATGTTATTAAAGATGCTAACCAAATAAAAATTACATTAAGTGATGGAACAACAATAGATAATGTAAAAATTGTGGGTTCTGATCCAAGAACTGATATAGCAGTTTTAAAATTTGAAAGTAAAAAAGATTTGCCTGTTTTAAAACTTGGAAATTCGGATGAGGTAAAAGTTGGTCAATGGGCAATAGCAATAGGTAGTCCCTTCGGTTTATCCTCAACAGTTACGGTTGGAATAATCAGCTCACTTCATAGAAAAAATATAGCCCTTCCAGAAGGACCAGACTATCAAGACTTTTTACAAACTGATGCAGCAATAAATCCAGGAAATAGTGGAGGACCTTTATTAAACATTAAAGGTGAAGTAATAGGTGTTAATACTGCCATTGCTACACCAACAGGAGCATTTGCTGGAATTGGTTTTGCTGTTCCTATAAATCTGGCAAAAAATATAGCAGAACAGCTAATTTCAAAAGGAAAAATAGAAAGAGGATACTTAGGTATTAGAATTCAAGATTTAACACCAGAATTGGCACAGGCAATGGGTCTAAAAGAGGAAGGTGGAGCAGTCGTTAATCAAGTAATAAAAGGCGAAGCAGCTGATAAAGCAGGTATAAAAGAGGGTGATGTTATTGTTGAAGTTGATGGTAAAAAAGTAAAAGATGCTAATGATTTAAGATTATATATCGGTTCTTTACCACCTGGAAGAGAAGTTCAATTAAAAATTTACAGAGATAAGAAGTTCCTAACTTTAAAAGTTAAACTTGGGAAAATGCCTGAACAATTATCAAAAGCTCCATCAAGTATTGAGGAAGAAGGTTCTGAAAGCTCCAAAACATCAAGTTGGCTTGGAATGACAGTTATTGAAAGAGATAATAATGTTGTTGTAGTATCTTCAAAAGGCAAAGCATTTGAAATGGGAATAAGAGAAGGTGATGTTATTAGAAAAATTGGAGATATGGAAATAAATTCATTAAATGATTTTGAAAATGCTAAAAAGAAATATGAAAAATCCGATAAACCTGTTCTAATAGTCGTTGAAAAGGATGGCTTAAAAAGATTCTTAGCAATAACACCAAGTTCAAGCTAATGAGAAAACTACTAATTTTAACAACAATTTTAGCAATTGCTTTATTAACACTTGGTATAATTACATCCGCTTTTGGTGCTTGTCTTGGTTGTCCAGATTGGCCATTATGTTATGGTAGCTTTTTACCACCTCAAACGATAACTGCTAAACTTGAATACTATCATAGACTTTTGGCAGGTATTGTAGGAATTCTATCAATTATAATTGGTTTAGCTTATTATAAAAAGCAAAAAAATTTATCAATTTTACTTATTGTTTTGATAATTTCACAAATTTTACTTGGGGGTTTAACTGTCCTTTTAAAAATGCCATTTATCATCTCAATATCACATGCGCTATTTGGAATTTTAACATATATAACCTTACTACTAATGCTTAAAAACGTTAAAATTAAAATGGAAAAAAATTTTTGGACAATTATATTCATATTAACTTTTGTTTATTATATGTGGGGTTCAATTGTTGATAAAACAGCTTCAAGCTTAGCTTGTGAAAATATATTCTGTATATCCTCAAATTTTTCTAATAGCAAAGTCGTTATTCAATTTATTTATCAAGTAATTGGTTTTTCAATTGTTGTTTTGTCTTTAATTTCAATTTTGAAATTTGAAATTAAAAAACTAATTTTCTTAATAATGTCAATTTTATTGTTTATCCTTCAATATCTTATTGTGAAAAGTTTGTTAAGTGTTTCTATGATTACATTACATTATTTAGTTTTAATAAGTGCTTTAAGCTTTTCACTATTAAATGCTCTTAAAAAAGAAGAACAACCAAGCCTAAAAACATTAGAAATTTAAGAATTTTTGAAAGCGTTTTCTCAGAAAATAAATTCAAGAGATAGAAAATAAAAATAGCAGTTGAAAAAATTGTATATATTGAGAAATGAAAATTTTTTAAGATGATTGAAGCAACAATTAACATTAAAATCAAAAGAATTAAAAGAGACTTAATCAAAATTATTGTTTTATTTTTGGTTAAAGAAATGGCAATTGTTTTTCTAAATCCAATATCAAAATCATAATCTATATAACTTTTAACAATCTCTCTTACTAAATTAAAAAAAAATGAAAAAATTATCAAATAAATCAGCTTTTCATTAAATCCAAAAGCAAATCCCAAACTTAAAACACCAATTGAAATAACGGAACTTGTAATTAAAAATCCAAATGGTTTTCTACTGGCTTTGATATTATAATAGTTAATTAAAACTGACATTATTAAAAATGTTAAAAAGACCTTAATTTCAATTAAAAGAGAAATGAAAAGTGAAATGAAAAGAATAAAAAATTGATAACTTGGATTTAAAGTTATTCCTCTTTTACCTTTTTTTATATCAATTTCTCTATCAAAATAATCATTTTGTAAATTAGCAAAAATAAGAAGTAATGTTGAAGATATAACAAAGAGAAAAGTTTTTATTGAAATTTCTTTGGAATAAAAAAGAATTAAAACAATAGTAATAATGATATTCAAAATTCGCATTTATCATATGAAATACAAAAAACCCTTTTTAAGGAACTCTTCATAAAAACCAAGTCCTTTGGATAATTGAGTGAAATGTAAAAACTTATCTACATAGTGAATCGGAGCAGGACACTTAATACTCATATATTCGTAATTTACGGATGAATAATTTAATCTCGTTAATTCATATAAAATTTTAGCAATTTCTTGACTTAAAATATGCTCATTCACTTTACCATTCTTTACTAAATAAATTTGTTCAAGTTTCAAAGGTTTAGCATTATTTTGGTGAGTTTTATGGGGAAGTAAAAGCGAAAAACTATTAAAATTTAACCATATACCAAAATCATTAGTAGAATTTATAAAAATTATATGACTTTTAATAATTCCAATAATTAGTATTTCACAATAATAATCCCTTGAAATTACTCTTAAATCCTCTAATTCATTATCATGGACTCTTCCATCTCTTAATACTAAAATTTTTTTATTTTCTAATTCAATGTCATTTCTATCTTTCAATTTTTGAAAAACAAATTTTAAGTCAGTTTTCTCACCTTTTTGTGGGAATGAGATTGGAACAATTTTCTTTAAAATTCCACTTGAATCATAAATAATAGCACAACCACCTATACTCACTTCATCTCTTCTGCTTATATCAATACCAATTACATAATCATAAGGAATTCTACTTTCAAGAGCAAAGTACTTAATACCAATTTTACTAGCTATTTGAAAAATTAAATTATTTTTATAGTATTGCCAATTTTTATCATTTATATTATTAGGGTCTATAAATTGTGATATGTAATTTTTATCTAAAAGTCGTCTTTTCAATTCATGATATTTTTCCACCCCAAAAATAATAGCAAGACCAAATTTTTCAGATTTATCAATTTTTTCTATCACTTTATCGCTCAACTCCAAAAATTTATATTCAAAATTAAGATTTAATCTTCTTTTTAGCTCTTTTAAAAGCTCATCTCTTTGCTTTAAATTTTGACCTCCAATTACATAAGTTTCTATTTTCATACTTTTCAAAAATGAAGGCACTTCATAAGGATAGTAATTTTTTTTGAAAATTTCGCTTGTCTGTTTAATTCTAACTTCTACTCCATTTTTATCTCTAACAATAAGATTTGGTAATTCAAGCTTTTGAAATTGTTTTTTAAGTGGCATATTTTCTATAAAATCAATTTGTTTTGCTACTTCAATTATTTCCTTCATTCTCTTTTCATTTGAGATTTTAATTTTCTCCATAATTTCTTTGGAAACCTTACTGCCCTTTATATCTGAAAAACTAAACACTTTATAACAAAATTGTGGTAGGTAAGGATAATTATTTTCAGCTAAAATTATTGGCTGATTATAATCAACAACTTTAATATTGTACTTTTCTTTAAGATATTTTTCAACTTCCTCTATTTTCTTCTTGTCACTTGGAAGAATTTTTCTAACTTCATGAGTTATCCTATAATTTGAAATAAACCTAAACTTATCCCCTTCTTTAAAATCAGTTTCAAGCATAGATTTTTTAAGAATGATAGAGTATTTAAAATTAATAACCATATAAAAATCCATATTTTCTTTTAAAATAGAAAAAACAAAATTTTGGAAGATTTTGTAATCTCCAATATCTTGAATTCTCATTCTTTGATTGAGTTTTGAAGATAAATTTAAATGATACTTTAAATAGCCATATATATGCTTTTCACTAATTTTAGATTCATCTATATTTTCCTCATGAACAAGCTCAAATTCAGAAGGTTTTAGCTTATAAAATTCAAAAATAGAACTTGGCTTGAAAATTGTGGAAATTATTCTTTGCTGTATATCTTCCACCTTACCAATATGTTTGATTTTATTAAAATTATCAATATTTTCCTCACTTAATTTGAGTTTATAGTAAAAAATCTTTTCTATTTTGTTAAGTTTTATAAAATCACCCAACTTTACTCTAAAAAAGTTAATCTCCTTCATAAAGAAAATTTTAAAGACAAATTAGTTATGCTTTATAATTTTAGGTATGCTTTTCATTCTCCTAAATTTAAATTTCAATTACAACGAGGAGATAATAAAGAAATTACCAATTACCTTTGAAGATGGTTATCCTATTCTTCCTTATGACTTTAAGGTTATTGAAATTCCAAACAATACTAAAAGTGTTAAAATAAAAAATGTTTCAGTTCAAAGGAGACTTTATAAATCAAATGTTATTCTTGAATACAACGACAAAATTTACTATTTTGATGAAAACCAAAATTTAAAAACAATTAACATTCCAAGAATTGAAATTGGAAATAAATTCCCAAAGGAAGTAATTGAGGTTAAATCAATAGGATATTATAGAGATAAGAAATTAGCAACAATTTTTATCTATCCAATAACTTATGAAAATGGAAATTTATATTTAAATGAAAATATAAGCTTTGAGGTAGAATATGAGCAATCACAAACAACTTATAATTTAAAACCTCTTCCTGATAGCCTTGATTATTTGATTTTAACGATAAACTTATTTAGAGAACCTTTTGACTCAATAGCTAAACTTTCCATTATTAGAGGATTTAGAACATTGGTTGTTTATGTAGATTCAATAAAAGATAATCCACAAAAAATTAGGAATTTAATAACTTGGGCATATAGAACATTTGGTATAAAATATGTTTTAATAGGTGCTGATGCTAGCATTATAAAACCTTGGCGATTTCAAGTAAGTTATTATGACGCAGATCCAAATTTACCCACAGGACCTGATGTTCATACAGATTATCCATATTCTGCACTTGATGGGGATTATATAAATGGTCATAAATGGAAAATTGGGGATAGCATAATTGATCCTTATGCAGATGTTGGGATAGGAAGATTACCAATAACAAATGTTTATGAAGCTTTTAATTATTATTATAAATTAAGAGATTGGACATTTAACTTCAATGGTAATCCTAATGCATTTGCTTGTCTTGAAGCTGAAATCGCATATAATTATTTTGGAGGATATTGTGAAATTATTGTTTCCACTTCAAATATGCCAAGAATAATTAGATTATATGAGCCAAATTTTAATGGATATTTAACACCTCAAATTCTATTTGACTCTTTGAATATAAACCAACCTCAATTCTTCTTTTACATTGGACATGCTAATGGTTTTGTTATTACATCAAGTTATGCAAGTCCTACCTATTATGTAGGATTTAATGAATTCTACAATATGAATTTTAATTATAGTGCTCCCTATATAGCAATGTTTGGAGGATGCTGGACAGGTGATTTAGAACACACTGCATTAATAAAACAAATTTTATTAATGCCAGATAGAGGAGCAATTTTTGGAATTGGAGCAAGTAAGCTTGATAATACTGGCTCTGAAACATCAAGAGGAATGGCTTTCTTCTTAGCATTTAATAATTACAATGCTAAAACAATTGGAGATGCTTATATTTATATGGTTATGAACTTTTCAGGCTCATTATTTAGTACATATTCAAAACTTAATATGTTTGGAGACCCAACAATTGAGCCTTATTTCAATGGTAAAAATTACATAACTGCTAATTTTGATAGTTCGTTTTCTGATTCACTAATTGTAAATACAATCCCTAATGCAAGGGTTCTATTATATGATGGAGAAAACTATATTTTAACATTTTCAGATAATAGTGGAAAGGCGATTTTAAGATATTCAAATGGAAATTCAAAAACTCTCTTACTTTCTATATCAAAACCAAGTTATGTTCCATATTATTCTTATGTTAATTATTATCCAAGTAATGTGGTTTTGGATAGTATTAATCTAAATGCAGATTATATTATTCCATCAAATACTTATGAAATTAATTTTTATTTAAAAAATGTTAGCTCAAATAATCAGTCTATTAACTTTAAAGTAAAATTTAATAATGCAAATCCTGATAGCTTCTATCAAAATTTAAATTTTAATCCAAATGAAGAAAAAATAATTACTTACAACATAACAATAAAACCCAACGCTAAAAACCTAACTGGAAAAGTCTTTATAAATAATAGACTAATTAGAAGCTTTTCTTATTCAGTAGAAAAAATAAGTCTAAAACTTGTTGGGGTAAAGTGGGAGAGTGATAGCATAGATTTTGATATATTTAACAATTCTAATGTTAATGTTTATAATGTTGAATTAAAATTAGCAAATCTTGGAATAACAAAAATTTTAGATTCTATAAGTGCTAAAAGTACAACAGACTATACAACGAAACTTCCAAGAGTTTCAAATAATCCAAAACTAATAATTTCATATGCAGGAAAACAAGATACATATCAATTAAACTTCCAATTACCACTTCCTTCAAGTAATAATTTTTATTTAACACCTCAAAGAGAAGGTATTTTAATAAAATTTGATACAACCGATAATAATTCAAGATTTTATAAAATTTACAGAAGTGATAACCCTAATGGAAATTATAAATTTGTAGGAATAACTAATGATTTTGCCAAATCATATATGGACTATATTGATAGCTTCAAAGTTTATTATTATAAAATTTCAAGAATTGATTTTTATTATAATGAAGGGGAGATTTCAAATTATAAATATCAATCTAAAAATCCCAATTATAGCATTTATAAACCAACTTATTTGCCAAATCAAGGCGAATCTCCACCTTTGATTTTAAATGATAGTTTTATCTTGGTTTTTAGTCCAATTTATATGAGTTTTTATAATAACAGAGGTATTGCCTTAAATGGTTATCCAAAAGCACTTAAATTTCATGCATTTTCAGGAGCAGTTGCAGATATTGATGGTGATGGATTAGAAGAAGCTATTGTTTCAGCAAGAAAGGATAATAATTCATTTTTATTATCAGTGAATATAAATAAAATTGACACATTATTTTACTCAAATTTCTTCGGTGATATATCAATTTATAATAAGGGATTAATTGTTGCTAATTTTGTAGGTGATTCATCGCCTGAAATCGCATTAAAAACTTATTATTCAGATAATAATAACAAACAAAGAATAATTATTTTAGATCCAAGAACAAAAGCAATAATAAATGAAATAAAATTATTCAAAGGAAATGTCTCAACGAATTGGGACATATCAGCAAGCGATTTTGATAATGATGGATTATATGAAATTGTTACCTTAGATTCACTTGGAAAACTCCATATTTTAAAAGCAAATGGTCAGGAATTAAGTAATTTCCCAATTGATTTAATGCCTTACTTACCATATAGTGATCCAGATGCTATCTCCTATTTTTCAAGTGCTATTTATGTTACATATAATAAAGTCATATGTGGTATTATCCAAAACGGACAATTGAGAATTTTTGTAATAAATGTTAATAATGGAACAATTGAAAATATAATAAATGTAAATTCATATGTAAATAATAATCCAATAGAGCCTTTTAGTTTATCACTTGGAGATGTTGATAATGATGGAATTGCTGAAATTGTTTTAGTCACTTATCATGGTTATCCATCAAAAAGAATACTTATATTTAAATTAAATGGTAATTTATTGGCTCAATATATTGGTCCTGATATTGATTGGACTTGGTATTCACCTGCAAGTATTGCTGATATTGGAAATGATAATAAGATGGATTTAGTAATTAGCCTTCCAAGAAGAGCTTTTATTTTAACTTATGATAATGGAAATTTAAATCATTTTATTGGAACACCTATAATTTTAGCAGATGATACACTTCCCGAAGGTTATCCTCTATATGCTCCAATTTTTAAAGATATAAATAACGATAATAAAGCTGAAATGTTTGTTCTTCAATACTCAAATCCATTATATTCGTTTGATTTAGGAAATATAGGAAAAATTGAGTGGAATGGAAATAGAGCAAATTTTAGAAATACTGCTGAATATGGTGAAAAATCTTCAAATAAACATGAAACGAATTTAAATTTCGTGAAGTTCAACTATAAAAAGTTTGCTATTGAATTTAATATAACTGGCTTTGAATTTTACAATATAAAAATTTATGATGTTTCAGGAAGAGTAGTTTATAAGAATAGTGGATTTATAAAAGGCAGAGGCTTATTAACAATAAGTAACAAATTAGGAAAAGGAATTTATATTATTGATTTTAAGTCTAAAAATTATAATTTCAGAATAAAAGCATTAAAATTAGAGTGAATGTGATTAAAGGCTTATTTTTAGGGTAGGACAGGGTATTTTATTTTTGCTTCGTTCAGTAAATCGTGTTAAGTGCTTGAAAATCAATAAGTTATAAGTAATTTTCTAAAACTATTGACTTGATGGAGGGATTTAAGGGAGACAAAGCCTTATTTTCAAGATGAGCAGGGAAATAAAGTATTTCAAAATTATTTATTTTATAGGGGGTTAATGGGGAGCAAAGCCCCCCGATGCCGAAAAATCGGTATTTTAAAGCCGAGCAATAAGGCAATTTCTCTAAACTTTAAAATTTTAAGAACTTATGCTTAATCTTCTATTTGTTTTAAGTGAAGATAGCACTTTAATTGAAGCTATGTATCTTGGACTTAATGAATATTATGACCAATCTTTTGCTCTAATAAATCAAGTTTTGTCTAAAAATCCAACATCTATAAAAGCTTATTTATTAAAGGCTATTATCTTAGATTATAGAATGGACGATTATGGAAATAACATAGGTGAAGATGAGTTTTTTGAATGTATAGATAAAGTCATTAAATTTTCTTCATCTTTACTTCAATCAGAAAATAGAGCAGAGGGTTATTTTTTTATAGGTTCAGCTTATGCTTTAAGAGCTTTTAGATATGGGAAAAAGGGAATATATGCACCTATTTTAAGTGATATAATAAATGGAATTGATTATTTAAATAAGGCTCTTGAAATCAATAAAGAATTATATGATGCTTATTTATTACTTGGATTATATAACTATGCTTCAGATCAATTTCCTTCATTTGTAAAATTTATTTTAAGAACAGGTGATACAAAAAAAAGAAAAAAACTTGGAATTGAGCAATTGGAAATTGCCTCCGAAAAATCAAGATATGTTAAGGATTTAACAAAATATGCCCTACTTGAAATATATTATAGAGAAAGGATGTACAATAAAGCTTATGAAATTGGAAAGGAATTAGTCCAAAAATATAATCATTCAAGAAACATAAGGTGGATATATGGAAAAAGTTTAAGAGCCCTTGGAAAATGGGAAGAAGCAAGAATTATATATGAAGAACTCTTATACCTTATATTAGATACAAGAGATTTTGATAAATATCAAATTGTTCTTTCAAGTTATTACACAGCTTTAAGTTATTATACACTTGGAAAATATGAAGAAGCATATCAGTTTTTGAACTTTGCTTATGTAGTAATTTTAGAAAATTTAAATGTAAAAGAATTATTAAAATTAAAGCCGAGAGTAGAAAACTTAATGAAAAATGTAGAAAGATATAAAGGATGAGAATTATAAAAGAGAAAAATTTAATTCTGTTATCAACAGCACAATTTATTTCGCTTTTTGGAGATAGATTAAATAATATGGCATTAGTAGGAATTCTTGGCTCTTACTATTCACAATCTACATTTGTTTTTTCAGGTCTTGCCATATTTATAGCTTTACCTTCAATTTTATTTTCACCAATTTCTGGAATAATTGCTGATAAAATAAATAGAAAAAAAATTATGATAACAATTGAAATTTTGAGAGCTTTAATTGTTTTTTTAATACCTTTCATTTTTATAAAATTCAAAAGTATTATTTTAATTTATTTTTTAATTTTTCTTCTTTATTCACTTACCTTACCATTTAATAATGCCAAAATGGCATCAATTCCACAGATGGTAAATAACATATATACCGCTAATGCATTTTTAAACATAACAGGTAGATTATCAATAGCTCTTGGAATACTATTTGGTGGTGTTATAGTAGATTTATATATTTGGAAAAAATTGGGTTTTGAAGGATGGCAAATAGCATTTTATATTGATAGTTTAACATATTTAGTTTCCGCTCTTATAATAGCTTTTATTACATTTGAAGAACAGAAGAAAGATAATTTTGAATTTCAAGAAATAATTGAAAAGGAAAAAAGCTTTCTAAAAAAAATCATTGATGATTTCAAATTCGGTTTAGAATATATATCAAAAGATAAATTTTTATCGTTTGTTTTTAAATGTATTATTCTAACGATGCTAATTATTTCAATTAGTTATAATGTTTATCTTCCATACTTTCAGCAAAACTTAGGATTTGGAACAAAAGGAATAGGAATTGTAGGAGGATTTTTAGGAATAGGTTTTATAATTGGCTCTTCTTTATTCCCGATAATTGCTAAAAAATTGGGAGAAATTAAAATAATCATCATTTCCCACATTATTTTTCCTATATTGTTTGTCCTTTCATTGTTCGTTTCTAATTTTTTTGTTTTAATGTTATTATTTTTAATAGGTGGTTTTATCCTATCAAATTTATTAATTTCATATGATACATTTATTCAATCTGTTTCAGACGATTCTATTAGAGGAAGATTATTTTCTTTTAAGGAATTTCTATGGTCATTTTCATTTCTTTGTTTTGTTTTTTTAATAGGAATTTTTGGTGAAATTTTAAAAATTTTCTTTAAATTTGAAAATGTAATAAAATCACTTATTCTTATTACAAGTGCAATTGTAATTAGTTTGAATTTAATTTTTTTCAATAATTTAAAGACTAATAAAAAATAACTTGCTTAATTGAATAAGCCAACTCTTCTATATTTTTCATATCTTATTCTTAATATCTCATCTATTTCCATTTTGTTTAATTCGTTTAATTGTTCAATTATGTGTTTTCTTAAAGTTTGGTACATTTCCTTAGGATTCCAATGAGCACCACCTATGGGTTCTTTAACAATTCCATCAATTATATTAAGTTCCATTAAATCTCTTGATGTTAATTTTAAAATCTCTGCTGCCTCATTAGCTTTATTTGAATCTCTAAATAATATAGAAGCACATCCCTCGGGCGAAATTACAGAATATATGCTATATTCAAAAGCAAAAACTCTATCACAAACTGCTATTGCTAATGCTCCACCACTTCCACCCTCTCCAACAATATAACCAATTGTCCTTGTTTTAATAGAAAGCATCTTCATAATTGAATAGGCAATTGCTGAAAATTGACCTCTTTCCTCAGCACCAATACCAGGATATGCACCAGGCGTATCAACAAATGTTATTAAAGGCAATTTTAATTTTTCTGCCAATTCCATAATTCTCATTCCTTTTCTATAACCTTCAGGATGAGGCATACCAAAATTCCTTTCAATTTTTTCATTTGTAGTTCTTCCTTTTTCTTGTGCAATAAATGCTATAGAAAAATTTTCTATTTTACCAATACCAGTAATTATTGCTGGGTCATCCGAAAATAGTCTATCACCATGTAGTTCTAAAAATTCATCTAAAACATTATTTAAATAGTCAATAGATTTTGGTCTATCAGGATGTCTTGCTATTTGAACAATTTGCCACCTCGTTAGATTACTATATATCCGCTGTCTTAGTTTTTCAGCTTCTTGCTTTAAAAGTGTTAAATTATCTTTCAAATTTGGATTTCCTTCAAGCTCTTTTATTTTTTCTAAAATATCAAATAATGGTTTTTCAAAATCAAGGGGTCTCATAACTAACACTTATGGTATTAGTAAAGTTAAGATATGATGGGATATATGCTTTATAGCCAAAATTCAATTTTTTATATTTTACCATCAAAAAACCAGAAAACTTTGAATAATCATAATCAGGTGTTAGTAAAATACCAAATTTTAAAACTTCTCTTAAACTATAACTTATTGCTAAAAATTTCTCAAAATTATTATATTTATTAAACCCAAAAGCAATTTCAAATTGTTTTATATTTGAGCTTAAAGCTAAGGATAAAACTTGTGGAAGTTCAACTTGATTAGAGTATATCAATTTTTTAAAACTGAAATTTTCAAGCGAAAATAAAATTAAACTATTTGAATTTAATATAAAATTTGAGCTAATTGAAATAAATGGCGAGGCTTTTATTTCATCAATAACTCTATTTTCATAATAACCAAAATTTAATCCTAAAAATAATTTTTCTTCAACTTTAAATTTCTTACCAAGTGAAAAATAAATTGAGAAAGGTGAAAAGGTAAATGTTTGGTTATCATTTGGTATTTCATTTTGATAGTTGAAACTCCCAAAATCAAAATATCTAACATTTAAAGCAAAAGTTTTATACAATAAAAACAATTCATATATCTTGCTGTCAATAAGCCAAAAATTTATGGATGTTGAAAAAATTTTCTTATCGTTTGTAATTGAAGTATTAGTTTTATAATCTAAAATTCTATTTGATATTGAATTGTCTATCCATAACTCATTTAAAGTAATAATTATTCCTATCATATCCCAAGCTTCCTTAAAAATTCCTCAAATTCTTCCTTATTTTTAAAATCAAGAATTAATTTAACTCTTCTTCTTGTTGCTTTAATTTCTGCCTTTAATCCAACATTATTAAAAAGTTTCTCAGCTAATTCTCTTGCCCATATATTTTCATCATTCTTCTTTTCCTTTGGTGCTATAATGTTTTCCAATTGTCTAACACTCAAACCTTCATTTATAATTTTCATTGCCATTTCTTCTTGTCTCTTTGGATCATCAATCCTCAAAAGAACACGAGCATGACCTTCGCTTATCTTACCATCCCTCAACATTTCTAAAACTTTTTCACTCAAACTTAATAATCTTAAAGTATTGGTAACAGTAGCCCTATCCTTTCCTACAATCTGAGCAATTTCTGACTGAGTAAATCCAAATTTTTCTATAAGTTGCTTATAAGCTAAGGCTTCTTCAACAGGATTTAGGTCTTCTCTTTGTAAATTTTCAATTAATGCTAATTGAAGCATTTCCGAATCTTCTAAATCTTTAACAATAGCAGGAATTTTCCTCAAACCTGCTATCCTACAAGCTCTCCATCTTCTTTCACCAGCAACTATTTGATATTTATCTTCTGAAATTTGTCTTACAATAATAGGTTGTAATAATCCATTTGCTTTTATAGATTCCGCTAATTCTCTTAATTCTTGCTCAGAAAATTTTTTTCTTGGTTGATAAGGATTTGGCTCAATAGCATCAATATCTATAAGTTGTAAATCTTCAAGTGATTCACCTCCTGGTAAAATTGCTGCTAAACCTCTTCCAAGCCCTCTCATTCTTTTCATACACTTGCCTCCTTTTTGGCAAACTTATTTAATATTTCCTTTGCCAAGTTCTTATAAGCAATAGCCCCAACTGATAACGGATCAAATAAGACACCAGGAATTCCATAACTTGGAGCTTCTGCTAATCTTATACTTCTTGGAATTACATTTTCAAATACCATTTCTTTAAATATCCTTCTAATTTCCTCTTCAACTTGCTCAGAAAGTTTAGTTCTTTTATCGTACATTGTTATTAAAAATCCCATAAGTTTTAACTTTGGGTTTATTGTTCTCCTAACATAATGAACTGTTTCAAGAAGTTGAGCAACACCTTCAAGAGCATAGTACTCAGCCTGAACTGGTATTAAAACCTGCTCCGCTGCTGAAAGTATAAGAACTGTGAGCGTCCCAAGAGAAGGAGGAGCATCAATGAAAGTAAATTCATAATTATCAGAAATACTATCAAGAATGTTCTTTAAAGTTAATTCCCAATTTTGTTTTCCTCTTAACTCAGTATCAACACCTATTAAATCCGGTGAAGATGGTATTAAATCAATTTTAGCATTTTCAACTCTTACTAAAACTTCTTCAATTGTAGCTTTACCTATAAGCAAATGATATAAATTTTTTGAATTTCTTCTATTTATTCCAAATCCACTTGAAGCATTTGCCTGTGCATCACCATCAACAACAAGAACTCTTAAACCCTCCAGAGCTAACGCTGTTGACAAATTTACTACCGTCGTAGTTTTTCCAACACCACCTTTTTGATTAACAACAGCAATTTTTGTCATAGCGAAAATTATAAAGCATAAGTTTCATGTGAAACAATTTTCTTAATTTCTAAAAATTTCATTTTCTTTTTTTGAAAGGAAAGGTTTCTTTTAAAGAAGTCTAAGATATCCGGATTTTCAATAATAAATTGGGTTAATTTGACAAGTTGAGAAAAGTTCTTTGCTGTTAATCCAAGACCATATTCCTTTATAAATTTCTCATTTCCTTCTTCTTGACCTGGAAGGCTTTTATAATAAATTGCTGGTTTTTGAAGATATATAAGTTCAGAAACACTTAATCCACCTGCTTTTGTAATTGAAAAATCACATATAGATATAAGTTTATAAATCTCTTGGGTAAATCCAAAAAGTTTATATTCTGCTTTTATACTAATTAAAAAATTCCTAATCATTTCAAATCGCTTTTCATCTTTACCTGCAATTATCAAAAAATATAGCTTTTCCTTAAATAAATTTATAAATTTAATAGCATCTTTTATCGGTAAAACGCTATTTGCTCCTAAATTCAATAAAACAACAAGTTTATCCGTCCTTATATCAAAGAAATTCTTAATTTCAACTTCATCTAAATCCATTAAAAATCCTTTTCTTAAAGGAATACCAGTTACTAAAAAATTCTTTCCCTTAAATGTTTTTAATGAAAACTCAGAAGGTAAAAAGAACAAATCAACTCCCTCAAACAACCAAATGGGATGAATTTCATAATCAGTTATACAAACAAATAGTTTAACATTATTTTTTTCTCTTTTAAATTTTATCCCGTATATTGTGGCGAAAAAGTGGGTAGAAATAACAATATCTGGATTAAAATTTAAAATTCTATTATAGATGTCTTTATTAAGCAGTAATTTTAGAAAATTCTTAAAAAATTTCGTTTTAACAATAGGATTATAATAAATAATTCTCCATAGGAAATGAGAATAGCGATTTAACCAAACATATAATTTTGAGGTCAATTTTTCTATTTTTGAACCAGCTTCTACTATATCTAAAATTTCAACCTTATTTTCATCATCTTCAATAATTTCCCTTAATCCTTGGGAAGCTATTAAATGACCAGCTCCATAGTTAGCTGTCAAAATTAAAATTTTTTTCAAAATGGGCGGTGGAGGATTCGAACCTCCGACCTCTCGCATGTCAAACGAGCGCTCTAACCCCTGAGCTAACCGCCCAAGTAAAGTTCTAAAATTTTAAAGGAAGATTATAAAATTCTTAGTAAGGCATTATTTTCAGAGTTAGTGAAAAAATAGAGAAAAATAAGAGAAAAAGTCCCCAAAAGTCAAAAAATGGACAAAGCAATTAAGAAGTACTTTGTCTAATAAATAGTGTTAAAAAAATTATAGTTTTTATCGGGGGTTCATTATGGGTATTTATAAGCCATAGGCTCAATTTCAAGATTGGC
>Ga0079995_1069337_pt1 | contig 23921 bp, 23 predicted proteins | sample FaiFalFF_MnMetaG_2_FD_69198 | JGI IMG/M metagenome (GOLD analysis project Ga0079995, IMG submission 69198) | Freshwater microbial communities from Yellowstone National Park, Wyoming, USA - Fairy Falls C (FF_Mn_C) (SPADES assembly) (version 4) | ecosystem: Environmental > Aquatic > Freshwater >...
ATACTGGTGAATTTGAATTAAATATTTTAGTTGTATTAGAATTTATAAAATTTAATTATGTTAAATACTAAATTTATTAAAAGATTTAATTAACAGTACATTGTTAAAATGAGGATAACTTTCTTTTTTCCTTTGTAATTATAAAAGCAATTTCTAATTTTCAAACTAGTTTTTTTTTAGACTATAGAAAAAATAGATTTAAAAAAAAGGAGAATTAATAAAAAAACTATAAATCTCTAAAGGGAAAGAAAAGAAATTAAATAGAGTTTAAGTTTTTAAAAAGTAAATAATATTAATCATATGGACTCTTTTAAAAGCGAAGTATTAGAAATTTATATAAATAAAATTCATTGTGTTAATTGCGTTAATAATATCAAATCTAAAATAAAAAAATATGAAAATCAGATTGATTTTTTTGACATTGATTTAAATAGTTCTAAATTATTTATTTCCTTAAAAAATCAAGAAATTTTAGATAATATAAAAAAAGATATAGAATCTTTAGGTTATAAACTTGAGATACCTCCTAAGGGTAGTATTTTTGAGATTTCAAAAAAAATTGAAAAAAAAGAATCAATTGAAAAGCAAAGTATTTTTTTTGATAAAGAATTTATATTTGTTTTATTTATAAATTTGTTATCATTTTTAGTTTTTGTTATTTCTATGTTTTTCCATAATTTATTGCTAAGTTCTAAAGTGGTTTTATTAATTGTGTTTTTTGTTTCCAGTTTTGTGTATTTTGTAGGTGGCTATAGGTTTTTAAGGAATTCATTTTTTGCTATAAAAAATAAAACCCTTAATATGGATGTATTGATTTCTTTATCTACTACTTCCGCTTATTTTTATAGTGTTTATAATCTTTTTAATGATATTCATATATATTATTTTGAAAGTTTATGTGTTATTATTGGAGTTATTTTATTAGGTAAGTATATTGAAAATAAATTAAAAACTAAAAAGATAGGTAGTATAACTAATTTACTAAGATATAAACCTAAGAAAGTATTATTATTTAAAGGTAATGAAATAAAAGAAATTGATATTCAATTTTTAAAAGAAGGGGATATAATAGAGCTAAAAAATGGGGATTTTGTGCCAGTTGATGGAGTAATAATAGAAGGTCAAGCTTTAATTGATTTAAATTTTATTTATGGAGAATTTAATAGAATAGAGTTAAAGGTTAATGATAAGGTTTATTCAGGAGCTTTAGTTGTTAATGGAAATATAAAATTAAAAGCCATTGAAAGTTATGAGCAATCTTTTTGGAATTCCTTAGAATATTTGATAAAAAATATTTCAAATAAGGAAAGTAGTTATTTAAATTTTGTAGATAAGATAGCTGGTAATTTCGTTATTATTGTTTTCTATTTAGCAATTCTAAGTTTAATTATTTGGAAATTTATTTTTAGTAATAATGAAATGGCTTTTAAGAGTTTTATATCTACATTAATTATAGCTTGTCCTTGTGCTATAGGGCTTGCTTATCCCTTAGCTGTTAATAAAGGGATTATCCAAGCTATTAAAAAAAATATTTTAGTTAAAGATATTTCTGCTTTTGAAAAAATTGTTAAATCTAAAATTTTTGTTTTTGATAAAACTGGAACTATTACTTCTAATAACATTATTATTAAAGATATAATTTATAAAGGAGTAAGTGATAATAAAGATATTGAGAATAATAATTTTAATGATTTTAATAATTATTTTAATGATTTTGAGGTTAATGATACTTTTATTAATCAAGCACTGTTTATTGCTACCTATAAATCTAATCATGTTTTATCTAAATGTATTAATTCTTTTATTAAAGCTAAATATGGTTTTAGTTTATATAAATTGTTAAAAAATCATAAGATAATTGATTTTAAGGAAGTAGTTTCTAAGGGGATATTTGCTAAAGTTAATTTTAATTATAGTGTGAATATTGAATATCAAGTATATGTGGGAAGTAAAGATTTTGTTTTTGAGTTTTTAGAAAAATTTTTTGATACTGAAAAAGTAGAAGAGGAATTTAAAGCAATATCTAATAGTGATTGTTTAAGTATTTATTTTGTTTTATTTTTTAAATTTGGTAAAGGGAATTTGTTTTATATAGGGGTTATTAACTATCAAGAAGAAATAAGATCAGAAGTTTTTGAGTTAATTAATTATTTAAAAGATAATAAAAAAGAGATATATATTTTAACGGGAGGGTCTAAAGATTCAGCTATTTATTTAGCTAAAAACTTAAACATTAGTTTAAATAATGTTTTTTATGAGGTAAATAGTGTTAAAAAGTATGATATTTTATTAAATTTAAAGGAAAAAGGAAGCGTTGTTTTTGTTGGTGATGGAATTAATGATAGTATAGTTATAAAAGAAGCAGATGTTGGTATTTCTTTTGAATATGGTAATGATTTAACGCAGAATTTAGCTGATGCTATTCTTAAGGATATTTCTTATTTAAAAGATCTTTATCTAATAAGTTTAAAAACATTTAATAAATTAAGATTTAATTTATTTTGGGTATTTTTTTATAATATTTTATTGATACCTTTAGCTATGGGGGTATTTTATAATATGGGGATATTTATTAATCCTATGTTAGCTTCTATATCTATGTCATTAAGCTCTATTTCTTTACTTATTTTTAACTTATTTTAATTAATTTATGGTAAAAAATTAATTATTATTTTTTAGGAGGTTTTTAAAGGAAATTATTTAATATTAAAATTATGAAGACAGTTTATTTGATTTTAGTAACGTTAGTAGGGATTTTAAGTTTAGTAGCGGTTTTTAATAGGGATATTTTTAGAGCTGCTACAGCTTTGGTTTTTGCGTTTATATTTTTAGGTGGTATCTATTTACTTTTAGCTGCTGAATTTTTAGCAGTTGTTCAATTAATTATATATGCAGGTGCTATTGCTATCTTGATTTTATTTGCTATAATGCATTCTCCTGCTAAGATAAAATCTTTAGAAGATGCTTCTCTTATTGACTTTAAACCCCATTATGTGTGGGCTTCTGTTTTATCTGTGTTCTTAATAATAACATTTCTTACACTATTTTTTATAATTTTTAAAGATTTATATTCAGTTGGTAAAATCACTATAAATAATATTAAATTAAGTTTATCACATTTTGCTAACTCGTTTTTTAATATATATAAGCCAGATGATATAATAAATGGAGGTAAGTTTTTCTTGTTGTTTGAATTAGCGGGAATTCTAATATTAGCTGCAATATTAGCTGCTGTTTCTATCGCTAAAAAAGATTAACTTATTTTAATTAAACTTTATTTTAATTAAGCAAAAGTTAAAAGTGGAGGGATTATCTAATGGCTAAAAAAGCTAAGTTAAAAACTAAAAGAGCACTAATTAAAAGATTTAAGATAACAGGTACTGGTAGAATCTTACATAAGCAAACTAATACAGGTTGTGGACATTTAAGAAGAAAAAAATCTAAGGCCACTAAAAGAAGACAAAAATTATATGTAGAAGTCCCTAAATACGCCTATAAAAACTTATCCAATATCTTACCTAAGTAATTACTCAAAATATATAATATCCTATTAAAGCTTAATGATAGTAAAATTAGTGGTAATAGATAATCAAAATAATAGTGAAATATATTCTGAAAAACATAAATTACAGGATCTAAAAAATTTAGACGATTTAGCTGAATTAATTGCTAATAGAATCATTGAGTTAGAACAATCTTATCCTCCTGAGAAATACTCTATAGAGCAAATTATTTATTATAACGACGAAAATTAATTTACTTGTAGTTTAGCTAAAGAATATATCTATCTCGATAAAAAAAAGAACTTAATCTTTTATAAGTTAATATAAATTAAATAAATTAAATTAGTTTACATAATTAAGAATAATCTTTATTATTTTATTAGCTGCTTTAGCATCACCGAATTCATTAAGACTTAACTTTTTAGATAATATTTCATTATAAAATTTCTCTCTTTTATTTATTAATGGATGATTATTATTGTATTTATTTATGAAATCTTTATAAAGGATGTTAAAATTATTTTTAAGAGTTTCAATCCATTCGGTTTCTTTTCTTAAGGTAATGGTGGGTACTTTTAGTAAGTAAGCTTCTTTTTGTATCCCACCTGAATCTGTTAGTACTATGAAAGAATTTAATATTAGAAAAATATTATCTGTGTATTTTACTGGATTTAGTATTAAGAAATTATTTAGTATATTGATTTTTAAATCATTTAGTATTTTTTTTGTTCTTGGGTGTATGGGAAAGATTATTTTTTTGTTGTATTTCTTAGATATTTCATTTACAAAGATTAATAGCTCTTTTAGTATATTTTTATCCTCAGTATTTTCTTGTCTATGGATTGTTAATAAAATATAATCCAAAGGTGAAAGGTTTAGTTCTTTTAAAATATTTAGTTTATTATAATTTTTTTTTATTTTATTTAGAACTAAATTGAGTAAATCATACATAATATCGCCTGTATTTATTGCAATGGGGTTATTTATGTTGTATTGCTTAAAATTTATTTTGTTTATTCCTTTTAAGCTAATGAGCTTAGGGATGAGATTTTTAAAGCCTTCTTTTTTTAGATTTAGTATTGAGTTTTTTGTGGGGCATAATAAAAAAGTGGATACATTGTCTGTTAATATTCTATTTATTTCTTCAGGCATTAGTTTATTATAACTTCTTAAGCCTGCTTCAATATGGGCAATTGGAATCTTTAGCTTTGAGCATACTATAGCTCCTGCTAATGTACTATTTGTATCTCCATATACTAATGCTATATCTGGCTTTATTTTTAGGATTAATTCTTCTAATTTTTTTATCATTAAAGCGGTTTGCTCTCCTTGATTGGATATCGAACTATAGTCTATATCTAAATGGTAATCTATGTTTTCTATAATTAAATCTTCAAAAAATATTTTGGACATATTGTAATCATAATGCTGTGATGTATTGATAATTATATGTTTTATTTGATTATTTAATGTTTTATTAATTTTATTAAATTGGTCGTATATAGGTTTTAATTTTATGTATTGTGGTCTAGTTCCTATTATACTTACTATTTTTTTCATATTTTTAATTTTGTTAGTAATGTTTTAATTTTTTCTTTAGGTAATGGGATAAAATTTTCTGAAATTATGTTAAATTTGAGTAATTTTAACATATTTTGAAGTGATATACTTTTGGGTAATATTATACCTGGACTATCTAAGATTTTTATATTATATTCAATTGAAAACCATTGTAATGACTTGGTAGTTCCTACTTTATCCTCTACTTTAGCTTTAGATCTATTTACTAATTTATTAATAATAGTAGATTTACCTACATTTGGATAACCTATTATTACTACATTTATGAATAACTCTTTCTTAGCTATTTCTTTTAAAGTTTTTCTTAATTCTTTAATTTTATCTTTATTACCTACTATGAAAAAGATCTCTTTTAATTTAAATCTTTTTTTTAATTCATCTATGTTATTTTTTATATTATCTATGAAGTTTTTAAGTTTTTTCTGGATAATTTCATCTATTAAATCTGTTTTGTTAAAAAAAAATATAAGAAACTTATCTTTTAAATTAAACTGAGTTAAAATATCTAAGTCTAAGGTCAATTCAAATACCCTGGAATCTACTATATATACAATTGTATTTATTTTTTTTATGATTTTGTTAATTATTGTTATTGATTTTTTTACATGTAAAGGAAAAGAAAGTTTTATATTTAACTCATAATTTTCTGTTTCTTGATCTTTTTTATTATTATCTATTTCATTTGAATTTTCTTTTATTTCATCTTTGTTCATATATTTTATTATTACACATTTTTGAAGTTAATCTTGTTAAATCTAAAAAGGAATAAAACTAAGTTCTAAGAAATTAAAATGGGGAAAAATGTTATTTATTAAAAAGATGCTTATTTATTAGTTGAGATTACAAGGGAGGAGTTTATAAAATGGATTTAAAGAGAACTTTTAAAGATTTAGATTTTTTTGATATTGAACTTTATAAGTATAAAGTAGTAGAAAAAATAAATTTTTTGAGTATAGAGGAAAGAGAGGAGATCTTAAAAAAAGCTAATTATAATTTATTTAATATTCCTTCAAAATATATAACGATAGATTTATTAACAGATAGTGGTACTAATACTATAAGTGATTTACAGCTAAGTAATATGATGTTATATGATGAATCATATGCAGGTGCTAGTAGTTATGAGAGGTTTTTACAAGCTGCTAAGAACTTTTGTAATAAAGAATTTATTTTTCCAGTACATCAAGGAAGGGCTGCTGAAAAAATATTAGCAGAAATTTTAACAAAACCTGGAGATATTGTTATTAGCAATACTCATTTTGATACGGGATTCGCTATTTATAAACATTTCAAAGCTAATCCTATTAATATACCTACTCCGCATTATAAAGACGAAAAATATAATTTTAAAGGGAATATTGATTTAGAGAAGTTAGAAGAAATGTTAAGTAAAGAAAATGTTAGTCATGTTGTTATGACAATAACTAATAATGCACTTGGAGGACAACCTGTAGATTTAGAAAACTTAAAACAAGCTTATAAAATTACCAAAAAATATAATAAAATATTTGTTATTGATGGTTGTAGAATAGCTGAGAATGCTATCCTTTATAAAAAAATAACTAATTCTAATAAAACTATAAAAGAAATTATACATGAATATACTAATTTTTGTGATATATTTTATATGAGTACTAAGAAGGATGGAATAGCACATATGGGGGGATTTATTGCTACTAACGATGAATTATTAATTCCTAAGATTAGGCAATTGGTTATATTATATGAGGGATTCCCTACTTATGGGGGATTATCGGGGAAAGATATGGAGCTTATTGCTAAAGGGTTAGAAGAAGCTTTAGATGAAGATTACTTGAATTATAGAATAAAGCAAGTTAGATTTTTAGGGGATTTGTTAAAAGATATAGGAGTCCCTATAATAGAGCCGGTTGGAGGACATGCTGTTTTTGTTAATGCTTCAGAATTTATTAAGCATTTAAAACCTGAAGATTATTTAGGTCAAAGCTTAGTTATTGAGTTATATAGATTAGGTGGTATTAGGAGTGTTGAAGTAGGGTATCTTATGTATTCTAAGGACGCTATAATGAATTTAGTTAGATTAGCTATCCCTAGAAGAACTTATACTTATAAGCATTTAGAATATGTAGCTTATATCTTTTCCCTAATTAAAGAAAATGTAAATAATTTAAAGCCTTATAGAATTATAGAAGCAGATGAATTAGTACCTCACTTTACTGCTAAATTGGAACCAGTTTACTAATTACTGCTAATTGATTATCTAAAAACTACTGCAAAATATTTATATGAATCACTTTATTTTTTATAGCGTAATTTTTTTGTTTAATTCCTATTTTATTTTTGATTACCTTATTAAAAGGCTATTTTATAATATAAGATTTATTGACATAATTTTATTAGAAATATTTCTGTTTTTCGTTTATATATTTCTTTTATTTTTATTTAGATTTTTTTTATTTGATAAAGCTAAATTAAAAATAACGGATTATTTATTTGTATTTTTTATTATTACATTTTCATTTTTTTTAGCTTATTATAACTTTAAGGATTATAAATATAGAATATTTCAGGTTTTAAAAAATAAAATAATAGATGGGTATTTTGAGTTTCAGGTTTGTAAAATCAAATCTAATTATGTTATTTTAAAAGTTAATGAAGTATTTGATGATAATTATAATTATTTAGTAAATACAAAAGTAATTATTCCAAGGAATAAATTAGAAAAAATTATAAACAATGAAGATAATTTTAAAAATAATGTTTTAATAGAAAATATAAATATTTTTGCTTTTGCTTCTTTGGAATTTGTTGATCAATATAATAAAAAATTTGACTTTTATTTTTCAAATAATATTTTTTATAGGGTTAATTATTTTTATGATTTAAAAATTAAAGAAAATGATAATTTAATAAGTAATATTAGGTATTTTATAAATAAGAAGTATAATGATTTTGGGATTTATTCAGATTTATTGAAAGGTATGGTGTGGGGGATAGATGATTTTAGTTATTATGAAAAACAGCAGTTAATTAGAAGTGGATTGTATCATATGTTTGTAGCTTCTGGGGGAAATATATCTTTAGTTTTTAATTTCTCTTTTTATTTGTTATCTTTTTTATATTATCTTTTTCAGTATTTTTTTAAAAAAAATGGTTTTAATTATGAAAAAATTAAAAATAATTTGAGTATTATAATTTTTAGTGTTATGATAGTATGGTTTTATTGTTTAATAGTTGGTTTTGATTATCCTTTACTTAGGGCTTTTTTAATAGCTATTATTACTAACTTAATTTTATTTAATTACAATTATAGTGACGATATTTATCTTATTATTAAGTTACTTTTTGTGTTATTGATAATATTTATTATTCTTGATTATAGATTTATTTATAATCTTTCATTTAAAATGAGTTTTGTAAGTTTTATGGGAATATGTGTTTTAGGTAGTATTTTTAAAAGATGGATATTAAATCTCAATTTTATTAATAAAATAAGTGGCTTTTGGGTTTTTATAGTCTATTATGTAATAGATAGTTTTGTGATGTCATTAAGTGCTACTATTTTTTTATTACCTATTTTGATATCTTATTTTGGATTTGTTTCAGTATCTGGTATATTTTATAATTTAATTGCTTTAGTAATTTACCCAATTATATTTTATTTAGGTATTATTTATTTAATATTTGATTTTAATTTTATTTACCATCTAATTTACAATTTATTAGCTTTAATAGATTTTATAGTTAATCAAAAGCAATTGATTTGGTATTTTTAATAAAAATATAAAAATTAAATATAAAAATTAAAAACGAAATTAATATTTTTTTTACTTTTATTTAACAAAAAATTAACATTTTTTATTTAAAATATTAAATAAATAAACTGCTAGGGGGTAAGTTTTTATGGATTTTAATAATAGTCTAAATAATGTAAATAATGCTCCTATTTTCAATTCTAATGTTAATAATATAAATAGTAATTTAAATAATAGTTTATCTAATTCTAATTTTTCTGATCCATTTGATAAGTTATTAAATAGAGCTAATCAAAATATTAATCAAAATATTAATCAAAATTCTAATCAAAACTATAATTTAAGTTCTAATTTTAATAATACTAATGAATTAGAAAACTATAAAAAAAGTATAGAAAAATTAGATATAGAGCAATTAAGACAGGAAAGAAAAAGACTAGTAAATGAAATAGTAAAATTAATGAATGAAGGCAAAACAGAAGAACTAGATTTAGCTCAAAGAAAATATAAAATAGCTATGGAAGTAACTGATTCTAAATTAAATAACTTTTCTAATTCTTTACTTGCTAAAAATAATAATACCAATGTTGTTAATAATAATCAAGATATTTCAAAAGAAGATTTTTTAAAGAAATTACAAGAATCTGAGATTCTAAAGCCAGATTCTACTCCTGCTAGCATTATACCTATTCAAACAAATGAAATAATGTCTAAAACTGAAAATATTAACAATACATCTACTACAGTAGTTAATGCTAATCCTGATAGTAATGTAACTATTTTTAATTTAAATAATCCTAATAATATTGGTCCTAATTCCTTTTCTTCTCTTAGGGTACCTACTGGTATAACGCCTTCTGGTATGTTAGGTAGCCCTAATTTTACCCCTAATTTAAATAATTTGAATAACATTAATCCTAATTTAAATAATACTCCATTATTAAATAATCTAAGTAATTTAAATCAAAGTCAATTAAATAGTTTATTAAATAATCCCAGTATGTTTAATAGTATGATGAATTTTGCAACTACTCCAGTTCATCCTTATTCTCCGTTAATGACAATGTATGGAATTTATGCACCTAATTTAAGAACTAATCCTACAATGAATGCGTTTTTAAATGGAGAATTATATCCTCAAGATATGGCAGATTTAGGAGTTTGGTCTTCTTTACAAAAAGAATTTTCTCCTAATAACGATGAATAAATAAAATAACATAATTTTAATACATTATAAAACCATTATAAATACATTATAAAACCGTTATAAATTATAGATTAGGTCTTAAAAATTCTCTCATTTACTTTACTTATAATTTTTCCTAATAACGTCTCTTTTATATTCATTTAATTCATATTTTATTTTGAATTGTATATCAAAAATACATTATTTTAAGTGATAAATAATTATAACTAAATGAAATAATTTTAATTTTAAAATAATTTTAATTTTATCTAAACTTTATAAAAGGAAAAATTTAATAAGTGTAAAATTAAATTTATATAATAATTAAAATAAATATTTTAGAAAAGGGATTTTTTATGGGAAACTTAGATTATAATCAATTGTTTTTAGTTTTAATTTATGCAATAATTTCGGATTTAGCTACTGGTTTAGGAGTTATTCCTTTTTTATTTTATAAGAATATAAAAGATAATATGTTAGGTTTTTTAAGTGCATTATCGGGGGGAATGATGGTAGGTGCTTCTTTTATTGTTATAGCTAATGAAGCTTTAAAATATAGTATTATTTTAACTGTGTTGGGATTATTTTTAGGAGCTTATTTTGTTAATTATGCTTCAAAATATTTTGATGAAAAAGAACTAAAATTTGAGAACTTAGATGCTAAGCATGCTAAGATAGCGTTTTTAACTTTTATAGTTTTATTTTTCCATAGTTTTCCTGAAGGCGTTGCTATAGGTATGGCTTTTAATAGTAGTGATATAAAAATAGGGATTCTTATGGTTATAGCTATTTCTTTACATAATATTCCTGAAGGTTTAATTATTACTTTACAAATGTATCCAAGAGGAGTTAGTTTATTAAAATGTTTTTGGTATGCTGTTTTATCTTCATTACCTCAACCTATTGCAGCTATCCCCGCTTACCTTATTGGACATTATATTAAATTTACAATTCCGTTAGGCTTAGGGTTTGCTGCTGGAGCTATGATTTATCTAACTTTAGCAGAGATCTTACCAGAAGCTTTTGAAAAAACTGATAAAAACTTAGTTAGTTGGGCTTTCTTAATTGGGGTTTTTATTATGATGCTTCTAATGTATGTACATATATAAATATTTAGTTTTTAAGAGAAAGAGATTATATTAAATTTATAATTCTGCTAAGCTTATTTGCTACTGATACTATGATTTATCATTTATTTAGCTTTTAGCGAGGATTTTACTATAAGCTCTTAAAAAAAATGATAAGAATAATAATTCTTAAAATACTAATTTATTAAATTACTATTTTTCTAAATTCTTTAATTAATATATTAATTTTTATTTCATTTAGATGATTTGTTAGTAAAGGGTTTTTTAATTTTAGTAAATAATTGTTTATTTTTTTTTGAATTCTATTTATATCGTTATTTTTTAAGCATTCTTTACAAAGATATATGCTTCTACTTTTATTTTTCATCATTTCTTTAAACTTAGGTTTATTATTTTCCACCTTTAATAAATTATTATTTTCTATAAAATAGAAACTATTTTTGTAAACTATTGAAATAGTGCTGTTATTATATACAAATATTCTTATTAATTTTTCTTGATATAATTTATTAAAACATATAATACAGGTTCTAATCTTTATATTTTTTAATTTGTTCATTTTTATTTGTTTATTATTATTTTAGTGTTATAGTTTTTTAGCTTTTTAGTATTTTATTTTGTAATTCTTTAGCTTTTTCTAATTCATTATTTTTTAATGCTTCTTTTATTTGTTCAAATATTGATTTATTGTAGATATTTTTTAAAATATTAATAGAAAATTCGTATAGCTTTTGTTTATCAGTTTTTGAAATTATTTTAGCTATTGCTTTTATAATTTCTTCTAAGCTTAGTTCATATAATATATAGGTATTAGGTAGTGAATTATTTTGTTTAGATGTTGTTAAATGTTCATATAGTTTTTGCTCGATTTCATTTAGATTTTTAAAATTCTCAGTTATTAAAAATTCTTGTTCTTTAAGGATCTTAATAAATATATCGAAGTTATAAAAAAAGAAGCAAAGAATAAATAATTTTTCTCCATATTCTTTAATTATTAATTTTTCTAAATTTATGTTAAGATTTGTAATATTGATAGCTTTATTTGTTTTATTTTGAATTAATTTGGTATTTTTAGTGTAGTTTATTATAAGTTTCTTTAAGTGGGGGATATCAATTTTAGATATATTAGAAAACTTTTTTAAGTATTCTTCAAATATTACTAAATTAGATATGCTACTTAAATAAGGGATAATTATATTTTCTAGGAAATTCTGTTTATCAGTAATTTTTTTAGATTTATATAGATTAATTAAGAATTCAAATGAATCTATGGCATTTTCGATTGATTCTTTTAATTTATTGGGATTATTTATCAATGCTTCATTTGGATCTTTATAATCTTTAAGGAAAGAAATTTCTACGGAGAAGTTATTAAGAGCAAGGAATAATAGTAATTTAAGTGTTGCTTCAGTCCCTGTTTTATCTTGATCTAAAAGAAGTAGAACTCTATTACAGTATTTTTTTAATAAGTTTAATTGTTCTTGAGATAGGGAGATTCCCATAATAGCTACTACATTTTTAAACCCTATTTTATATACAGCTAATGCATCGAAATATCCTTCTGTTATTATAGCTTTGTTTTCTGATTTTATATAATTTTTTGTAATATTTAGGGCGTATAAAGTAGTATTTTTTTGTAAGCCTATAGTGTTTAGGTATTTTGGTTCAGTTTTATTATCTATTGCTCTACCTGAGATACCTATTATTTTATTTGATTTGAATATGGGAAAAGTAATTCTACTATTCATTAGCTCATAATATTTTTCTTTACCTTTTTCTATTATTAATCCTGTACTTATTAAGTCTTTAATATCAATTTTTTTTTTGTTTATAAATATTAGGGTATTTTCTATATTTTTGGGGCAATATCCTATTAAAAATGTTTCTATTATTTCTTTATTTAGTCCTCTGGATTCAAGATATTTTAAAGCTTTTTGCCCTACCTTTGTTTTTAATAAAATTTTATTATAATATTCACTAAAAATTTTTAATAAATTATATGATTTTTCTTTTGGTAATAATTTAGGTTTATTTTCTTTTTCTTGATTATTAATTTCTTTAAATTCTTCAAATTCTAAGTTAAGGTAATTAGCTAAGTATTTAACTGATTCTATAAAATTTAGGTCTTCATGTTCCATTATAAAATTAAATATATCTCCTCCTTTATTACATCCAAAACAATACCATAATCCTTCATTTATATCAATAGATAGAGAAGGATTAGAATCCATATGAAATGGACATACCCCCATATGAGTGCTTCCTATTTTCTTAAGTTTTATAAATCTTGAATAAAAATCTAAGTAATTTATACTCTTTTTTATTTTTAAAATTATTTCCTGTAAATCCATAGTTAAGTAAAGAATAAAATTAGATAAATAATAATAAGAAAGTTAATATTATTTTTATAGTTATAAATTTTTTCTAATAAGTACAGCTATAGCAGGTATTCCTAATGAAAATGTAAACACTATACCAAATCCTAATAATAATATTCCACTAATTGAAAATAAAGTTGTAAGTATTAGTTTAAAGTAATTTTTAAAGAAAATTTCTAAAGAAGTTAGTATGGTATCTTGTAAAGTATAAGTTATATCTTTTATTTCAAATTCTTTTATTACTTCTTCTTTATTGGGATTTTCGGTATATTGATATTGAATTTTTTCATATTCTAATAAACTATTTATAAATGGCGATGTTTTTTTTATAAAAACAAATAAAGATATTATATTAAATCCTATTAAATTAATTAATAAGTAAAAGATAACTAAATAAAAGAATATAATTGCTATTTTTAAATTTATCTTTGAGATAATAAAGCTTAAGCTAAAAGATAATATTAAGAATGTTAATAATGTTATAGAATTTAGAATAAAAACTGAAATAAAAAAGGCTATTTTTTTAGAAGTATTTACTAAAAAAAAGAAGAGATTACTTAAATCGGATTGTAAATCTTTATAGAAGTCGTTAAATATCATTAATAAGTAACTAAAATTAATAGGGCTTGTTATTAATGAAAAAATTATAACATTAATTGATAAAATAATTAAATTTAAAATAGAGAACGGGTTAGATGCTAAGTTTACTGCTAATAGACAATTAAATATTGAAGAGAAAAAAAAAGCTAATAAGTAGGATAACAATAATAATGAGGTAGCTGTTATGTATTGTGTTAAAGTATCGATGTTTTTTCGTTTTTGAGAAAACGCTATTATATTAAATGCTTCTAATATATGTTTCTCATTTTTTAAGTATTTTTTTAAATATGTTTCTATTTGTTTTAATATTTTTTCTTTTTCCATATTTTCTGTTTAGCTTTATTTTTTATTTATTTCTATATTTAGAGTTTTGTCCTTAATTTATTTTTACTTTTTTTTTTAAATCCCTTTTTAATAAATGAGTTTTTTAGTAAATAAAAGGTAATTTAATTTTAGTAGAAAATAATATAAAAGGATAAATAGTGAATAAAGAATAATGGAGATAAGATGAATAGAAAAAAAATTAACCTATCTAATACAATTTTAATAAGAAAAAGTTTTAAATTTTTAAGAAATAGGGAAAATAAGGTTGGTAAATTAGCAAATGAATATATTGCTGAAAAAATTAAAAATTTAAATGAAGTACCTAGTATAGATGGAATAATTGAATTCTATAAATTTTATCCGATAAATTTAAATGATCAAGTTAATCAAGAAAATTTAGATGAGTTATATAAAGTTTTTGAAATAAGGAATAATGATGATATTATAGCTTTCTTAAATTTCTTTAAATCTGTAAATTTTGATAAATCTGCTTTATTTTTTATTAATATGGATTTTCCCGTTAAAATGATACCTTTAGAATTTTTTAACTTATTAAATATTGATAGTTTAATAATTGAGGATATATTATCTGAAGATAAATATATTAAGGCAGATTTTTTTAGGGATTATATGTTTTTTTCTTTTATTATGCCGGTGGATGTTAAAAACTTGTCTGTTGAAAACTTATCTTTTGAGCAACTTAGTATTATATTTAAGGATAATATTTTAATTTTAATTCAAGAAGGAATAAAAGGAGATATTTTTGATATTATTAGAATTAAATTAAATAAAAAAGATACTATTTTAAAAAAATCCCTTGATTATTTACTTTATTATATTATTGATGTAATTGTTGATAAATTTTTAGTTATCTTAGAAAAAATAGAAGAAGAGGTCTATAAAATAGAGGAGGTTTATAAAATAGAAGAAAACCTTTTTAATAATAAGTTTTTTAATTTATCTAATGATTTAGTTATTGGTAAAATTTATAATATAAAGAGAAATATGATTTTAATTAGGAATTTTTCTTTAAAAATGTTAGAAATAATAAAGTTACTAAAAGCTAATTATAGTGATGAAAGGATACAAAATTACTATAAGGATTTAATTGATCATAATTATAGGTTAATAGATGTTACTGATAACTTAGAACATATTTTTAATAATATTTTGAATTTATATATTTCTCATTTAAACTATAGACAGAATGATATAATGAGAATATTAACTATAGTTAATACGATTTTTGTTCCTGTAATCTTTATAGCTAGTATATATGGGATGAATTTTGAATATATGCCTGAGCTAAAGTGGAAATATGGTTATTATTTTACGCTCTTTATTATGCTTATTATCATTATTATTTCTATTATTTACTTTAAGAAAAAGAAAATACTTTGAAATAATTGAAAAGAAATAGTTAAAAAATTAATAAAATTTTAATAAAATAATAAAGGAGGGGAAGTATTATGAAATATAGAATTGGTGATTTGCTATATGTTAAAGATTTTTCATTTATTTCTGAACTCTCTATTTTTCAAAAGATATTATTAATAATATTTTTTAATGTAATATTGATTTTATTTTCTCAAATAAAGTTGTACTTACCTTTTTTACCTGTTCCTTTTACTTTACAAACCTTAGCAATTTTGTTAATAGGTGGGGTTTTAGGTTATAAATATGGGGTTTTAGTTGTTATTTTATACATATTACAAGGTATTTTAGGATTCCCTGTGTTTGCTAATTTTAGCAATTTTTCGAGCGTTATAGGTTCTTATAGTTTAGGATATATTATTGGATTTATTCCTGCTACTTTTATTTTTGGTTTATTTATCTCTTATCTTATAAAACATAATAAAATTAATTTTATTAATGTATTCTTGGCTGGTTTTATATCTATTTTACTTGTGTTTTTATTTGGATTAATGTGGATTTTTTATTTAACTAAAAATATATTTATAACTTTGTTTTACGGTTTATATCCATTTGTTTTTACTGATATTATTAAAATTATTGTTGCTTCCTTAGTTATTAACAAATTATATAAAAATAAACAATAAACTATATAAAAATTATACTTATTACGTTATAATTTTTATTGGAAATAAGGTTTTTGATTTGTTTAGGTTTAAAAATTTAATAAAATATTTAGTTTTAGTTTTATTTTTGTTTTTTTCTATTGGGATTATTTATTATTTGTATTTAAAAACCTCTTTTAAATTTTCTCAAATAAAAGAATTTTATTTATTTAATTTTAAGGAGCTTATTTTGGCTAATTTAATTACATTAATTGCTTTTATTCTTAGAACTTATAGATGGAAACTTATTGTTGATAATTTAGTTAATAAAAGACTAAATTTTTTAAAATTTATTTATTTAAGTTCAATTGGATCTTTGCTTAATTCTGTTGGTTTATCTATTATTATTAGTGATGGGATAAAAAGTACAATTTTATCTTTTGATGACTTAAAAAAAGATGATAAGATTAATAAAATAAAAGGGATTTTAAGTTCTTATGGTGATAGGGTTTTAGGGATAATTGCTGCTAGTATTTTATTACTATTTTTATCTGCTTTTCATTTTAATTTTATTTTTATTATCTTAGGAATAATTGGAGTATCTTTTAGTTTTTTAGCTACTAAATATCTTGATATTCAGGTTTTTATTTTTAGTATAATTATTTCCTTTATTGCTCATATCTTAGATGCTTTTTCGATGTATTTAATTTTTGTGTATGTTTTAAAGCAGAGCGCTAATTTTTATATTTGGGTTTTAGCTCATTTAATAGGAAGTATTTTTAGTGTTTTCTCTATATTTGCAGGTTTAGGTACTAGAACCATCGGATTATCCTTTATTATTAACAATGTTAAAAACAATTTTTATATTGATATTTTTTATTATTTATTTCAAGTTTTTAATGCTTTGGTATCATTGATTTTATTTTTTATAATTTTGTCTATTAATAAAATAGTTTTAAAAAATAAAAATTTTTAAAGATAAACATGAGGTATAATAATTATGTTCTTTTTGTAATTTATGATGGATATAATTATAAAGGTTTTCAGATACAGCAAGATTTTGATACTATTCAAAAAAGAATATATGATGCTTTAAATGATACTTTTAATTATTTTAAGCTAAATCTAAAAATAGTATCAATGAGTTATACAGGAAGGACTGATGCTAAAGTTAGTGCTATTAAGCAGGTATTTAATTTTAAAACAGATAATCCTATAAAAATTAATTCTGAATTATTTCTGGATGTTTTTAATTCTTTTTTACCTAATGATATTAAAGCTTATAAATTTAACCCTGTTAAGGTTAGTTTTAATTCTCGTTATGAAGCTATCTATAAAATTTATATTTATAAAGCTATTTCTTCTAATATTAGTATCAACAAAAAATATAATATTTTAAATATTTTAGAAAATGAGGAATACTTTAAAAATGAAAGAGATTACATAAAAGATAAATATGGTTTTTTTAATTTCATATTTTTACCTGATTTTAATAATCAAAAAAAACAGAAATTAATTGATGCTCTTACTTATTTTAATACTGAAGCTAATTTTCAGAGTTTTTATAAACCTGATAAAGTTAATAAAAATACTATTTTAAAATTAGAAAGTTTTGTTGATTTTTATAGCTTTGATAATATTGAGATTATAAATTTAGAATTTAAAAGTAAATATTTTTTAAGGAATATGATAAGAAAAATAGTAGGTACTATTTTAGCTTATGTTTATGATGAAATTACAATTGAATATATAAAAGATATGTTCGATAATCCTGATCCTTCTAAGGGTAAATATATTGCTTCTCCTTGTGGATTAATCCTATTTAATTCTATATATAACGAAGATTTTTAGATATTTGGGATCACTCTTATGAATTTTAATTTATTTTTAACAAAAATTTAATATTCTTTTAACTTTATTTTTTATTACCTTAAATGAAGAAGAGATTATATATAATGATTTATTTTTAGGAGGGAGGGTAATTTTTTGAGTAAAATTAATGCTTCTTTTAAATTATTAACAAGTATTTCTGATATTACAAGAAGTAAAAAGGGATTTAATTTAGTAGAGATGTTAGCTGCTTTTACTGTTTTCTCTTTATCTATTTTAGCTATATTAAACGTTATTTATCAAGCTATGAATCTTGAATTTAGTTCTAAAAATATAGATATCGCTCTACAAAATATTAGAATAATAGAAAATTATTTAAAATATTCTAACTCTATTGTTTTTATTGATAACCCTAATGACCCTATAGGAATAAATGATACTAATTTAATAAACACAAACGATGATTTTGATAAATTAAATGCTCCTCCCTTAGATAAAATTAAATTTAATAAACCAGAATTATTTGAAAGAAACATAAAAGTTCAAACTTTAAATAATTTACTAAATAGGCAGGATAGCTTTGGTAATAATATTGCTGTTTTTACAATAACTTTAAGATGGAAAGAAAAAGGATTTTATAAAAAAGTTAGTATTAGAACCACTATTAGTAGGGATAGAAGGTGATGAATTTTAACTATGTATTTTAATAATAATAATAAAATAAAAATAAAAGGAGCTACCTTAGCAGAATTATTAGTTTATTCTTCTTTATTCTTAATGTTTGCTTTATCTTTGCTATATATATCTATTTCAGCTAATAAGGTTTATAGAATTTTAGTTACTAAAAATCAAACCTATATTTTGTTAAATAAATACAGCAATATTTTATTTTCTCATTTAGTATCTAATCCTCCTTTAGATGATTCTACACCACCTTATACTTTAGATATGTTTAGTGACTTTAGGTTATCCGTAAAACCTGCTTGTAGCACAAAATTAATATTATATGATATTGATTCTGAAAATACTACTATAGAACCTTATCAGTTAAGATATAAGAAAAAATGTATATATTTATCTAACAGAAATAGTTTTAACAGAAGTCCTTATAATGATGCTAATATAATTGAAGAATACGAGGGAGGTAGCTCTAAAGTTATTGTAAATAATGTAGAATCTTTGTATTTTTTCTTATTAGATATCAATAACAATTATATAAATGGGGATGAAAATAACCCTAATAAAAATATAAGCGGATATTCTGTTATGGCTGTTTTATACCTAAACCAAAAAATACGAGAAAAAAATACTTTAATCTCAAACTATATAATGGTTTCTAAATAATAAAAATTAGATTTAATTAAAATTAGATTTAACAAAATAGGGGGGATTTTAATGAATGATAATGTAAAAAATAATAATAAAAAAAATACTAAAGCAAGTGCTATGATTTATGCTTTAGTATTCCTTTATATTACATCTTTAATAGCAATTGGTTTAATAAATCTCTTTGAATCTCAACTAAAATTAGCATCCTCTAAAATAAGATTAGAACAAAGATATGAATTGCTAAATACCGGTTTAGATATTGCTATGTCTTTCCTTGCTAATAACTCAACTCCTACTATTGATAATTTAAAAAATTTTAATCACAATTCCTATAATATTAAAAACTATAATCTACAAGTTTATATTTTTGATAAAAAAACAATTGAAAAAACATTAACTGATAAAACAATAAAAGCTATAGAAAACGAAATAAGGCAAAATGGAGTAAGGAATTTGGAGAATAAATTAGGTTCTATAAATGGTAACAATATTGCTGAATTACCTTACCTAATAGTATCTAAAGCTTCTACTTCTAAAGGAACTAATACTTATCAAATTGCTTTAGTTAATTTAGAGTACTTTAGTAGATATGCTTATTTCACTAATTTTGAAGAACCACCTGATGGTGGAGTTATATGGTTTGGGATAGGGAGTGATTTTTTTAATGGTCCGGTTAGAACTAATGACAAATTCGTATTCTGGAGTTTTATGAGTGCTGGTAACTCTTGTTTTTATAATAATAGTAGTCTTATAAAACCCACATTTAAAGGTAAATTTATTTTTACAGGAACTAATAAATTTTTATCCAATCTGAATTGGCAGGATAATGAAATAAATTTAGAAAAGGAAAGAAATAGTGATGGAGGAATTTTTCTTGACTTGGGTATTTTATCTAATAATCCTGATACTGAGGAAAAATTATCCCAAATAATAGAAGGAGGAAGTATTAATTTAGAAGCAAATGCCAAGAAAATAGATTTAAATTCTAACTTAGCAAGCGAAGATAATATTAAAAGTCAAATATGGCCTGATTTTAGTTCTAATCCTCCTAATCTTGATAAAATGGGAGTATTTATTAAAACTGATGATAATTCTAATATAAATAGTGCTTTACTTGTAAATCCTGAAAATGATAATAAAATATATTCTCTAAATTTAGAAGTTAATCAAGATATTCAGGCTTATAGAATAAAGTTTAAAAAAGATGAACCAGAAAAGGAAATAACTATATATAAAGTTAATAATAATAATTTTAATGTTCCTACTGATGGGCTTACTAATCCTAATTTTAAAGTAAAAGTTATTAATAATTTAGAACCTAATAAAGTTATAAATTTATTAAGTTATTTTGAGGATGAAAATGGCTTTCAAGATCAAGGCAGTAACTATAGTGTAAATCAAAATGCATTGGTTTTAACAAGGGTTAAAGATGGAGCTAAAGAGGTAGTTGTTATTAACTTAAGTGATAAATCTTTCCCTAAGAATGTTATATGGGTTAATGGTAGTATTGGTGATAAATTAAATGAGAATGATAAGGAAGGAGGATTAAGTGGAGTATATAATGAGCCTTTAACCATTATGGCTAAACCTGCTAAAACTTCTGATCAAGTTGATCCAAATGATTTTTATGATATTAGAATAAATGGTAATATAGTTCCTTATGGATTAAATATAGATCCTAATTTTAGGATTCCTGAACTAACTAGTGATGATAAAAGGATTATGGGATTATATGCTGATAGAATATTTATAGGCTCTAATGCTAAAAATAATCTTTTACGTGATACAAATAGAAAGGAACATATATACATATACTCTTCTATTATGGCTATTAAAGCAAGAGATAGAAATAATATAGATGGGTATTTTCAAGTTGAGGATTATGATAAGAGTAATGTTTGGGGGTATAATAAACCAAGATATTTACATGTTTATGGAGGAGTAATTCAGGGTTACAGAGGTACAAGTATGTGGTTAGATAGTCAGGGATATATTGGCTTTTTAGAAGATTATAATTACGATAAGCGTTTAGCATATATGAATCCCCCATATTTCCCTACCACTGGAGAGTATATAATTATATTTAAAAAGATTTTAACTAATTATTAATTCTAAAATATATCTAAATATTTTATTTTATGAGGATAAATAATGAAACTGTAGAATTAATAAAAGAGTTAGCAAGTAAATATTTTGGAGTTGATAGTAAAGTTTTTATTTTTGGCTCTAGAATAGACGATTCTAAAAAAGGCGGAGATATTGATTTATACATTGAAACTTCTCTTGATTTAAAAAATATCGTTAATAATAAACTCCTATTTTTAGTTGAGTTAGAAAAAAATATAGGAGAACAAAAAATAGATTTAGTAGTATTTAATCCTAACTTAATGGAAGAAGATTTAATTCACAAAATAGCTAAACAAGAGGGAATCAGAATAAAATAAAATAATAAATAAAACCATTAATTAAAACTATTGATTAGAATGTTTGAAATGTTTGGAATGTTTGATAAGAAAATTAAAATCCTAAAAAAGATTTTAACAGAATGTGATAAACATAAGGAAATGCTAAAGTATTTACTTAATAAGATAGAAATTCCTATAACAGAAGATAAAATTAAGTATATTGATTTAAATGAAAAAGCTATAATTGACTCTCTTATTTTTAGATTTTCTAAATTACAAGACAGATTAGCTAAAATATTTTATACCCTATTACAAATATTAGGAGAAGATACTTATAATTTGGCTTTTATCGATATTTTAAATAAAATGGAAAAGTTAAACATAATACCTTCTACTGAAAAATATTTAGAATTAAGGAAGCTTAGAAATGTTATAGTCCATGAATATGAACTAAATCAATTACTATTAGTAGAAGAATTAAATAAACTAATTGAAAATGTTAATATTTTGCTTGATATCTATGAAAATATTTTAAAATTTATTTATCAAAGAAATTTATTTAAAAATTAGGTTTTTACACTTTTGTCATATATTTTATAAATTTAAAAAAGGGTTTTTTGGAAGTATTTTTTTAAAAAGGATTTCCTGTGATATTTAGTTATCCCATAATCTCTTATTCCTTTTATATGTATTTCTTCATAATATCCTTTATTATTATACAGGTTGTAATATAAGTTATATTGCGGGAATTTTTGAGCTAAAAATTGGATATATTTATCTCTGGTTACTTTTGCTGAAATTGCCGCTAATTGTATTACCCTTATGTTACTATCTCCTTTTACATAATTTAGAATATTTATTTTCTTTAATAATTCCTCTATTTTTAGGTAATTAAAATTAGTTTTTAAAAATTCTTGGATTTTTGATTCTATATTGTAAGGCTTTTTATCTCCATCAAGATAAAAATTTATATACTCTATTTTATCTAAATTATCAATGATTTCTTTATTTTTTAAGATATTTTCTAAATTAATAATAATTAATTTTTCAAATCCTAAAAGATTTGCGTTTAATATATTGATTTTATCTATAAGTTCATTTGAAATAAAATAAAAGTTTAACTTAGAAATGTTTCTATATTTTCTCAAGATATTTATTATTTCATTAAATATATTTATTCTTTGATTTTCTGTTAATTTTTTACTATCTTTTAGTTTTAGAGTATTATAGGGGTTAAAATTGTTTATTTTAATTATTAAAAACGAGGCTACTAAAAGGGGGCCAAACAATGACCCTCTTCCTACTTCGTCTAACCCTACTTCTATTTGTATTTTATTAATTTTATTAACTTTATTAGTTTTTATTCTATTTTTCATAGTATTATGTAAAATTTTCCGTTATATATATCTCTATTAAGTTAATTTCTTTTCTTTGTTTAAGGATTTTTAAGAAATTATCATTATTTAATAATTCTCTACCCCTTTTTATATTACTAAGGTAATTAAAAATTAGGAATATTCCTGCTTCATCTTCAAAAATAAATGTCCTATTTTTTTCATACTCTTTAAACTTATTATTTATAAAGAATTTTTTTAGTTTTTGTTTTTTACCTTTTAATCCATAAGGGATAAAGTAATCCCCGTTTTTCCAATTTCTTATAACTATGTTATCAAAGCAAAATCCAAAACAATAATTTTTATCCCTTAATTTCTCTTTTAAAGATTCTATATTTTCTTTTAAAAATTTTTCTAAATCAAAAATCTTTTTAAATAAATTTATTTTTATAACTAAATTGGAAATTTGTATATAATTTTCATTAAATTCTGATAAATCTATTTTAAAATAAAAGCTAAAATTAGATTTATAAAGGATAAAAATTTTATTAGCTTTTTTGTTTTCTTCTTCTCTAATTAAAAACCAATCTTTGATTATATTAATTTTATAG
>Ga0079995_1093684_pt2 | contig 23872 bp, 21 predicted proteins | sample FaiFalFF_MnMetaG_2_FD_69198 | JGI IMG/M metagenome (GOLD analysis project Ga0079995, IMG submission 69198) | Freshwater microbial communities from Yellowstone National Park, Wyoming, USA - Fairy Falls C (FF_Mn_C) (SPADES assembly) (version 4) | ecosystem: Environmental > Aquatic > Freshwater >...
TGAGTATGATATAAAGATAGCATTATCTGATAAGAATGGAAAGATACAGATCTAATCTATTGGCAAGGTCAGATCAATTAATAATAATAGTAGAATCAAATTGAGTTGATAGTATTATCAAGAATATATGAAAGGCTTCTTTAAATCATCTAACAGAAGATACTCTGCATGTTAAGTAAAGAGGGTTGTTGTGATGAGATCTATGCTAGAATAGAGGCAGCCTTATACTCCTCTGGTAGACCTTTAACAATAGATGAGATAAAGGGCATTATAGGTACTACAAGTGATGCCAGAGCATTAAAGATTGTTAGGGAATTAGCAAGGAAGATAAACTCTACATGTAAGGCATTAGAGATTGTAGAGTTACAAGGTAACAGATTTGTACTCCAAGTTAAACCAGAGTACTATCATATAGTTAAGAGGTTTGCTCCAAGACCTTTACTCTCCAAATCTGCACTAAGAACACTCTCATATATAGCGTATTTACAGCCTATTAATGCAAAGAGATTAGCAGAGATAAGAGGCTCACAGGTTTATGAGCATATAAAAGAGTTGATTGATTTAAAGTTCATAGATTATAAGGTAGAGGGTAGAACAAAGCTATACTATACTACAGACAAGTTCTATGAGTACTTTGGTATATCAGATAACAAGGATCTTGCTAAGAGAGCAAAGGAGCTGTTGATTCCTCAACAATGAGCAGTATGCTAAATACCAATAATTAGTTAAAATTAGCCTAGGGATTGAGTAAATATATATGTATATAAATTTTAAATAAAAGATCTCTGCTCTAATTAGAAAGGATTAATTAAGTATGTTAAAGAAGTAAATGGTATGATAAAGAGCGTTGAGAACCTATTAAAGAGGAAGCCTACAGGAGGTAAGAGGAAAGCATATAGATCTAGGAGGAAGTATGAGATAGATAGATATGCAATAGAGACCATAGTTGGTAGCAAGGAGGTTGTTGTTAAGAGGGTTAGGGGAGGCAATATAAAACTTGCATGTAAAAGTGTAGAGTATGCAAATGTAGCAGATAATGATTCTAAGAAAGTTGTTAAAGCAAAGATATTGAAGGTAGTTAAGAACCCTGCAAACAAGGATTATAATAGGAGGGGAGTTATAACCAAAGGATGTATAATAGAGACTGAGGTAGGATTAGCCAAGGTAACGTCTAGACCAGGGCAAGATGGTGTCGTTAATGCAGTAAAGATTGTAGAGAAGCAAACATCTTAATAAATTACGTATAAGAAGATAGTAATGATGATGATAGATGAAGGATTATGAGTACCAGATACTATGGCTTGATTACTTTAACAAGAATCTTAGCAAGAGAAGAGGAAGAAAGGTTAGCAAGAGCAGGGCTGTATTTGATCCTAGTATAGATGAGCTTGCAGAAGCAGCAAAGTTAGCAGGTTATGAGATAGTTGAGAGTAACAATAATGTACGTTATCCTAGAAGGGCATATACAAGATCCTCTTACATAGTAATTAAGAAGAAGGATAGTAAATCAAGTGTATTGAAGAAGATTGGGGATATGTTAGTACAGATAAGGAGCAAGAAGAGCAATTAATTATATAACAGTATAAAAATATTGACAATAAAAGTGATAATATGGTAAGTAGGTGGAGTGTAAGTAATGAGTAATGCTAATCATGCTTATGATGAGGTTGGAGAGGTCTTGCATATATCTAAGAGTGGAAGGATGATATTAAAGAGTAAGGTAAAGAGTATAGATATAGGTACTATATTGATCGATAGCAAAGGCAAGAGGGTAGCTAAGGTAATAGAACTGATAGGACCCGTTAATGCACCATATATAAGCGCAATACCATTGAGTGATAGGAGTAAGAAGTACATAGGTGCAAAACTTTACGCAAAGAAGGGTAGGTGATTATTATGCTTAATATAACAAGCAGTAGCAATAATAATAATAATGTAAGGATAGATGATAGAAGTAACAATAATATCAAACAGTATGAGTTTTTAAATAATAATACTTGCCCTGCATGTGGCTCTATGCTAATAGAGGATCAGAGCAAAGGTGAGTACTTCTGCTCCTCTTGTGGTTACGTTGTTCTAGAACATACACCAACATTAACACTAGAGAGTATAGCCTCATCATTAGAGGAGAAGATGAAGAATACTAGATGCAGTGGGCATATGAGTTACTCTTACCATGATCTAGGAGTATCTACTGATATAGCATATGCAAATAAAGACTTCAATGGAAAGAGCATAAAGGCAAGCATGTTTGAACAGGTTACAAGCATAAGGAGATGGCACTCAAGGTTAAGGATAACATCAAGTAGAGAGAGGAGGTTATACAGTGTACTAACAAAGATCAATGAGATATGCTCAAATCTAGCATTACCAAAGATAGTTAATGAGGATGCAGCCCTACTTTATAGAGAAATAGAAGGTAAGAGTAGTATAGCTAAGGGTAGATCTGTAGTATGCATAGCATGTGCTTGTATATACCTTGCATGTAAGCAGTACTCCATACTAAGATCAATAGATGAGATAGCTGAGGCTGCTAATTGTAAGAAGAGCAAGAAGCTGATATACAAATATTATAGGATGATTATGTTAGAGAGAGGCATTAACAATAGTAATGCTAACTGTAATGCTAAGGGTAATGATAGCAATACTACTACTGCTATACCAACACACATAGATAAGTACATATCAAGATTATCAAATCTTCTAAAGATAGATACTAGAGTAGAGAAACTTGCAATAGATATTGCTAGGAAGGTTAATGATGGATCTATAGTAGATGGTAAAGCCCCCAATGGTCTTGCTGCAGCATATCTATACATGGCAAGCATACTTCTAGGAGTAAGGATGCTACAACCAGATATATCTAGCGTATCAAAGGTAACAGAGGTTACTGTAAGGAATAGGTACAGAGAGATAATAAGTAATTACAAGATAAGGATAATACTAAAGGCTATGGAATAATTAATTATGGATATAGCAGATATCAAAGATTATTATATTATATTTTTAATCTTAATCCATTAAATATAATAATATTACAGGGCTAATATTTATATAAGTTCGTTCTCATAACACTGTTATGAGATTAGAGATAGTTGATCTGCATGTGAATATAGACTCTAAACCTATAATCAACGGTCTTAACCTTACAGCAGATACTGGAGAGGTTCATGCTATAATGGGTCCAAATGGTTCTGGCAAGAGCACTCTTGCATACACACTGCTAGGGCATCCAAAGTATACAATAGTTAAAGGTGATATACGTATAGATGGTGAGAGCATACTAGAACTCTCAACAGATGAGAGAGCAAAGAAGGGTCTATTCCTTGGCTTCCAGTACCCAGTTGAGATATCTGGTGTTAGTTTCAGTAACTTCCTAAGGAATGCTTACAATATAATAAATAAGGCATACAATGATAGCAGTAGGGAGGTCTTCTTAACTGTTAGAGAGTTCCATGAGTATATGAAGAGGAATATAGAGGTAGTAGGCTTAGACTCATCCTTCCTTACAAGGTATCTAAATGAAGGGTTCTCTGGTGGAGAGAAGAAGAGGTCTGAGGTTCTCCAGATGCTTGTACTTAAACCAAGGTTTGCTATACTAGATGAACCAGACTCTGGGCTTGATATAGATGCTGTAAAGGCAGTAGCAAATGCAATAAACAACTTCATAAGCAATGATACATGTGTTATTGTTATAACACACTATGCTAGGATACTAAGATATCTTAAGAAGTTAGATTATGTTCATGTTATGGCTAATGGCAGGATAGTAAGATCTGGAGGCAAAGAGTTAGCAGAGATGCTAGAGGAGAAGGGTTATGGCTGGCTGACCAATGGGAATGAGATAAGTTAGATCTTATTGGATACTCTTTAATAATATAAACTCCTTATCATACATCTCATTTATCATCTTAACCTCATCAGCATTTAAGTACTTACCATCTGATATGCTAACATATGACTCCAACTCCTCTATGCTAGTAACTGTAGGAAGTACGCATGCTATACTCTGCTCTGATAGTATGAACTTTATAGCCAACTCCATTATACTCCATCCCTTCTCCTCTGCAAATGGTTTAAGCATCTCTACCTTCTTAACTGCCTCCTCTATCCATAGCCTCTTTCTGAAGCTCCTATGATCGTTCTTATCTAACATTGTATTTGGTGTTAACTTACCTGTTAGTACACCAGATGCATCTGGTACCCTTACAAGTATACCTACATCACACTCTCTAGCAACAGGGAAGAACTCCCTTGCAGGCTCCTGCTCAAGTATGTTGTATACTGTCTGAAGTGTAGATATACCTCTATACTTCATAGCATACATGCCCTCATCCTTCCAACCTATGGCTGGACCTAGAGCAACCCCATAATGCCTTATCTTCCCCTCTTGCATTAACCTGTTTAATGTTATAAACAGTTCATCGTTCTTTATAGCATCCATCTTTGGGTTATGTAGGCTATAGATATCAACGTAACTGCTTCCAAGCCTCTCAAGGCTCTTTGATAAAGCATAGATAGCGTAATCTGGATCAAATCTCTGAGGCAACTCCTCATGCCCTATCTGCTCGTGATTGTACATATCATACCCAAACTTGGTTGATATGATAACCTCATTACGCATATCCTTGAATGCCCTTGCTATTAATATCTCGCTCTTACCCTTACCATACATATCAGCCGTCTCAAAGAAGTTTATCCCTAGATCGTATGCCCTCTTAAGCATCTTTACTGCATAATCCTCATCTATACTCTTGCCCCACCAGTTCATTGCTATTGTCCATGCACCAAAGCCTATCTCAGATACCATTATATTGCTCTTGCCTAACCTTCTATACCTCAAGGATACTCTCAACCTCCTTCTTGATAGATGCTATTGTAGCATCATCTACGATTGGCTTTGAACCCTTTAAACTCTTAGTTATTATTCCATAATCCAACATAATCCTTATCCATGATCTGCAACCATAGTACTCTTGCTTTATAGGTAAGAGTAATGGCTCATCAAGCATGTATGCTCTAACAAGCATTATGCTAACAGGCTTGCTCCTATTCCACTGCATCCTGTAATCTATAAACTCATCATTAAGTATATGGAACTTGCTTAACCTTAATAACTTTGATCTATCACTGCTCTCATAATATCCATATACCCTTGCTATTGATCTTATCGTAACTGTATTATCATCTCTCTTGCTATTAACTAGGGTATCAAAATCCTTCTTGTACTCATCCTTTATATACTCTCTACTCTGATGCTCAAATGTAGGATATAATAGGAACTCGTTACTCTCAACTGAGAACCCATCATCAAGTATGCCTCCCTTCCTGAATAGGATGAACTGCTTACCTTCCTCAACAGCCTTAACAAGTATAGCCCACTCCTTCAATGCATGCATTACACTTGTTAAGCTATTAGCATTAGCCAAGGTCATTTATAACCTCCTCCAATGGTTTATATATACTTACTAGCATTGGTGTATCTTTAACAACATACCTGCTAACCTGAGTCTCCCTTAACTGCATAACAAGCTCATGGAATGAGTAAAGATCATCTGTCTCAAATGCAAGCATAAAGTCCTGATCATCAAGCCCAAAGGAGTAGGATGTGTTAAGCTTAACCATAGGGAACCTCCTGCCAACCAATGCATGCTCTTCCATCATCCTCTTCCTCTCCTCATATGGCAAGAGATACCATTCCCTACTCTTTATGAATGGATATACTATAACATACCTTAGAGGCTTCTCACCCTTTAGGAAAGATGACTCTGCCTTACCAGTGTATGTTGATGGCTTTAGTACTGATAAGTATGTATATGATGGGGTTATGTACTTGCCTAGAACTGTTCTGTACAGCTTTGCTATAACACTCTGCATATCATCTATTCTATTTGCTGCTAGCCAGAGCATGAAATCAGCATCCTCCCTTAGCCCAACTAATGAGTATGATCTATACCTTACATTATTCTCTTGCTCAAGTATTGATATGAACTCCTTTGCTGACTCCTTCTTTGTCATATCATTTAACCATCTCCACTTCTGATCTACTTTAAAGAATGAGAAGTTAAAGAATGTATGCTCACTACTACTACTCATATCCATCTGTTTTATGCCCTATGGCTTTATTTATCTTACTGTATAATATGCAAGTAAGATTTATTTTATGTTTAATTAATAAATATTGAGTATCATTGCTTACTAGCATAAAATATGGAGAGTATAAGATAGAGAGTGCTTGGGAGAGTGATCTGTATGGTAACATATTAAAGGTAAGGCATACAGATTATGCAAGGTATACATATGAGAGATATGGTAGTGATGGTAATGTTATAGTAAGCAAGATTATTGATAGTATAGTTGATAACATAACCTTATGCATATACCCCCTTGTACCAATCTATACTCCAGAGAAGGCAGATTATGCAAAGCATGTTATGATAAAGCTGAAGGAACCCATTGTAGTAAACATAAGGTCTACTGTAGAGTTCTACCTTAAGATGCCTGTAGAGGTAGGGGTATTCTACAAGTACGATGGTAAGAGTATGATGATAGATGCCTTTGCATTAAGGCTACTAAAATATGCTCTTTATGGTACATCAGATAATGGTCTTATATGCAGATACTATGAGAGTAGTGCATACTTTACCATGCCTAGAATAGAGCCTTTCAAGGAGTGCATTGTACGTATACGCTTAAGCAATTACCTTGATAAGCCTGCTACTGTTAACATGCTTGTAATACCTGTAGATGGTATAGATCTATGGTACGATGGTACAGATGCCTTGCTTGATACTGTTAATGCTATAATAAAGCAGGGTATTAAGGGCAATGATATAATAGAGGTTAAGGTTGAGGAGAGTACAGAGTATAAATACGCTAAGACAAGTGTAAATCCATCTGTTGCTAGCAGGGTATATACAATGGAGTTGGGCTTCTGATGGTAGAGATTGCATTAGGCTCTATAAATATACTTGGGACTGAGATAGAGTTACTTAGATTAATTATATCAATAGCCATAATAGTTGGTGGCATAGTAGTTGCTAGGATAGCAAGGATAGCAGTAAACTTCATCTTAAGCAAGTATGTACCTCAAGCATCTATAGTAGCAAGCAAGGCAGTATTCTGGGCTATAATAGCAATTGCTGCTATATCAGCAATAGGTAACCTTGGTGTTGAGTTAACTGGTGTTCTACTTGCTGGAGGTATAGCAGGAATAATAATAGGCTTTGCTGTACAATCTACTGTAGCAAACCTATTCTCTGGTATATTCATGCAGATAGATAGGGCATTTAGGATAGGTGATGCCATAGAGGTTGCAGAGATGAACGTTGCTGGTGTTGTTACTGATATAACAGCATTCTCAATAGTCTTAAGGAGGTTCGATGGTGTTTATGTTAGGATACCAAATGAGAAGATATTCACCTCTCAGGTTAGGAACTTTAGTAGGAACATTGCAAGGAGGATTGAGGTTACAGTAGATATAGCATATAAAGAGAGTATAGATAAGGCTAAGGAGGTAATAAAGGGTGTTATAGATAACGATCCTAAGATATTGGCATTGCCTGAGCCTATGATATTAACCTGGGAGCTAGGGAATTCTGGGGTTAGGCTGAACGTATGGTGCTGGGTACCTACAAAGGAGTTCTTTAATGTTAGGGCAGATATTGTAAGGAAGATAAAGATGGCATTGGATGCAAATGGTATAGAGATACCATTCCAGCAGGTAACGGTATGGTTTGGTGATGGTAAGAGTAGAGCAATTGAACTTAAGGAGGGGGATATCGCATTAAGCAAGAAATAACATGATATAATAATGATGATGATCAGATGGTATCCTTATCAGATACATTGTAATCCTTTATGTACACCTTGCCCCAGTAAACCTCTAACCTGTTATCCAAGTAAAGTTCAATTGCCTTTAGAAGTGCCTTAGCCTCCAGCTCTTGCCCCTTCCTCTTTATACTCTCTAGACTATCACCTGGATAAACTCTAAAAGCCTCTTGCCATATTATAGGACCTGCATCCAACTCCTCGGTTACAAAGTGTGCAGTACATCCTATTATATGTGTACCCCTCTCATATGCTTGTAAGTAAGCATATGCCCCAGGGAATGCAGGTAGTAATGATGGATGTATATTTATTATCCTATTAGGGTAACGCCATACGAAGTTTGGGCTTAATATACGCATATACCTAGCAAGTACTATAAAGTCAATATTATGCTTCTCTAAGAGCCTTAAGATCCTAGCCTCTGCACTAGCCTGATCCTTATGGTTAACATGTATGAATGGTGTATTATACTTTAATGCAAGATGCTTAAGTGTATTCTCACTCCCTATAACTATAGGGACATTTACCTTTATCTTACCTTTATACTTAGCATCAAGTATAGCCTCTAAGCAATGGGGCTCCTTGCTTACAAGTATAGCCATGTTCTTTAACCTATCAGGCTCATCAAAGTGTACCTTAACATCCATGCCAAGTTCTTTGCATAATCTCTTTAACCCTTTAACAAACTTCTCCTTATCTATACCATTAAGAGATGCCTGCAGTTGCATACCAAATAGACCTCTTATAACATTCTGATTTATCTTCTCTATGTTACCTTGGTTCTCAAATATATAATTGGTTACACGTGCAACTATACCCTTTCTATCTGGTCCTATAACAGTTATCTCTGCTATTATATTATCCTTGCTCAGCATAATATATGAAGCATACATATGAATATTTAAATATATGTTATGTGTAAATGTAATGTTGGAGAAGGATACGTATATGAGTACAGGGAAGGTAATGGGGTTATATGCTTATATGCATAACCCTGAAGAGTACGAGGTTTAAGTGTAAGGATGAAGAGTAGATCACGTTACATAGATTATAATAGACCAGTTGCTGTATGCTGTGTATGCTATACCCTTGGTAAATGGCACTGTTATAACTGCGGTAAGGATTTCTGTGCATTACATTTTAACTCTCATAAATGTGTTATTAATAATGTAATAACTGAGAAAGATAGCAGTAAGAGGAGCAGTAAATAAGATATCATGGCAGAACTAAAATTAATAATAATAATGCCTATTGTATATTCTATTAATAATTAAATTTATTTTCATAGCTCTTTGATTTATTTCTATTTAACTCTGCTACTTATTTTATTGTACACAGGTATTACAGTAGTAAATCCTATTACATAGACCTCTTGCATAGGATTCCATGAACCATAGCATCTTATCCATACATCCTTGAACTCATCTAGGGATGAGAAGCCTTCTAGCATTGCACTATGATCATCCATATCACATAGCCTCTCTCTTCTAACATACTTTATGTATATATATGCAAATACACTATCCTTGCTATAATCTGTCCTTGCTGCATATATCCTATTCTCTTTAACCATGCATCTCTTCCATATCCTTCTAGTCTCAACCTTCCTACCAGACAGTATCTTATCCATTAATGATCTATTGAATAGCATAGGATTATTGTAGCCATGGGAGTATAAAACTTAACTTTGTAATACTTGATTCTATCTATTCTCTAACTTATAATATACTGATTTTAGTAATATCTTTATCTTAATCTTATTATAAATTGTATTACAGGATATATCATTAAATCCATAAAGTAGATTTTGCCCCAGAGCTTTAATCTCATCCTTACTCTTAGCATCTCCTCTGCTAGCAACACTACTACCGCCAACAGCCATTATAGCAAGTAAGGAGAAGAAGTATTTAAAGTTGTAATTACCGCTAGCTAGCGATATTGCAGTAAGACTAACTAAGTAAGTATGTATATATGTATGTAGGTAGGTAAGTAGGTAGGTTACATAGCTAGTACTGCTACTATGCTATTATAACATAGCTCTTTGCCAACCCTCTAACTGCTTGCTCTCCTTGCATATAGAAGTAGAAGTAATGCAAAGGTAGCGTGTATATCTTGTTCAGTTTATAATCCGGGTATAGATGTACGAGCTTGAGTAATGCGTCTACAGCCCTTTGATAATGCAATATGGATGGGGTCTTGCGCCCTGTGAGTCTAGCTTTATAGCCTCTGCGACATGCCTGCTTGCTATATTCTCTAACTCCTGGGGTGCGAGTGTCAACCAACTCTCACAATTCATGAGAAGAAAGGACTTACCTATAGCATTATGTTAAATATTCTAATAAATCAACTCAATTATTGTTAACAAATGGGAGTTCATATGCCACTCTATTGCACTCATGTTAGGAGCTTGGCAGTGTTGTAGTTATTCGCATATGATACTCTTAAGTTATGTGATTCCTATGATATGAACTCAGGTATATCTACATACCGTGTAAATGTGTTAATCTCTCATACTAAGTATAGGCAACCATTATAGATACTTATCTATTATAAACTGAGATGCGCTTGGTCTCTTCCAGCATTATTTCTAGGTTTGATAACAGATTCCATTTCTATCATCTTAGCTTATGGACTTTTTTAGCCATTAGCCATATGTCTCAATCCATGTATGCTTCAGTGATTAACCTATGCTTTGGGACATCCATTATTATATTCGATAATGTCTTGAACTCTCAAGCATAATAAGCCTTTCTTCAACATGCTTCAATCCATAAAGAAAGAGTGTTGGACCTAAAATAAATTAAACCCCAAGGCAATCTATACAACAAAATAGAAATAGTTGTTAAATACTACTGCTATTGATTATCGCTTAATCTTCTATATACCATCGCCGATATAAACCCTGCTACTATCATGCCTATAACTCCTATTATGCTTTCTGATACTACATTGAATCTCACACTCACGCTGTTCACTATGGTTGAGTGCATTCCATCACTATGTATAAAGTCTGCTATTAAGATCCATATCCCTGCTTTGCTAGCTTGTATAGGGTGACTTACCCATATGAATGGTTCTTGATCTGGGTTCAATACCTCTATCACTTCCTCACTTGCATCATTCATGGAGTATATACGTATGTTATTTATAGTAGTAGTTGAGTCTAGACTTGAGTAGACTACCAATACAATTATACTATCATTTATATCCAGAGGTGGATCGTGTGGAAGTATTAAAGCAAGCATATATACACTCCCTTTCTTTGATTGTAGTATAATACTACCATGCTCGGGTATCCCTTCTATTCTAGAGAGTAACTCCTCAGCCTTATCAGAGCTCAGCCCATTAGATACAAGTTCTCTCCAAAGTATGGATCTGAACTCTTCCATAGTACTAAACCTATAGTATGCATGCTCTGATACTCTAACCTCAACTACAGTATAGTTCATATCCATGAAACCTCCTCCAGGCATGGGGTGAGCGAAGCATGCTACTAGCCATAGCTTATCGCTTGTAGTTGATGGTATATCGATTCTAACATCAGCAGTGCCTATACCATTACTCCAATTGTGTATTATAGGAGATTCAGCATAGGGATGATAACCCTGCCATGTTCTTATAACCTCGTCTGTGGATGGGTCATACCATTCTATAAACCTCTCGTTGAGAGGATCATACCAGCCAAGTATGACATAACTGTACATCCACTCAAATATAGGCTGTGGTAAAGCACCGCCAGAGCTATTATAATCAGCCTTTATCGTTAAGTCTATCCTACTCCCCTGAAGGGAGTGTGTTAAGGATAGGAATGTATCATTGTAACCCTTGTATGGGTCATCTTTGCCTCCACAGAGGAAGTCTGGTATTATGAGCTTTGATCTAGAGCTCTCTTGGGGTGGTTGTGTAGGATTTGTTGGTTGATTGGGTTGATTGGGTTGTTGTGGCTGAGATGGTTGCTGTGGTTGAGTACCAGTAGTGCTTACAGTTATATCCTTAACCACGTAGTTCATATCCATAAAGCCATCATTCCATGGATGGCTGAAGCATGCTATCAATGCTAACCTATCGCCTGTGTTTGCAGATGGTATACTAGTAGTGTAACTTGTACTTCCTACTACCTTGCCATTAGACTCCTGCCAGTTGGTAATAAGTTCCATCCTACTTGTCCAATCACCAGCGAATGACTCATTGGTAATGTTGTACCATCTGAACATTATATAGCTGTACATGAACTTTGCTACATCTATAGGCATGCGAGGATCATTAGGGTCTAGGTAGACAGTTATATTCGCTGTAGCAGAACTCCCACTCTGCTCTAGTGTCATCCTTATGAAACTCTCATCAGTTACATATGAGCCACAGATATTACCGAAATTAAGTCCTGATCTGCTGATCTGTTGCTGTTGCTGATTTGGTTGCGTAGGCAGAGTCTTACTCTCCTCCTCATCTTCCTCCTTCTCAACCATCTTATCTGTAACATGGAATGTTGTTACTGCAGCAACCATATCCATGAACCCACCGTTAGGTGTAGGGTGTACGAAGCATACTAACAGCTTGATCTTATCATAGTTAACATTGGGTACCTCTAGTAGTACCTTTGCACTGCCAGTGTATATATCCTCCTCGCTCCATCTTATTATCTTAACAGGCTCCTTCCACCTACTGCTAAGTATCTCTTCACCATCATAGTAACTCCACTCACTATCTATGAGCCTGTTAGCAGGGTCTAGCCATGCAAGGGCTACATACTCATACATCCACCTTGTAGGTTCATCATCTGGTAGTATCTTTATAGTTATATCCGCAGTAACCTTGGTAGATGGTAATCCGTATCTAGGCTCTAGAGCTATAGTGACACTCCTCTCAACCCATGGTACACAGTAGTTAGTTATGCTTATCATCTTGATCACATCAATGCTTACTCTTAGTGATTCATCCCTAATCATAACATTAACCGATAACTTACCTTCCTTCTCATCCTTTATAGTGTACTTGAGTACATATACTCCATTATCATCGTCTCTAACTATATACTCTATACCATTACTATTACTATTATCATTACTACTATTCTCATCTCCATTATTATCATCTACAATCGTTGAGTCTGCATAGGTATAAGCAGCAGATCTTCTGACCTCTTCTCCATCAGTGTTATCATGTTCATCATCAAGTGATGCTCTTATCTCTGCTCCTTCCCCTATGACTATACAGTATATAGTATCATTTACTGTGAGATACTGAGAATGAGAGATACATGCTAAGATTCCTATATGATGAGTACTATTAACACCGTTTAGACCATTACCATTGTTATCATCGCCTTGTGCATTATTATCAACTCGAGCCTCCTTGATGCTGATCTGCTTTGCATCTATGAACATATAAGAGCCCTTCTTAACCTCTATCATGCTTATCTTATCTCCTATTATGCTCTCAAGGTATCCCTCCTCAATCTCTAATCCCCTATCGATTAATGCCTCATACATCCTCTTGTATAAATCATCTATGCTATCTACCCTGTAGTAAGAGATATCCTTAGGCTTCTCAGTGACCTTGAATGAGGCTAGAGCATAACCTAACTCCTTGAACTCCCTTGCCCCACTCCCAAAGCATGCGAGTATATACACATCGCCAGAGCCAGAGGTAAGCTCTGGGACCCTTGTATATATGATGGATCTACCCTCTAAGGTTGTATCGTCTATGTAATCCCATTCCATACTGCTAGTTACCCACTCACTCAGCATATAATCATCTTTGAACCATGCTATCTTCACGCTGCTGTACTTGAAGATATCGCTGTACTCCGTACTCCTGATCACTGCAGTGATCTGTATACCACTGCCTGGTAATCCCTCCTGCTTGCTAAGTAAGAGTTCTGCATTATTCAGTAATGATCCTTGGGATGATGGTATGCACTGTATCTGTACCTCCTTCTTATCCTCCATGGGCTTGACATCCTCTCTGGGCTTCTGCTCCTGCTTGATCTCCTCTAATTTCTTAGGCTCCTCAGACTGCTCCTGTTTAATCTCCTGCTTAGTCTCTGATAGCTCTACCTCCTCTCTAGTCTCCTGTACCATTGATTCTTCATCCTTGTAGTTATCATCTGCTGATTCCTTTAGTTCTTGATTAACCTCTCCTACACCTATCTCTATACTCTGCTTAGGCTGCTGGAGGTACTGTAACTGTACTGCTATAGAGAGTAATGAGATGAGAGCGAGTGATGCTACTATTGCTATTATAACAGGTTTATTCATATTAGTGATTATTTGATTCTGCGGATCATTTTAACATAATGGTACAACAATAGAATAAATTGGTTCTGTAATCCGATTCATAGAGATTCTTGTTATGTATTACAGGTTATATAACGTAAGTTATATAATGAAAGTTATATAACAAAAGAGCGGTTCTTATATATAACTATTTCTAAAAAATTCTATTATTGTACCAATAAATTAATATAATTCTATTATTGTACCATAAAATAGATTAAATCTACTAGGTAATACTACTGTGATGCAGTCCAAAGCACTCTTGATGGCAGCGGTACTCTTGCTAGGAGGGTTTGGTAGCGTATTTGCTGATGAAGATCATGGAGATGGAGGGCATGGTAATCCTGCTGCTGAGTTGGGCAACTTCTGTGGTACATACAACGATACATTCATAAGCCTAGACCTACACCCTGGCGGGGGATTACCTGGTGATATGACTAATGCTACAGTAACAGCAGATTACAACAAGACCAATAAGAATATACCACAGGCCATATTTGAATTTATGTACAGTTATGTTACATTTGCATGGTACAGACCATCAACTGGTGAGTGGATAGCAGATCCTAGTGGTGGTATATGGTACGATCCTGCAAGTGGTAGTATGACCCCAGTTACTCCAAGACCAACACCAAATAATGCATTGATAACAACTTGGATTAATGGAGTAGGTACAGCAACAGTCAACCAGTTCCCAGTACCTAATATAACTGTAAGTAACCTTCTACCAGGTGAGGAGATATGGCTGGTAGCATGCTTTGCCCATCCTATGCCTGGTGGCGGTAGCATGGATATGAACTATACAGTAGCAAAATATCAAGTATCTATATGCCACACTGAGAGGGATAGAGAAATGCAAATAGTAGCACCAGCTACTGGTATGCCAGGTGAGGATATAACAGTACATGTAACAGTATATCTTAATGCAGGTGATAGACCAGGAGGATGGAGTCTGATAAGACTTGCATGGATAGATGAGAGTGGTAATCCTGTAGTAGGTCCTCCATTTGTTGATGTAGAAGGAACACTCACCTCAGGTACTGTAGATCCTGTTACTGGAAGATTAACCACTCCTGGTACACTTGAAGCAACTGGTACTCTAACCGTACCAGACTTGCCTCCAGGCACACACCTAAGCATACTTGCATGCACTGGACATCCTATGGGGCAGATGTATCAACCTCAAACTGGAAATGGTTACCATAGCCTTGACTTCACAGTAGGAGGATTCATGGTAGTACCAGAGATGATCATAGGTAGTATAGGGCTAGTAGGTGCAGCACTAGGCTCCTTCATGCTGTATGCAAGAAGGAAGCAAGTATAAACAAACAAATAATAAAATAATATTTTTATTTATTTATTTTATTACTAAATACAGACTGCTATGTATTAAAAGGAATCTTATTCCATACATTATCCAGAGTTTCGCATTATAAGCTATTCACTATAAGCTATTTATCTTCTATAATATATGTGATTACTGCAGAGATATCAGATCATACCATTAGATGTATGGAGTACTGTAGATAGATATTAACTAATTCTATAATTGTACCATTAAAGATATTAATAGTTAAATCCTAAGTCATAGGTATGAAAAGAGTATCAGTAGCATTTGTATTAAGTATACTTGCAGTACAGATACTCACAGGTTATATGGATAACAATGCATATGGGCATGGACTCGGTAAAGAGACCGTAGGACCAAAGAATGTAGGTGATAGACTGATCTCGTTATCGCTTAAGTTAGAACCAGAATTAAGAAAGGCTGGAGAACTGACAGATGTTGTATTAACTTTACAGGCTATAGATGAAGAGAGTAAAGAGGTTATACCAGGCACAATAGTATACGATATTAAGATACAGAAGTATGGTAAAGAAGAAGTACTTCTTAAAGATAGGTTCCATATAATGCCAGACCAGGATACGCTTAAGATCATCTTCAAGCCTGCAGATTCAGGGTTGAAGATAGAAGGAGAGACCATGCCTAACATGGGCTATATGCGTACAGATGTCTCAGACATAACAGTGACAGGGCCTATATTCTTGGATGCTGGTCTCTATGTATTCACTATAGACTTGGTAGGTATAGGCGATAGCTTCCTTGATAAACCTGTAAGTTATACATCGTATCTTACCATATCTGAGCTGGATGTAAGGAGAGTAATGCACCATGGAGATGAAAGGCTTATAGGCTACATCTCATACTATGATACCATAAAGGAGTTGAATTACACTGTAGATGCAGATGGTAATATAATAGTAGATGCTATATCTGACTTCAACTGGGATAAGGAGTTCGTTAAGGATATACCATTACTACATTTTGAGTACTACATACCTAAGGAGTTTAGAGATCTAGCGAATAGGGAGATGAAGGGTTATGTTAACGGTGTAGATGCCAACATATTCGTAGATAGAGCTGCAGAGAAGTGTGAAGGGTTCGAGGGGCTGTTGCCAGATGGAGGATGTGTTATAGTACATTATATGATAGTGAAGAGCAGACTGGTAAGGATGGCAGATGAGATAACAGATAAGGATAGAGTGGTATTCAGACTAGTAGCAGGCAAGATGATCGATGAGGATAGAAGAGAACCCATAGGGGTATGGTCTGATGCAATGGTACTCAAGAGCGATAAGGGTAGATATACTATAGAGGTAAGATACTCACCGAAGGAGCCCAATATAGATGAGCCTACAAAGTTAAGTATTAAGTTCTATGACGCTGAGAGTAATGAGGAGATCAAGGATATCAGATACAAGTTAACGATATACAACAGCAATAAGATAGTGGTTGATGATATAGTAGAAGTGAACGATATATTAACATATGAGATAAAGGAGGCTGGTGCTTATGCTGTAACGTTAAGTGAGATAAATGGGGATGATAGAGTCACCTTTGGTATAACTGTAGTGCCCGAGTTCCCTATCTATATAGCCTTACTGCTGCTGATGGGTATGAGTATACCTGTAATATTATATAGATGGAGGTCAAGTCTGTTGCTTCTAGGTTACTAATCTTATCGCTATCTGCCATGCTTATAACAATAAGGTAGAAGTATTTAAGTTTAGTTAATGCTTCAGTTATCTCCCATTCAATACTATACCAGATACGGATATATAAAGATATAAGGTTTGTATCGCTAACGATATTACTACATGAGTGTTAATCCTTTCTCATTTCTAGATCTAGAATTAGATAAACTTTCTATGCATTTTAATATATTATTAAGTTCGTTTAAGATACCATCTATGCTTCTTATACTACCTAGCTGTTTATACGTATGTTTAAGTCTAAAAGATAAATCAACTATTTTCTTAATTTCTTTATTAGGAATGATTTCCCAAGATGTAGATGATGGGCTCCATTTGCTAAACTCAGTCTCCTCATAGAAATAGCCCCGCAAAAGATCCATATTGGAAGTAAAAATATCTATATTACATTTGGAAATAGGAAGTTCATAAAGAATTATTGAAGATTTATCATTATCATTAAAGATTTTTTCGTTTACAACTACAACATATATCCATATCTCTTTCCATCTATTTTTTATTTCTTCCATCAGAAGAGGATTTTGATCTTTAATATTCTTTATAAGGTCAACCCCAAATAGGAAATTAAATTCATGCTCTGTTAACCTTATGGTAGGCGCTTCTTCTGTATATGTCTTAACCTCGATGAACCTCTTAGAATTATCTTGTTTTGATTTTGAATATATGTCATAACCCTTTCTTTTGGAATCCCTATCTTCTGGTATTCTTCCATGATAATACTCGAAAGCCCTAGTCACCTCTATACCTATACGTCCTAAAAGTAAATTATTAATTCCTTTTATATAATCTTTTAACCAATCTAGTAATAAATTAAGAAACTTTTCGTTCTTTTTGGTATATGACTGAACTTCTGAGAGTGTTGCTGATAACATAGCATATCTAACAGGGTATGTTACTGTTGCTCTTGTTATTGGCATTTTCTTACCACACTTCTTGCATATCATATAGTTACTTGTATGAGCATATTTTAATTCTTCCCCACAGTTAGAACAAGAATATATTTTATGTAACTTACCTCTGTAACTTTCAATCAACTCTCTTAACCATTTTTGTAAAGACTCACTAACAATATCAATATTATTATTTTGATAATTTTTGATAATATGGATACATGATTCAACTGTTAAAACTACTTGATTTAAAACATTTCCCGTATCACCCCCCATACTAAAATTCTCTTGTATCGATAATTTTTTGGTTATTGGTTGTTTACTTAATAACTCTTTATAGTCGCACTTTTTGCATCTTAGATACATCCCTTCATTACTTTTTGTGGGAATCAATCTCATACCACATTTAGGGCAAAAGTCCATTATTATATAATACATTTCTGTCTATTTAACTATTTACATCAGACTATGTTTTGAATAACTTAATAAATTAACATTTTAGTATCTTTTTATACTAAATTATGCATACATTATTATATAATATCGTGATCTAGTCATGAATTAATAGAATTCGCATAAAAATCTAGTTACTCAACATACATGTTGGGACGTTATATTTATATTTATGCTGTGTACATAATTTATATATTGGTCTTTACAAGTAGTATAAATAACTCACAAATAACAGAAGGATTAGACTTTCTACCAGAAGAATTAGTTAGAGATATGTTAAGTCAATACAAAGGAATTATCAACGATATAAATAATGAGCTATTAAAATTAGAAAAGCTTAAAGAGAAAGTGAGGAAAATTCTAGAAAATAAAGGAATGTTAAAAAATGATAATGCTTTAATAAAACCGACGATATACCCAACCACAGTAGGCGTTGATGGTTCTTGGAGTGTGATTAAACAGGTAGCACTAGATATTGTAGCAATAGCTGCTGTAGCAGTAGAAGGATTAATACCACCAAAAGAAGAGAGAAAATGGCCAAAGCCACATCATATAGTAAAAATATATCCTGTTAAACATAGTGATGACACATCTACTTTATGTAGGGCATTAATGTTTTCATACGAATTAGAACTAGCTGTAAATGCACCTCACAAAATAGTATATGTTGATGGATCATTAACCTCTCAGTTAATAGCTTTTGGACAAGCATTTTCTGCAATTAAAGAAGACATTGACAATAAATTGCCATCTGAGTTAAAAGAGGAAATAATAAATCGATTAGATGTGATACTAGATAATTACCTTAACGTACTTAAATCTGAAAGAGTAGATAAGTTATATGTTGGTATACCTAAATATAGTAGTAGAAGAGAGATACTAGATAATTTACATGATGGAGATTTAACTGAAGATGAAAAGAATATATTAGAAAGATGGAATGATAAAGCTCTTTTGACTTATTTACTTAAGGAAGGGGAAGTTGTAGGCCCAATAAAATTAACCACAACAAAAGACAAATGGCATTTAAGCGCCATCGACGATATATCTCCTAGCAATATAGACAAAAAAGAAGCTATATTAAATGCATTAAATAATCTTTATGTAATATATTATAAACCATCTCCTGCACATCCAGCCTTAAGGCTAGAGATAGGTGGAAATATTGCTAATAACAATTGGAAAATATCAATATTATTAGAATCTCTCAATAACCAAGCTAGAAATTTAGGCATAATAGAACCTTATCCACTTTATATAGCTGATAGTTTTGTTAAAAACATATTCCCTTCCTTAATACAACTCAAAGATCTAACTATCTCAGATATTGGTAGTAATAATCGTGACTTAAATTTCCAACAGATTTTCCTTTCTCTACATGAATATAGAAGCGAGAGTGGTTTAGAATGAAAGTTATAACTAAAGCGGATATCGATAACATATTTTCACAACATCTTGAAGAAATAGGTATATTGAGTTCACCTTCTAATAATAATATGTTAACTATAAATCTATTAGAAGTAGCAGAAAAGAAAAATATAATAGGAGAATTTTGTATTTTCCGCTTCGAACAAGATGGTAAAGAAACAATAACTATAGGGCAGATAGACTCTATTGAATTGAGGAATCCCTATGTTGAGAAACATACCATACAAAAGATCATTAGCGTAAGAACAGATGCACCTCCATTAACAGGGCAACACGATGTTAGAATTATAAATATGAGTATTAGTGCAGTCTACTCTCTTATCAATAAAGGTAATTATTACTATTTAGAACCAACTAACTTGGGTACTCTCCCACCTACTGGTACAAAAATATATCTACTAAAGAAAGAACTCGTTGAGATGCTATTCAAGCCTTACGAAGACGAAATGTTTTATATAGGTACTATTTATAATAGTGACATACTCTTACCAACGATATTTAAACATTTTGGGCAAGGCAAAGGTGGATTAGGTGAGGCATATCATATAGGGATATTTGGTAAGACTGGTTCTGGTAAATCTTATCTTGCTAAGATGATAGTATCTGCTTATTCTAGACATAAAGAAATGTCTATATTAATTATTGATCCACAAGGAGAATTTAGTAAAGATATTAATGATGTTAATTCACCAATGAGGAAATGTTTTGATAAATATAATAGGTTCTATAACGTATATGATATATCACAATTATCACTAGAAAGTACTGAGAGTTTTGAACGAATATTAAAGATCTCTAATATATTAAGAGAAATGGGAATTAGAGCTGAAGAAAACCAAGAAGACGCAATAAGAGTTCTTCGTGAGTTAATATTTGAAAGAGGTATTCGACAAATTCAAACAAGACTTAATAACACAAATATAAGTATAAATAATTGTTATAGAGCAGATATTTATTTAAGTATAATAGATGAGTTTATTAATAATAATAATATAGGAAGAGTATATAGTGGGCAAGAAGGACAAGAAAGAGTAAGAAACATATTAACTAGATCAAGGGATACAATACGTAGAGAGTTGTCATCGATTAGATCTCCTGAACAATTAACTAGCTCTAATGACAACCTATATAACTTGTGGAGAAGAGTAACTATTCTCTTTTCTAACACAAATAATAGAATACCAATATCACAAATAATAAGAGATTTATGTGACCCCAATAATAAGCGAATAGTAGTTCTGAATTTATCCGAAGTTACTCGTCGTGATGCTTTCTGGAACGAATCAGTTCTTTATATAGTATTAAAAGAGATAATTGATGCATTAGGGAAGGAAGCTGGTAATAGATTTAATAATAGAGAAACCCTAAACTTATTAGTCTGTATAGACGAAGCACATAGGTTTGTTCCACGTGAGAAACCTACAAACGAAGAACGTGAGCAAGTTAAGTTATCTTTGGTTGACGCAGTAAGAACTACTAGAAAGTATGGCTTAGGCTGGTTATTCATAAGTCAAACTATAGCAAGTCTAGATACCGAAATATTGCAACAGTTGCGTCTCTATTTTTTTGGGTATGGATTGTCATGGGGTAGTGAGCTAAGAACATTGAAAGAGATAGTTGGAGGAGGTGATGATAAGTATATAAATGTATATCAGAACTTTAAGGATCCTCAGACCCCAGCAATACTTGGAAAGAGAGAGTTCCCATTTATGGTTTACGGGCCAGTGTCATTACTTTCTACATCTGGTGCACCAGTTTTCTTTACAGCATTAGATTATTATAATGAATTCTTAAAGAAGAATAAACTTGATTATTAATATAAATAGTATCATTTAAGGTTAGATCTCTTTAGGCCCTATATATGCTAAGGGGTTTATGGAATTAAAATATTCTGACCGTAAAGCAAAAATAGCATTATATAGTAGAATGGGAGTGCAAAGCATAATTAAACAAAATAATATTGGTTATATCACCAAAGAAGAACTAAGAAAAGAGATAATTAGTAATATACATTTATTTAACAACACTTATTCAATACATAGTAAAGAATACTTGCGATTATTTTACAAATCTTTATGCTATGAACAATGGAAAAGACATAAACAAAGATTGCTTGAAACAGCAAATACAGCAATAGAATACTGTATTGATGATAGTACTATAAACCCAGAGAATATAAGGTTAGAGATTAGGGTTATAAATAATAATGATCATTCTTATCTTAACGATCTATACTTCTTCTGGAATATTTTTTGGTGGAGTACTCCTTACAGTCAACATTGTGGTAGACAGATTAGGCTATTACTATGGGATGTATATCATGATGCTCCTTTTGGGCTCATAAACCTACAAAGTCCTGTATTAAAGTTGACAGCTAGGGACAGATACTTACAAATAGACACATTTTCTAAGAAGGATGTAGCATATTGGATAAATCAATCAATGTATGCACAAAGAATAGGTGCGTTGCCACCATACAATGAGTTATTAGGTTCAAAGATGGTAGCACTAACATTAGCAACTAAGAATATAAGAGAGATATACGAAAATAAATATAAGACTAACAATAGCAATAATAGTAGAGTTCCTATACGGTTACTCTTTGTTACGACTACTGGTGCCTATGGTAAAAGTAGTGTGTATGACAGATTAAAGATTAGAACTAATAACAAATGTTATGAAGTTTTCAAATTCATAGGTTATACAGCTGGTTATGGTACATACCATATACCAGAAACATTATACATAAAGATTAAACAGTATTTAAACGAAACTCATAGCGATATAAAAAGAAGATTTAAGTTTGACAGGTGCCCTTCACCTAAACTAAGATTGTTAAGGCGTGTATCGCAACTCTTATCGTTACCTGATATAACGTTCCATAGTATCAGAAAAGGAGTATATATATGTGAACATGTAAGTAATCTATTACAGGTGATATATAATAATGAGAGTCCAAACTGGTATAATTTTTCGTTTGAAGATCTTGTAGCATATTGGAAAGAAAGATGGTGTATACCTAGGAGCAAAAGACTAAATAGATGGAAATATATTGATACAAAAAGAATAATATTAGAAGCGATAGAAAGAATAAGATGCATATAATTAATATAATACGATATTTAATATTAACCGAAATAGTGATGAAACATAATTATAAAGATGATATAGAACCATCAATAAACAAAAATAATTACTCACAATAAAAAAGTAACAGTTACTTTACGTTAATAAACCTAAATATTACCTAGTTCCAGAAGTAGAGAAGACATACGAGAAAGTGAACAAGGTTAATACGTTACATTAAATTTTGTTCCGGAGTTTTAATCTCATTCTTATTCTTAACATCTTCTCTACTAGCACTGCTACTACTAACAGCCATGCTTACAGTAAGTAAGTAGAAGAAGTATTTAAGGTTTGTATCGCTAGCGATATTACAGCATAACTAGATAAGTTACATCATCACTACTACTATTACTATTACGTTACTACATAGCTCTTTGCTAACCCTCTAACTGCTTGCTCTCCTTGCATGTAGAAGTAGAAGTAATGTAAAGGTAATGTGTATATCTTCTCCTCAGCAACGTTGAAGAGATAGGCATACTGCTTTGCTGTATTCATATCTACCCTAAACATTATAACTAGCCTACATAACGCTGGCAACTCTAGTTGTACATCCTTCTCAAAGATGTTTACTGTCTGTGTTGCTAAGGTTACACTAACATTAAACTTCCTTAATGCGTTTAACACCTCTCTTAAAGCAAATGTTGCTATAAGGTGAGCCTCATCTATGTATAAGTAGTACTTCCTATCCAAGGTTATACCGCTTTTAGCATAAACATATAGCAAGTGAACAAATATACTTGCTAAAAATTTTACAATATCATCCGAGAATCCAGTTGATAAATCTACAATTATTACCTTACCTTCCCTTACTGCTTC
>Ga0079995_1059525_pt1 | contig 23782 bp, 28 predicted proteins | sample FaiFalFF_MnMetaG_2_FD_69198 | JGI IMG/M metagenome (GOLD analysis project Ga0079995, IMG submission 69198) | Freshwater microbial communities from Yellowstone National Park, Wyoming, USA - Fairy Falls C (FF_Mn_C) (SPADES assembly) (version 4) | ecosystem: Environmental > Aquatic > Freshwater >...
CTTGTATTGATTCAATCATTTGGAAGTACAATAGGTATAGACGGTACACTAGAATATTTAGATTTACACAAGTGGTTTGTTGGTAGAGAATATGTTCCATATATAATAGATCAACACAATTTTGATGAAAATGATCCAAAATTTAAAATGGTAAAAAACATAGTTGAACAAAGATTTATGCAAATGACTGAGGAAGAACAAAATGTTGTAGCTACTTACATAAGAGCTTGTCAAGTTGTTTGTTTGGGAAATTTGATTGAATATTGGATTCAAGAAACGCCCGTCTTAGTTGGAAGAAAAATTCCACAGGATTTACATCACGTATCTATAACAGGAAAAAAAGATTCGAAAGTTGAATTAAAAATACCATCAACCAATGCTAATCCTAATTATGGAATAGCAGTATTAACTAGTTATTTCGAAGATAATAATGGTATTCATCCAAGATTTGCTTATATTCCTGCTCATAAAATAATTGATGTTCCTTTAATAAGATTAAGCATGGAGTACGAAGGTAAAGACGTAACATTATATGTTCCACCTAAAATTAAAATCATTAAGAATAAAACAGGTGATCAAGAACAGTTTGAGTTAGTAGATTCCCAATCTCTAGAAATTTTAGAAAATCTATATATAGCAACACTTTCATCAGCCATATTTAAAAGAAAAATTAATTACAATGAGAAAGTTACAGAAGACTTAAAAGACTTAGGTTTACCTTCATTAAAATCACCTAATAATACCACATAGGAATTTTTCTATATAAAATTCTATATTTTATAGAATTTTCAAACAATTCATCTATAAGATAGCTATCTCTCAAATATCTAGCATTAAATATAGAATGAGCTACAGGTATTTTATGTAAAGTTGGCTTTATTGAAGTAATATTCTCTTTTCTACTAACAGTAGCTCTAATCCATCCATATTTTTCTATTAACTTGTCCCAATACCTGACTTTTTTTCTAGCTTCTATAAATGCCATATATCTTTTGTATACTTTTCTTGCTTTGGATAAATTAGGATAATTGTTTAAAGCACTTTCTAGATCAGGATAATCTATAGAATTTTTCAAAATCTTAAAAACTTCATCGTTTTTTACTTTTGTTTTATATTTTTTAAATTCTTCTAAAAATTCTGGAATCTCTTTATTCAATGAATACATTGAAACAAATTCCAAATTTTTAAAAAACCCTTTAGATTTAAGATGATCTATAAACTTCATAACTCGTTTTTCCGTCGATGGTTTATCTAATACATACATATCAAAGAATTTATTTTCAACTATGATTGTAAATTTGCCAAATCTAGATAAAGATTCCAAAAATAATATTACAGGCAAATCTGGATAAATAGTTTCATTTTTTAGATAATTTCCTATTTTTCCTACATAAAAGAAAAATGCATTATTTCCTTCTTTATAGAATTCTATTTGAGGAGGCCTAATTAGATTTTCTATAGCTTCTTTCAATTCTTTAAAATTTATTTGAATATTTTCCAAAGAATTGTAATTTTCTATGCATCTCCTTTTATTAATCAAAAATCTATGATTGAAAGGAATATAGTCTGTTATTATCTTGTCCATAATAATAAAAAAGTTTTTAAAAAATATTATATGGATGTTAATAACTATATACAATATCTAAAACAAAACTATCCTAAAAAAATTCTTTCTATAGAAGAGTTAGCTCAGAGAAATGGATTGGTAAAAGAGTATGTTGAACTAGAGGTTTTAGATGTTGTAAAAAAAGAAGATTACAAAATTGTAAAAACTGAGAAATTCATAGTCTATATCTATAATTATAAATATGATATACTAAAAGGCGATATTTTGAAAATTAGAAATTTTATAAAAAAAGAAAATATTATTATATGTAAAAAGGAGATTTTAATAAAAAGGAATCCTGTTAAAATTGAAATAAAAGAAGGAATTATAGACAAAATAAAAGGAAAGCTTATAGATATATTTAGTTTCAAAACCACCAAATCAACATTCAAAATAAGATATCCTTCTCCACAATTTGAGCAATCACTGGAAACTCATATAGGCAAAAAAATAATATTTACAAACGTAATATTTAAAGATAATTGTTTAATTTTAACAGATAAATCAAAGATATATCTGGTGAAAAGATGAAATTTAGAGATATGTCTATAGAACAAAGAATAGAATATTTGAAAAGCATAATTCCTGATATAGAGGTACCTAATCTATCAATTGAAATAGCTAATAACATTATAGAAAATGTTGTTGCAAAAGCTGAATTGCCAATAGGATTGGTGTTTGGAAGAATAAATGATGAAGATAGAATAATTGCACTAGCTTTAGAAGAACCATCTGTAGTAGCAGCAGCAAATAAAGCTTTTAAATCTGCAAAATGGGTTAAAGCGCAAGCAGATGAATCTATAATGATAGGAACTTTATATGTAAAAGATAGTATAGATAAAGTTATTGGGAAAAAAGATGAAATAATATCTAGATCTAAAGAATTAACAAAATCTTTAGAGAAATATGGTGGTGGATTTAAAGATCTTAAGATAGATGAAATTACTACTATAAGAGGAAAATTTACTAGATTAATGTTTCTAATAAATGTTGGAGATGCTATGGGAGCCAATATTATAAACACATTTTTAGAATCTATTGATTTATTTGAATTACCTGTCCTAAGAATTCTATCTAATTATGCAATATATAGAAAAGCTTATGTAGAGGCATGTTGGGAAATATCTGATATAGACAAATTTTTAGATGTAATTTCAATAGCTGAAGCAGATAAATTTAGAAAAGTAACTTATCTAAAAGGATTCATGAATGGAGTTTCTGCTGCTGCAATAGCATATGGACAAGATTGGAGAGCTATTGAAGCTGGAATCCATGCTTATGCCCATCTTGAAAAAAATATAACTAGTTATTGGGAAAAAGATGGACTTTTATATGGTAGAGCAGAAATTCCTTTAGCTGTTGGAACTGTTGGTGGTGCTACAAAAGTATTACCTCATGCTAAGTTTTCCATGAAATTATCAAAAGTAAAAAATTCAAAAGATTTAGCTATGTTAATGGCCAGTGTTGGTTTAATGAATAATTTTGTAGCAAATTATCATCTAGCAACAGAAGGTATACAAAAAGGTCATATGAAATTACATGCTAGAAATATAGCTCTTTCAGTAGGAGCTACATCTGAAATAATAGATAAAGTTGTTGATGAGATGATTAAAGCAAATAATTTCTCATACGAATTTGCAAAAGGATTGGTATGGAAATATCAACATTGATTTGGTTTATAATTTTAATATCATTTACAGTTACATATAGTCTACTAAAATGGGGAATCCCTAAACTGATTAAGAATGGAATGGTTGGTAAAGATATAAATAAGCCAGATAAACCAGAAGTAGCAGAGATGGGCGGTTTTGCAGTTTTAATTGGAAGCTCTTTAGGACTAGCTTTATTATTAACAGCTAATTACTTTACAACTGGCACTATATATAATGATTATGGATTAAAGATTCTTGGCATAATGTTAGTTTTAATATTTGTAGGATTAGTTGGAATGTTGGATGATCTTTTAGATTTACCTAAATGGATGAAATTTATTTTACCTATTATAGGCGCATTGCCAATACTATTTTTAGAAATATCAAAATCTACAGAAATAAATATACCTTTCATAGGAAAATTTGATTTAGGAATATTTTATAGCTTATTGTTAATTCCGTTTGCAATAACAGTAGCAGCAAATCTAACTAACATACTTGCAGGATTTAATGGATTAGAATATGGGTTGGCTATTATAAACTATTTTTTTCTATTACTATGTGGAATGATATATAAAGAAAAAATATTAATAGATGTATCTATTATCATGCTATCCACTTCAATAGCTTTTCTTATCTTTAATAAATATCCATCAAAAGTTTTTCCAGGAGATACTGGAACATTGATAATAGGAGGAACTATTATGGCAATGTTGATTTCAACACAATTCAAATTCTTATCTGTATTTATATTCGCTATATACGGAATTGATCTAATATTTAAAATCTTAAATGGATTGCCCTCAACAAACTGGTGGGGAACATATAGAGATGGAAAGCTTTATGTAGATAAAAATCCTATTAGCTTTGCGCAATTTATAATGAAAATATCAAATGGAATTTCTGAACAGGATCTAGTAAAAACGATAATATCACTTCAAGTAATAATACTTACAATAGCTTTAATAATTGTACTAATTAATTATGGAATGGTTCAATGAATTTATTATAAAACCGATAGAGAATAGAGAAAATTATAATATAGTTAATACTGTATTTTTTGCACTTTTAGCTATATTGATTTTATATTTAATTAGATTGTATTTTAACTATAGAAATATTCCATTTCTTGATTCTTATATGATAATTAGCGCTTTACCATATAGTGTAGCTGGTGGACTAATAAGAGCTATTGTTGATGCTGTTGATAAAGGATATCTAAAAGATGGAATCTATGATTATTATCAATATTCTTTTATAACAGTTACTCCAGGTATTTATTTTTTAATGGCTAGTGTGTTTCTATTCTTTTATATTTTAGAAAAAACCTATGAAGTAAAAAGATTATGTTTTATCACTGGAATAGGAATTGCACTATTCCATCTATTCTTAATATTGCCTGGTATAAGAGATCTCTCTGTTTTATTATTAGGTGTTATATTTGCATATATTCCTTATTTGATACTTGGATCTTCAAGCAGTGATCTGGCTAAATTAGCTTATTTTGGTCAAGCAATGGATGGTGCATCAACATTTATAGGTATAGAATTATTAGGAAAATATCAAGAAAAACATGTATTATCTTCATTTATTGGAGATAATTTAGGATATTTTATATTCTATTTGATAAAGATATTTATAGTATTTGCAATAGACAAATATGTTAAAAAAGATAAAGATTTGTTATTAGGGATTGCTGCTATATTAGGATTTGGAATAGGAACTAGAAATCTAGCTCGAATGATGATGGGCGTCTAATTGAATATGGTTTGTAATATAAATCTCTTATATCATCAACTTCAGAAAATAACATTATAGTTCTTTCCAAACTTAGACCAAATGCTAGAACAGGATATTCACAATTCAAGATTTCACTTACTTGCTTTCTAAATATTCCAGCTCCACCTATTTCTATCCAACTATTTCTAGATGGAAAATAGGCCTCTATTTCTACACTTGGTTCGGTATATGGAAAATAACTAGGTCTAAATCTTATTGAAAGATCTAAATAACTATAGAATCTCTTTAAAACACCTAATAGATGTTTAAAATTAAGATTTTTATCTGCAACTATTCCTTCTATCTGATGAAATTCGGCCAAGTGTTTATAATCTATAGCTTCGTTTCTAAAAACTTTTCCTATTGCAAAGAATTTTCCTCTTTTATATTTGCTTAAGTATTTAGCAGATAATACTGTTGTATGAGTTCTCAATACTAATTTTCTTGCCTCATCTTCTTTCCATTCATTTTTCCAATATTTTTCATGTATATCTTTTGCATTTGTATATTGAATATCTTTGTATATAGGTAAGTAAAATGTATCAGCTAATTCTCTAGATGGATGATCTTGAGGTTGAAATAGAGCATCAAAATTCCAATATGATAATTCTACATAAGGTCCATACATTTCTATAAAACCCATAGCTGAAAATATTTTTTTAATCTTGTTTTTCCAAATGGAAATAATATGTTCTCTTCCTATATTCAAAGGTTCAAGATTAGATATGTTGGGAGTGGTTAGATTTCCTTGTTGCAGTGATTCTATAGTAACAATAACTTCTCCTGGCTTTTGTTCTAAGGCTTCTAATCCTTTATCGGTTAATCTATAATAAAACACTTTTTCAATCTCTAAATCATAATAATCTTTTTGTCTAAAATAATCTTCAAAATTAACTTGTTTTTTGATAAATTTATTGTTTTGAATCAAACCTAATTCTTTAAAAGGACCTATAGCAAAAGAAGGAATTTGATTAATAGGTGTTTGATCTTCTAACCTATCATAAAGAGCTAAAAGATCCTGAGCTTTCTTATTTAATTTTTCTTTTATAACTTCTTCTTGTTTCATTTCAACAAATCCTTTTTCGCTCAAGAAATAACATGTTCTTCTAATCTTATCTTTATTTTCTTTTATCTCATCTTCACTTTTCCATTCTTTAGATAGCATCTTCAAAATTTCCAATTCTGATTTTGATATCATTCAATCACCTCTTGACTTAATTTAATAAACACTAAAAATATAAAAATATAAACCAAAATTGGAATTGATACAGGTGTTTTTAGAATGTCATTTGCAAATTGAATCACTTCATCTTCTATACTAATTGATTTAGTAATTTCTACAGATGGGGATATAACTGTATTCTTCCAATAGTAAAGCTCACCTTCTTTTAATGGCTGCGGCAATATAGACAATGAATAATTCTTACTAACTTTTAATCCAAAAATAGTATCTTTCTCCAAGTATATAAGATTATTTACTTTAGTTAAAGCTATTTTAGATGTATTTAATTCATATTTAACTAATCTGCCTTCATGATATTTTTTTATAAATAGATCGGGCATCTCGTATGAAACTGTTAAAACAGCTCTAGCTTGAATTCTACTTTCTAAAATAGGCTGAGATGGAATAATTCTAACATTTTTCTTATCTCCTATAAACTTATATCCAAACGAAGTTCCAGATAAAAAATTAATCCAATCAGAATATGTGGTATTTTGATTTGATAAGTTTGAATATTGACTTATACTATCATTAACACTGTCATTGACAATATTATTAATTATAATCAAATTATATATTTCTTGAACTTTTGCAATCTCATCAAATTCAATTATGACACTCAAACTTTCAACTTCTACAACACCATAAGCTAAAAATAATAATGGTATCATACTAAAAATCATAATATTAAAAACAATTTTTTAAAAATATATTTATTATATATGGAATATTACAAGCTAACAGAATTATCTATATTGGCAGATAACAAATTTGGTGTCTTATATGAAATAAGTTCAATATTAGGACAATCAGGAATAAATATAGAAGCTATAGTTGGATATGTTGATAGTAGAGATAAATCAGTAGCTAATTTTAGGTTAGTTACTACAGATCCTGATACGGCAATGAAAAAACTATCTAAAATGCAGAATATAAAAAATATAGATTTAATAGATATTTTAGTAGTTAAAATGGAGGACAAACCTGGAGAATTAAATAAATTAATAGAGAAGTTTAAAAAAGCAGGTATTGATATAGAGACAGTGTATTTAATTTCAAAAACTAAAAAATATGCTGAAGTAGCTATAAAACCTTCTAACCTAAGTGTTGATGTAGTATTGTCTTTACTTGAAAAGGAAAAATGATAGATTTTAAAGAAAGAATATTAGAAGCTTTAAAAAAAGGCGGTGCTAGTCAAAAAGATATTAAAATACTTAACAATATTCTATCAGTTAGAATTAATCAAGTAAACATATTAAGTGCAGCCATATTTGCAGCTTTGTATATTTCAGCTAAAGATAAAGCATCAAACATATTAGATAATTCAAAATTAGAAAATAGTATAAATAAAATAGAATCAATAATATCTAAAGCTATGGAAAATCTAGATAGTAAAAAACCTTTATTCGATAAGGAGCAAAGACAAAAGCTTGTAGAATTATTCAATTACATAGGATTAGATGGAGAAAAAGCTGCTGATAGATTCATATCTAATTTTGATGCATTACTAGGTGAAAATATTATAGCGAATGCTAACATATTAAAATCAAAGATGAAAAAAGATAAGGTTGAAACCAAAGTTGAAAAACAATCTGAAAAAGAAAAACTTACAGTATGAAATTTTCTCTTGAGATTGCTTATATATTAGGATGGTGGCATGTTAGAAAGATAAACAATCCAACTGGAGTTGGTATAACTGGATCTAAAGCACCAGAATTTAAAGAATGGGTAAAAAAGTATTTAATGCAAAATCACAAATATAAAGAAATAGGTGATTTTATAGAAAATAGATGGGCTTATAGAACTTTAAAACATTATGAAGATGATAGATTACATAGATTTCAATATCTAAACGATTATTCTGCAACCTACTTTGCTGCTGTTTGGGAAGCATCTGATAAAAAAATATTTGGAGATGATATAGATTTAATTTTACTTCAAAAATTAGGATTTTTTGGAGAGAAACGAGGAAATAGAATAAAAGTCAAAAAAGATCTTTTATTCAGAAAATATATATCAAAATATTTAGGATTTCTTTCTAATAATCAAAATTCTCAATAATTCATTGTAAAAATCTTTAGAAATTATATTTTTCCAATTTTCCAAATCCTCCATAGATATATTTGAATACAAAATATCGCCTTCTTTAAAGTTCTCCATATACTCACCTCCATCTATAGATATTGCTACTTCATCATCTTTCTCAGCAGAATTAATTGATTGCTTATTTTTCTGGATTCCAACTATTTTTCCTATTACAATACCTTTATCATTCATAATTTGAATATTGTTTTTTAGAGTTCCTTCTAAAACTTTAATTCCAACTATAGCTGGCTTGCTTTTTCTAAATATATATGGCAAAATTTGTATCTTGCATGGATTAACATTTTCCATAAGTTTTTTCATCTGCATATTTCTAATTTCTTGCACCGTTTGATTATAATTTTCAATTAATCTATAAATAATGTCACTAATTATTATCTTAACACCTTTCTCTTCTGCATATTTTATATCTTCCTTATTAGCCATATCAACATTAAATCCTATAACAACACCATATTCTATAGATTTTTTTGAATTAGCATATGCCAAATCTATATCATCTTTCGATATTGGTCCAATGTCTAATTTAGACATTGGAATATTCATCAATTTCTTTATAGCTTGAGCAGAACCTATTGAATCAACTTTAACTACTATACCAACGCCATCTACCTTTAAGATATCCTTTACATCCAAAGATATATCCTGACTACTTGATAGAGGCATTCCAGCTAAAATTTTTTCTATATCATCAACCATTATTCTGACACCAGCTGCAGCTGCAACATTCTCTATAGCTTTATATTTTTCATTTGGATTATTTAAAGATACATTTGGTAAAAATATTCCTCTAACTTTAATAGCTTTTAAGCCTTCAAAAGTTTTTGTATAAAGTATATCACCTTTCTTTAATACCCCTTTATATAAAATAATATCTAGAAAATTTCCAGTTTTTTGTCTTTTAACATCTAATATTGTAGCTTCTGTTTTTTCATCCGGAGAAATAACTAAACTAGATTTAAGAAACTTTTGACTTAAAGCAGCTATAAATACTAACAACTCAGGTATTCCATCACCTGTTTTTGATGATACTGGTACAATAGCAAATGTTTTAGTAAAATCTTTTATATTGTAAAATAAATCAGCGTTTATTTCTAAAGAAGCTAATTCTGAAACTCTTTTCCAAAATAATTCATTAAATTCTTCTTTAACATAATTTACGCTATCAATTATATTCTCTTTAGATTTCCATCCGGTGATAGTATCTACTTTTGTTAAAGCTATTACAAAAGGTGTTTTATATGTTTTTAAAATATTTATACTCTCTATAGTTTGAGGCTGAACACCTTGCTTAATATCTATAACTAAGATAGCTAAATCGGCTATGCTACCACCTTGATCTCTCAAAGATGAAAAAGCTTCGTGTCCAGGAGTGTCAATGAATAACAATCCTGGAATTTCAATATTGAATTTATATTTATCTAAAATATTTTTTCCTATCTGATTAATATGATCTCTTGAAACATAACTAGCGCCTATCATTTGAGTAATGCCCCCAGCTTCTTTTTTAGCAACTTTAGAGTTCCTTATAGCATCTAGTAAAGATGTTTTTCCATGATCAACATGACCCAATACAGATATAATTGGTGATCTTAACATATATAGAAAATGTTTAAAAGATATTTTATTTATTAAAATATGGAAATTAATCTTTATGCTATTGGAATTGGTGGTGCTGGCTGCAATATGATAACAAGATTAACTGCCAAAAAGACCCCTGATTTAAACTTAACAACAATAGCTATGAATACAGATTTCAATCATTTAAAGATAGTGAAAGCTGATAAAAAAGTTTTTTTAGACACCTACTATAGAGGGCTAGTTGGACATGGAACCGGTGGAAACCCAGAACTAGGAGAAAGAGCTATTTCCTTAAATAGAGAGAAAATTTTGAAAGAAATAGATAATCCTCATATAATATTTATAGCTGCTGGAATGGGTGGTGGAACAGGTTCTGGTGGAGCGCCTGAATTAGCTAGATTATTAAAATCAGCATTTCCTGAAGCAATAATAATTGGTGTTGCAACATATCCTTTTAAGTTTGAAAGAGGCAGATTAAAAATAGCTATTCAAGGTATAGAAAAATTCAAGAATTATTGCAACACATTAATTCTGATAGACAACAATAAACTATTGGAATACTATCCAAATTTACCAATTTCTCATGCATTTTCTGTTGCAGATGCTGTAATGATAAAAGCAATTTTAGGAATAGCTAGTGCATTGTCAAAAGCTTCTGAATTAAACATAGATTATGCAGATATAAAATCTTTGATGGGCAAAGGTGGATTAGCAATGATAGCTATAGGAGAAGGTAAAGATAGAGATAAAGTTGAGCAATCTATAGAATCAACTCTTTCTCATCCTTTATTAGATATAGATTACACTGGGGCAAAAGGAGCTATTGTTCACATTGAATCAAGTCAAGATTTAACAATTGAAGAAAGCACCAGGATTGCTGAAGAACTTACAAAAGGCGTACTTACATCAGGAGAAGTTAAATTAGGTTTAAGAATAAATCCAGAATTAAAATCTACAATATATGTAACCCTATTTATTGTAGGAATATCTTCACCTCAAATATTAGGATCTGATGATTTAGATAAGTTAGTATATGATAGATATTAGAACTGCTATAGAAAAATTCTTCAACAAACCAATTCAAGATGAAAAAGCGATAAATGAGTTTATTTTAGATATTCAAAAAGAGATGCTTAAAGCAGATGTTGATGTAAAGTTTGTATTTGAATTTAGTAATCAATTAAGAGAAAACTTAAAACAAAAACCAAACAAATATACTCTAACTAAAATAATATACGAAAAACTAGAGAATATTTTAGGAAAAGCTTATCAACCTGACTATAGTCCTAGAAAGATAATGTTAATAGGACTGTATGGAGCTGGTAAAACAACTACTGCAGCAAAATTGTGGAATTTTTTCTCAAAAACAGTTTCAACTAGAGTAGTGTCTTTTGACTATGAAAGACCTGCAGGCAGAGAACAGTTAAAGAAACTTGTAGGAAATGCTTTTAGAGAAAGCATAGATGATGAAAAAGCTATATGGATAATAGACACCCCTGGAAGAGACAGTACTTCTCCTGAGTTAATACAGAATTTAATAGATTTGAAAAAGAAGTATTCTCCTAAAGATATATTTCTAGTTATAGGTGCCGATACTGGAAAATATGCTGCTAAATTAGTAGATGCTTTTAAAGAAGTTGGAATAACTGGAATAATTATAACTAAAATGGACGGAAGTGGAAAGGGGGGAGGTGCTTTAATAGCTGCAGCTCGATCCGGCGTAAATATAACATTTATAGGATATGGAGAAAAAATAGATGCTATAAAACCATTTGATCCTAAAGAATTTATATCAAGGATGCTAAGAATAATTAATATCAAAGAAATAGAAAAGATGAAAATGGAATTAACTGGATCAGAGGAATTTGATTTTGAAACTTTCAAAAATGAGATGAAAACAATGCAAAGCTTAAATATTTCTGATATATTGTCTTCTATAGGAATATCTAATGCAAAAGAAAATGCTATAAAAACAGAGGAATTTTTGAAGAAATTAGATACAATAATAAATTCGATGACTCCTGAGGAAAGAAAAAACCCAGATTTGCTTAAACAAGATTCTAGAATAAAAAGAATCGCCAAAGGTTCTGGTGTACCTGAAATTGAAGTTAGACAGATTCTTAATAGATTCTTTCAATTTAGAACTGCTATCAAAAAAATACGAGCAGATAAGAGAATTTTAAATTTTCTCAAGAATTTCAAGATCTAAAGTTGGAATCCCTAGATTTTCATATTTAGCTAAGATAGATTTGTCTTTAGAAAGTTGAGGCCAAATTATTGAATCTATATGAAGTGGTGGAACTTTAGATCTTAAAGCTATATGGTTCCAATATTCCATAGGATCTTGATTAGTTAATATTTTCGTCAACTTTAAAATTCTTGAATCTAATGGAATCGGTATTTCAAAAGGGTATGGAATAAATTTTTTATATTCTATTCTAATAGCATATCCATACATCTTTATTGCAAAATTAATTGTTTTTCCTTCTGATTGTAATGCTTCTTCCAATCTCTTCTTTAAACTTAACATATCTCCTTCTATAGAGAAATCTATTTTTTTTAACCTATTTAATTTCACATTTGTATATCTTTTATTATATCTACAAGATTTTAGAAAATTTTCAAATGAAGGATTCTTTGAAAAAAATCTGGCAAATTCCCACCAATATTGTTCACCAGTTCCTGTCAATTGATAAGATATCAAAGCATTTTTAACTACAGCATCTATAAAGGCTTGACCTTTTAAATGATTGTTTAAAAATTTAAGTGCTTTGTATTGCTCATCAATATTCTCTTCAATTAATTTACTGCCCTCAATACCTATATTACTAATGTAGTTGATTAAATTCATTTTAGTAATGTTCTATGAATCATTTATTCTTTATTTAATTTATGACCCCTATCAACTAGAGTAAAAAAAGTAGGTATATCAATTGTTATTTTATAACCCGATAATTCTTCAAAAAATTTTCTAGCTACTTCTGTGGCTTTTGGTAAAGGCTCTAATTGTGGAATATTACTTGCTTTATATTGGGAATGTGGCGTTGCACTCCGATAACTATCTAAGGGAATCATTTGAACTTCTGTAGGAACATAAATTCTCTTATTTAATTTAAATGGAAGTTTGCAATGAATAGCGTTATAGTTTCTCTGATTTTCTTTAATTATGATTGGGGTTGAAGAAGGTAGTATAAGTAAATCTCCTATGCTAATTTGGTCTTCTCCATGCTTTTTTCCAGAATGAATAATAATTGTTAAAGAACTTGCGATATAAGGATCACGTGGGATTAATTCTACAGGGTAATTACTAAGATCTTCTAATATAAATCTAAATCCGACTAAATCGTCTAGAAATATGACTCTTGTTTCACGATTATTTCTAAGATTAAAAATAATACTACTTAATGTTTTAACTCTACCTGACAAACTAAGATATGGAATTTGAAATTCATCTAAAATTCCTTGTTTAATAGATTGAAATTCTTTTACCACTTCTCTATACTGCTCAATAAGATCTTGTTTAAATTCTTCTTTTTCTATTGTATATGAAACAGCTGCAGCAACAAAATGTAACCCTATTTCTGAATAAAATGAAGATAAAAATCTTCCAGCATCTATCCATTTTTCCTTTTGTTCAAGATTTAGTTTATCTTTTCTCTCTTCAAATTCTGTACAAAAAGTTAATCCTGCGATTCTAAATCCCATCATAGATATATAATATGAATGATCTGTTCGATTCAATTTTTTTAATAGTACATTAAGAATTCCTTGGAGTTGCTTACTAAATGGTTCTCTATATGATATCCTTATACCTTCTACTATGGAAAATCCAAATAAAGCAGAATTCTTGATTGGATCTTCTGACCATTCTTTCTCTAAAACTTCTTGTATATAACTAATCCTATTTCCCATATTTTCTGCTCCTTTAAAAGGCCATTTATACTTAATAGAATCAAATATGTTACATACATTCTCTATATCTTTTAAGATCTCTGACTTTGTTTTATATTTTATCCAAAAACCACCATTTCTAAATTCTCCTTCTATGAAAGGTTCTAGCTCTTTATTATCTCTGATTTTCATAGCATCTCCATATTATTTATGAAATTAACATTTTAAAACATTTATGTTAATATGAATGTTGTTTTAGGTGGAACTTCAAGATTGGCAATGTCGATCAAAGAGATTAGCTCTAATTTCAAATATTTGTCTAGAAATGAACTTGAATATGAAAATCTTAAGAAGGTTTTAAAAGAGTCTAAATATGTTGTAATTCTTGTAGGAAAAATGTGGGGTCAAGACTTGTCTATAAATTATAAAATAGTTGAGAATGTTGTTAATTTAATAGATAATCAAAAGGTATTTTTTGCATCTAGTATTGCTGTGTATGGGAGAAAAAATTTTGAAAATTATGATGAAGATGCAGAACCTAATCCGACTGATGAATATGGAAAAAGTAAATTAAAGGCTGAAAAGATATTGCAAGAAAGTGTAAAGAATTATATCATAGCAAGAATAGGTACTTTGTATGGTAAACAGTATGAAGATTATATAAAAATGATAAATTTTATCAAAATATGGCCATTCTATTTTGGATCTGGTAAGCAAAAAATTCCATTTACTTATGTTAAAGATGTGGCAAATTTTATTGTAAACAATAATTATAGTGGTATAGTAAATTTAACATCACCGGGATATAGATTGATAGACGTAATTGAATCAATAAAAGAGATTTTAAACATAAAAAAACCTACTATAAAAATACCAACATTTGCATTAAAATTATTATTTAAAGACAGAATAGAGCCTTTATTATTATCTAGATCTTTTAATATAGAAAAAGCACTAAAAGCTGGCTTTAGAGTCACTGATCTTAAAACATCTTTGAAAGAACTAATATTTTAAAAATGTTTCATTATATATGGGTAAAGGTGCTAACGGTGAATTCGCTGGACGAAATTTATTAAAAAAGAGAAAAAAATATAGATGGTCTGATATAAGATATGTAATTAGAACTCTAAAATTGAAGCAAAAGTACGATCCTTTAGGAAATGCTCCTATGGCATCTGGAATAGTTTTGCAAAAAATAGTAGTTGAACAAAGACAGCCACATTCTGGATTGATAAAGGCAGTTAAAGTTCAGTTGAAAAAGAATGGAAAAATAATAACAGCTCATGCACCAAGAGATAAAGCAATAACATTTATAAAAGAACACGATAGAGTTTTAGTTGCAGGTATAGGTGGATCTCAAGGAGGCGCTTTTGGATCAATACCTGGAATAAAATATAAAGTAATAGCTGTTAATGGAGTAGATCTGCAGATGTTGAGAAAAGGTAAAAAACAACCTGCAAAGTGATGCCAATGATAAGAGATCAAAGCTTAGTTGATGTTATAGATTTAACAGATAGATTTCCACATACTCATGGAAGACATGCAAATAAATACATGGGAAAAATAAAGGTTAATATAGTTGAAAGATTAGTCAATAAATTGATGAGAGGTGGTACAGGAGAAAAAGTTAGTGGCAAAGTTATTAGAACTCATGGTAGATTACAAGGAAAAAAACTTAAAGTAATTGGAATAGTTAGAAAAGCTTTTGATAAAATAAAAGCTCAAAAGTTGGATCCAAAAGAAACTTTAATAAGAGCTATAGAGAATGCAGCTCCAAGAGAAGATATAACTAAAGTGGAAATAGCTGGAGTTAGATATCAATTAGCTGTAGATATTTCATCTATAAGAAGAGTAGATGTAGCTTTGAGAAATATTGTTTTAGGAAGTATATTGAAAAAAAGAGGTTCAAAGAAACCACTTCACGAAATATTAGCTGAAGAAATAATAGCTACAGCAAAAGAAGATATAAATGCCTCATATTCATTGAAGAAGAAGGACGAAATTGAAAGAGTTGCCAAATCATCTAGATAACTTTACCAAATAAACTAGTATGGTTAGCTTCATAGATTTCAACATCTACAAAGCTTCCTATTTTAACATCTTTATCTAGAATTACTTGCTTATATGCATCATTTCTACCTTTCATCTTTTCAGTAACTAAAACTCTGTAAGTTTTACCTACAAAAAATTGATTGTTTTTATATGCTATTTCTTTTATTATTTTAGAAGCTATTAATGATCTATTTTTTATCACTTCAGAAGGCAATTGTCTTAATTTAGCAGCATATGTATAAGGTCGGGGAGTAAATTTTGATAAATTAACTACATCAGGTTTATATTTTTCTAAAAAGCTTAAGGTTTGCTCAAAATCATATTCAGTTTCAGTTGGATATCCAACTATAATATCTGTAACTATTGAGAATTCTCTTCCAAATTTTTCTCTAAACCTATTATTGACGTATATCCAATCTTCAACAGTATGGGATCTATTCATCTCTTTAACTAATTTTTCACTGCCACTCTGCACAGACAAATGAGCAAATTTATACAATTTATCACTTTCATATATAGTAAGAAGATCTTCTATCATGTTTTTGAAATAGTGGGGCGATGACATTCCTAACCTTATTTTAAAAACATATTCTTTTTTTATTATAACATTTAATAATTCTGCTAAATTAGATCTTATATCTTTACCATAGCTTCCAAGATCTGTTCCTGTAAATTCTAATTCAATACAGCCATCATATAGAGCTGCATTAACCCATCTTTCGACCTCTCCAATAGATAAACTTTGATATTTTCTAGCTAATTTAGTAAAACAAAAATGACAAGCTGATAAACATCCCTGTTGTATTGGAATTTTTGCAATAGGTGGTTTGAATCTAGGTATATTTCCTCTATTATCTAAATCTTTATATATTGTCTGTTTTCCATTAAGAGCATCCATTACAGCTTGCTTTATCTTATTTATAGACGATGTCTTAACTATAGGAACTCCATATTTTTTAACTAAATTTTCATTAGCAGTTAAACATCCGGCTATTACAAATTTTTTCCCAGAAGCTTTTAGATTATCTAGATAATTTATAATCTTACTTTCTGTAGGTCCTTTAACTCCGCAAGTATTAACAACAATAACATCTGCTTGATTTTCATCTTTTACAGTTTCAACTAAAGATTCCATTATTTCTGTATCTGCCTGATTTAAGGTACATCCATAGGTTTTAAAGTAAACTTTCACTATTAAAAATAAAACAATAATTTTAAATAACTTTCATGAATATTTAAATGATTATTATGAATATTAAAAGAAGATTGAAGTTAATAGAAAGACCTGATATAAAGGAACTTTATGCTTTGTTAGCTAGAAAAAAAGAACCATTTTGGAAGAAGATAAGAGAAATAATAATAAAACCAAAAAGAAAAAGAATAAAAGTTTCAACAACAAAGTTAAATAAGTTTTATAAAGAAGGTAAGATAATAGTAGTTCCTGGAAAAGTTTTACTTGGAGAAATCCCTAAAAATGGAATTAAAGTTGCTGCCCTATCAGCTTCAAAGAAAGCTTTAAAATATTTAAAAGAATCTGGAGAATTTATGCATATAAAAGATATAATAAACTATCCTGTGAAAGATCTAATGGTGATAATATGATATATGACGCAACAAATCAGATATTTGGACGTGCTGCATCTCAAATAGCTAAAAAATTGTTAAATGGAGAAGAAGTTATAATAATAAATGCAGAAGAATTTGGAATAACTGGAAATCCAAATTATATAGTAGAAAAATTTAAACAAAGAAGAAGTTGGAGAAATAAAGCTAATCCAGAACATTCACCCAAATATCCAAGAGTACCACATTTATTGGTTAAAAGAATGATAAGAGGAATGTTACCTATATACAAAAAAACTGGTAGAATTGCATTTAAGAGATTAAAAGTTTTTACAGGAAATCCTAATAATCTTGTTGGTGAACAATTTGAGAATGCTAAACTTGATCTTAATAAACCACATATAAAAATTAAAGATCTATGTATTAAATTAGGGTGGAATAATGGTTAAAAAGAAGATTATTCATACAGTGGGAAAAAAGAAAAGAGCTATAGCTAGATTAACTTTATTACCAGGAGAAGGAAAAATAATAATTAACAATAAAGATTGGAAAGTTTATTTTAATAGTCCTTATTATATACAACATGCTGAGGATATTTTAAACTTTGGTAGATCTAAGCTAAAGAAATATGACATGATAGTTAATGTTCATGGAGGAGGAATAATGGGACAATTACAAGCTTTTGAAACTGCTTTAGGAAAAGCAATTATTCAATTAGATCCAGATATAAAACCAGAATTAGAAAAATTCAATAGAAATGCTATTGTAGATGACGTTAGAAGAGTTGAACCTAAGAAAGATAGAAGAAGAAAAGCTAGAGCTAAATTCCAGAAATCCTATAGGTGATATAATTGAAATTTCCTATAAGATGTTTTACTTGTGGAAAGATCATAGGACATTTATATCCTGAATACGCTAAAAGAATTAAATCCGAACAACCTAAAGATGTTTTAGATAGTCTCGGTATTAAAAGATATTGCTGTAGAAGAATATTTTTAGCTCATGTAGATATATCCTCTGAAATACTTCCTTTTAATGAATATTCTAATGGTGATTAAAAATGTTAGTTAGTGAAGATGTATATATTCAAAGCGGAATACATATAGGATCATCATTTCTAGCTTCAGGTGCTATAAAACCATATATACAATACAGAAGAAAAGATAAGGTTTATATAATAGATATTAATAAGATAGATCAAAAGATAACAGAAATAATCAATACTTTATTAAAATATCCATTGGAAGAAATATTAATAGTAGCTAATAGATATTATCCAAAGATAGCTCTAACCAAATTTCAAAAGCTATTTCCTCAAGTTAATGTTGTATTAGGAAGATATGTTCCTGGCACGATATCTAATCCACAAATAAAGGGATTCATCGAACCTTCAATAATTCTTTCAACAGATCCAAATACAGACAAAGAGCTTATAAAAGAAGCTAAAAAAATGAATATTCCTATTTTAGGATTAGCTGATACAGATACTAAAAATATAGCTATGCTAGATAATTACGTAGTTATGAATAATAGAGGTAAAAAATCCACTGCTCTATTTTTCTGGCTATTAGCTAGAGAAGCATATATGAAAACAAACAAAATAAAGGATTATTCTGAATTTAAAATACCTATATCATACTTTGAAGAGCTAGAATCTTAATATTTATGGATGATTTGCTAAAAGACTTATTTAAAGGAAAATATAAAATTAAACATTATCTAAAAGGCATATACATATTTCTAGATGCTTATGAAGAGATACCATATGAAAGATTAGCTGATATAGCAAAAAATTTAAAGAAACGAATATTTGTTAGATTATCAGAAAATGCTAGACTTCCAAAAGATAAAACTATAGAAATATTAAAATCTTATTTTAGAAACATAGATGGATATGCATTTTTAGATGCTTTTGGAGAAATAGTGGTAAGAATAAGAGATTTAAATTTAAAACCTTATGAAAATCTGAGAAATGCTTTTCTAAAGCAAACTGGTTGGTATCTTGAATTTGAAAGAAGCCCATCCATAGATACAGAATTTTCTAAAAAAATATTTATACAAAAATATAATAGAGAAAGTATAAAAAATCCAAAGAAGGTTGAAGTTTTAGACAAAGTTGATAATGTAAAACATATTCTATTGACTATGTTAGGTGGGTTTCAAGAAGTTTGAAGAACCTGTATGTTATTAGAAACTGAATATACAAAAGTTTTAATTGATTTAGGAATAAATCCATCTGGTGGAGAAGAATTACCATATTTGAAATATCTCCCACCTTTAGAAGAGATAGATGCAATAATACTATCTCATGCACATGCAGATCATTCTGCCGGGATTCCATATTTATATAGAGCAGGATATGATGGTCCTATATACATGACCGAACCAACTTTAGATTTAACAACTTTAATTCAAAATGATTATTTAAATCTAGCTGAAAAAAGAGATAATGCAATATATGATCATAATGATATTAAAAAAATGATTGATAATGCTCAAGTCTTAGAATATCAACAAACTATAGACATAGGAAAAGATTTAAAATTAACTTTTTACAATGCTGGACATATATTGGGAAGTTCTATAGTCCATATAAATGTTGCTGACAAATATGTTTTCTTATTTTCAGGAGATATCAAATATGGTGAAACTCATTTATTTGATCCGGCTTTTAATAGATTTCCTCAAGTAAATTCCTTAGTAATTGAATCCACCTATGGAACTACAAAGATGCCAGATAGAGCTGAAAGTGAAAACCTCTTAATAAATAAAATAAAAGAAGTTATTAATAGAGGTGGAAAAGTATTAATACCTGTATTTGCTGTTGGAAGAAGTCAAGAAATCCTTTTAACTATTTACAATAAAAAGACTGAAGATTGGAATATACCTATATATATAGATGGAATGATAAATGAAGCACTATCAATACATACAACTTATTTAGAATACTTAAAAAAAGATATCAGACAGCAAATTTTGCAAGGTTTATCACCTTTTAATTGGGATATGATTAAGATAGTAAAATCTAAAGATAAGAGTAGCATATTAAAAGAACCATCTATAATAATGGCTACTTCTGGAATGATGACGGGCGGACCAGTGTTAGAGTATCTAAGACTTTTAGCAGAAGATGAAAAATCTGCTTTAATATTTGTTGGATATCAGGCTCCAGGAACGCTAGGATCTAAAATACAGCAAGGTATAAAAACAATTCCAATGAGAATAAATGGAGATATAAAAGAGATAAATATCAAAATGGAAGTTGTGACTATAGAAGGTTTTTCTGGTCATAGCGATCAAGATCAACTAATAAATTGGATAAATGGATTTAGGACTATTCCAAAAAAAATATACACAATGCACGGTGATCAAGCGGTGACATTGGAATTTGCAAAAAAGCTTAAAAATATATTTAAAACATATACGGATGCCCCAACCAATATGGAAAGGAGAAGATTAAAATGATAATATTTTCTTCTAAAAATATCGCATCTAGAAATATAGCTAAGTTTATAGATGGAAGACTTGATATTTTTGATGTAAATGATTCAATAACTAATTTCAAACCTCCAAAAGCAGATTTTTACATTGTTTTAAGCAGTCATACAGCTAAATCTGGAATACCAAGTGCAACAGTACATGTACCCGGGAATTGGGGAAAAGCTTTATTAGGGGGAATAGATAATAAATTATGTCCTAGTTTTCCTTCTTTAATGTTAAATATATTAAAAAGATATTCTCCATTGGCAGAAAGAGGATATGAAATAACATATGAAGTTGATCATCATGGACCTTATTTTGACAAACCTGTAATGTTTGTTGAATTGGGCAGTAGCGAAACTTATTGGAATGATGAATATGCTGCTAAGATAATAGCAGAAGCGGTGATTGAAGCTTTAGATGATCCTAATAGATATCCAACATATTTTGGCATAGGAGGAACGCATTATGTAGAGAAATTAACAAAATATTCTTTGCAAAATAATATTGCTTATACTCATTTATTGGCTAAATATCAGATAGAAGGTTTTAATGAAGATAAATTTATAGATGGATTGAATTTATCAATAGAACCTTCAAACAAGATAATAGTTGAGAAGAAAGGGGTTACTTCGGATCAGAAAAATTTTATTATGAATTTTTCCTCTAAATATGGGGTTGAAATAATATTCATCTAATATTTTAATATAGCGCCTATTCCAGTAAATGTATTTAGAAATTGATTTCCTTCTATACTTTCATCAGATATTAAAACAAATTCTATTCCATTTTGCTTACAAAGTTCTATAATTGGTTCATAATCTATTTTTGTAGATATTAAAACTTTTTCAGCTCTTCTATTTTTTATAGCTTCTATAACAGAATCCATTCCATATGTAGCTTTTTCTTCCTTTATTAATTTTTTAACAAAGTTCTCAAATTCTCTTTTTTCAACTATAAGATCTTGCTCTTTCAAGATATCTTTTGAATTTTCTATTAATTCTCTTATTCCTTCTATATCTGTATATCCTGTATTTACAATTCCTAATATATTATGTTGATAGTTGTAAAATTTAGATTCTACAAAATATTCTTTAGTTGGACCAGGTCCTCCAATTATAACACCTTTTACTTTATTAAGAAAATGATTATCCATAGCTTCTGCTACTTTTTTATAATAGTATTCAGTCTGTTCTTCTATTAATCTTTCATATCTTCTAGCTGATTGACCACCTTTTCTCACTTTAGAATGAGCATGACTTTCTATAGTTTCTAATATAGTAAAATTAACTCCTCTTAAAATTGCTAAGGTTGCTTCTTTTCCATCCATAACAACTAATCCATAACTTTCCTTTTGATTAAGCATTTGTTCTAGAGGCTCTACATAAAATGATGAGTCACATCGATATATGCTTTGATTTAGTTTATAAATAGGCTCTAAAGTTATTGTAATTATATCTTCTTTAGATGGATCTTCAGACACATCTCCCGCAAATATAACTAAACCATTTGGGGGTGTTTCTCTAAAGCTTTTTAATGCTTGAAGAATTCTCTCTAATGCTCCTATTACTTTTGTTCTAGTTTGTTTTGATTTTATATTCTCTGCTTGACTAATCTCAGATCTAATTCTATTAGCGACTTCTCCTATAGGATAATTTGGCGTTATGTATACAGATACCAATTGGGTTCCAGTTCCCTTTAATTTTTTTATATTTTTTATAGCTCTGGCAAATTCTAACTCTTTCTCATTCATAATGGGGATGCCCGGATTTGAACCGGGATCTCAGGCTCCCAAAGCCCGCAGGCTAACCAGATTACCCCACATCCCCTAATTATTATAAAAATTTTATAAAATTAATTAAAAAAGTTATATTTTTTCAGATTGAAAGCCTGTTTGTATTTTAACTATTTGATCTAAAACATTTTTAGAGATTAATCTTTTCTTCCCAAGAGTTATATATGGAACAACTTTCCTATCTAATCTTCTTTCTAAAGTTGTTGCTGTTAAATTAACACCTCTTTCCCTTAGGTACTTCAATGCATCTGCTACCTCAAGATAATTACTATATACATAAACTAATCCATCTATTATATCTTTAGAGATCAATCTTTTTCTATTAACAACTATACTTGGAATCAATTTCTTTTCTAATCTTCCGATAAAAGCTCTTTTAGATATATTCTTAACTTCTTTTATTCTCTTATAAGCTTCTTCAACATCATAGTAATTAGAATAGAATTCTACCATATTATCTAAAACTGATTTTTGTATATATTTCTTACCATCTATATCTAGATATGGTATTTTTTTCCTATTGATTCTACTTATAAATATATTATATGGTATCTGAACTCCTTTATTTACTAAATATTCATGTGCTTGCTTTAATGACAATAATTCTTTACTAGGCTCCTGTTTTGTTTCTATTACTAAATCTTGTAATGCTTCTAACGTTTCAACATAATTTTCTAATCTGTTTTTTAATTCTATTACTTTTTCATCTTTTTGAACTTCAAACTTAAAAATAGGTCTTCTTGGCATTTTACCACCTTTTTATATTTATGTAATATTGTTTTAAAAAGCTATTCTTCTGGTGCTATATAGGTTCTGTAAGCTATAAACCCTATTACACTTATGGCAATTGCTCCAACTAAAATAAAAAACCAACTCATATCTCCTTCAGAAGGTTGATTATTTTGTTTTTTAGATTCTTGAGGTATTTTTCTAGTATATTTAAACTCTTTAGTTACTGAATTTCCTTCATTATCATATGCCTTTATAACTATATAACCATCTTGATTTGGGATTTTAAAGTAATAATTAACATCTATATAATATGGCTGTATTGTTTG
>Ga0079995_1079596_pt1 | contig 23756 bp, 22 predicted proteins | sample FaiFalFF_MnMetaG_2_FD_69198 | JGI IMG/M metagenome (GOLD analysis project Ga0079995, IMG submission 69198) | Freshwater microbial communities from Yellowstone National Park, Wyoming, USA - Fairy Falls C (FF_Mn_C) (SPADES assembly) (version 4) | ecosystem: Environmental > Aquatic > Freshwater >...
AATCTATCTTTGAAGTATCCAATTCTATTCTTTTTATTATTTCAAAGATCTTATTTAATCCTATATCTTTTTCTTTGCTAATTTCATAAACATCAAATATATTATAATCATCAATTTTCTTTAAATAGTAATTTTTTATTAGTTTAATTATATTCAATTCCTGAGCAGTTAATTCCTTTAAATCATTACTATCTAAATATTTCTTACATATTTCTACTAATTTATTCTGATTTAGCCTAATCCCATATAAATTAAATTCCCTATTTTTTTCAGATATAAACAAAGATACTGCTAATTCTATGTTATTTAACTTTTTTAGATAATACTTAAGTATTTCTATATCCTCTTTTTTTAATAATTTCTTATAACTCCCATCTTCTACTATCTTTACTATAAAATAAACTATAGAATAAAAAATATTTGCATCCTTTTCTACTTCTTTTATTAATTCATCTATATTTTTATACTGCTTATTATTATAAATTATTACCTTATCATCAAATTCTGTTTTTTCTGCTTTAAATTCTGCTTTTTCCTTTAATCCTTGAGAAAATAGAGGAATCAAAAGCTCCTCTTCTATTTTCTCTAATTGCTTTGCATCTTTAGCATTTAAAACTTTCTTTACTTCTTCATAATAAAATCTCTTTTCTGGATTTCTTATAAACAATCCTCTTAATAAAATCTGATATTTTATTGGTATCTCTTTATTTATCTGTATATCTTCTGTTAATATCTTATATATTACTATGTTAGTATCTATATTTTCAAATGGTAAATTTCTAAATAATAATTCATATAATATCATTCCCAAGGACCAGTAATCTGATTTTTTAGTTATTACTTCAGAAAAGCTCTCAGGAGCCATATATACTATTGTTCCTTTTACTCCTTCTGTTATTACCCTTGATGCTTCTGTTGGTATCATACTTGATATATTAAAATCTGATATTACTACTTTTATATTTTCTATATCCCCATGTTTATTCTTTATTATCTCCTTTATTAAAATATTTGAGCTTTTTATATCTTTATGTAATATCTCGTTCTTATGTAGTAAGTATATCCCTTCATTTAATTGATTTACTATGCTATCTATTACTTTATAATTGTTTCTTATTAATTCGTAGTTATTTTTTATAAAATTACTTAATGAGCCTAAGCTATAGTATTCTTCTATTATATAATATCTCTTTAGTTGATTATCAAATCCATAATCAATTATATTAACTATCAATTCTGAGTTTATTGATTTTACTCTTGATAATACTAATTCATCGAGTTTTATTCCCATTCTATATAACTTTAAAATATAGTATTTATCTTCTTTTTTAGTTAAGAATAGATCTGAAAAGTTAGAGAATATTTCTAAATGTTGTAATATTTGGTATTCTTTAAATTTAGTTATATTTAATAAGCTTGGGGTGTCTATTTGATTAAATTGAAAATTAGCAACTTGAGAGTTAGTATTACCAATAATTTCTGTTTTTTCTATTATAGTTTTTTCTTCTATTCTATCTTTTTTATCCTTTTTATCTTTTTCACTCATTTCTAAAATTCTAAAACTTAAAATAAAATTAAAAAAAAATAAAATAAAACTTAAGGTTCTATTTTTTATTTAGTAAAAATTAAAAAAAATTCCTACAATTAAGGGTATTTAAAAAATATTTAGGTAAAAAGTATTTAAAGATAGTTCTAAATAAAATATAGCCCTTTTCTATTTAATTTGTTGATATTCAAAATTAGCAATTTGTTTTTTAGTTTTATCAATCTCTATCCCTATTAAATAGATTTTTTCATAATTTAAATATTTTTTGTAATATTCTTTTTGTTCTATTTGTTTTAAAGCTTTTCCTTTCTCTTTAGAATTATTTATCACTTTAAATTCTATTATATACACTATGCTTCTATTTACTAAAATCGTTAAATCTATTCTTCCTTTTGATGTACTATCTTCTATTACAATACTATATCCTATTGAATATACTAATCCATATATTGCTGCCTGATATACATACTCATTCCTTAATATCTCATAACTTATTGATTCTAAAAATATCTCTATTTGATTTTTTATCTCTTCTATATCTTCATTTATTATTGCTAGCTTTAGTTTTGTTATATTGTTTTCTTTATATTCTCCTGTTATATATCTCAATAATTCTCTGTTAAATGATTGCCTTACTTCCTTATTTGGATAATTTAATATGTATACTTCTTCTTCATCAATTTTTTCTATTTCTTTAACGGTTAAATACCCTGTTTGAAACATTAATGCCTCTATGCTAATATATTCCATATCAAATTTATCCAATATATCGTTTGTATAATATGCTTTAGTTAAGAAAGGTAATTGGTAATCCTTGTTTTTTAACAACTTAAATAAGAATTCTGTATTTCCAGTTTCATACCAATAATTCTTAAATTTTTTACTATCTAAATATAACAATATATCAAATGGATTATATAATCTATCTCCTAAAAAACTATATCCATTATACCATTCCTTTATTTCTTGTAAATTTAGCCCTTTTAAATAATCTATAAAATAAAATTCCAATTCCTCTTGAGTATACCCACAAATATTGCCATATCTTTCATTTAGTGAGATATCTTTTAACTGATTTAATCCGCTAAAGAGAGAAACTTTTGAAAACTTGCTAACTCCTGTTATTAATACAAACTTTATATATCTATCTAATCCTTTTAATACTGAATAAAACGCTTTCAATTCTTTTCTTACCTCTTGAGCTTCTTTTATATTCTCTATTACATCCAATATTGGCTTATCATATTCATCTACTAATACTACCACTTGTTTCTTCTCTCTTTCACTTACTCTCATTATTAGCTCTTCTAATAATATACTTTCATCCCTTATTTCTCTTGGCATCTTTTCTTTATTCCATATATAATTTCTTCTTAATTCCCGATAAACTTTTTCCCTTAAATCTTCCTTACTTCTTATATCTTTTGAAAAGTCTATCCTTATTACTGGAAAACTTTTTTCCCATTCCCATTTATCCTCTATATACAATCCATTAAATAGCTTTCTTTCTCCCTTAAATAAATACTCCAGCGTTGAGATTAATAATGATTTTCCAAAACGCCTTGGACGACTTAAAAAGTAATATCCTCCTCCCTCTTTTACCAATTTATATATATACTCTGTTTTATCCACATATATGAAATTCTCTTCCCTTAGTTTTTTAAAATCACTTATTCCTATCGGTAATTTTTTCATACTTTTTATTCCCTCTTTATAAAAAAATGCAACTAATTTATTTAATTAAATTAGAAATATTGACAACAAATGGTTGTTGAATTTGTTTTTCTGAATTATATCCTACTCCGATAACATAAATATTATTACTAGATACATTATATACATCTATTAAATAAGAACCTTGTTTTAGATAGCTTTTATATTCTTTTTCCAAATCTATGATTTTATTATTAATATACAGAAAAGGTTTTTGATAATTGTTATCATTTTTATCAAAAAAATACCCACCTATAACTTTACCATCTTTTGATATAAAGTTAGCTCCTGATCCTATATCTTGACTAAATATATAGTTTATTTTAGAATTTTTATATATAATAGCATTTTGAAGATTATTTTTATTAACAATGTATCCAACTATTTCATTGTTATCAGATATCCCTCTAAATTCCCCTTCTTTTATAGCCTCTTCAGGTATTCTGAATTTTTTATTTATATACATAAACGGTAAAGTAGAAGATTCATTATACATATATCCAACCATATTATATGAACTATTTACATCAGTAAATATAAAATTATTGTAATTAGCAAAAAATAAGTCATCTAATATAGTTAGCTTCTTAGAATTTATATCATATATAAAATTTTTATAAGAATTATCATTATTTGAATTTTTAATAAAGCCAGCTATATATTTTCCATCGGGAGATATTACATTAGCTTTTCCCTCATTTTTTGATATTATATTTATTTTACCTTCCTTAGTCCAGTAAGTAGGAATATATAAACCTTCTTCATCAGTTACCCAACCAACATATACCCCAGTATCTGAAGTATCTAAAATACAACTTTCTAATCCCCCTATACCTTCCAATTGTTTTATTTGACTATTTTCATTAATAAAAGCAAAATATAAGTTACTTTTATATACTATATATCCACTTACTACTGAAGAATCATTTGATACAAAATTAATAAAGGGATATATATAGAATTGATTTAGCCCCTTCATTTTAGTATTTATCCATATAAAATCCTGATTCTTACTTAATAATACATTCAAAAAAATAAAAGAAAACATAATAAAAATAAATAATACAGATAATAAGTGCTTAATTTTTAATATTATTTTCATTCTTTACCTCCTGAATTTACTAATTTTTTTAGTATATTAAATCACTTATAGTTATTTTTGGATTTTTTTTAAATAAAACCTTTAAAAGATTTTCATATTTTTTATTTTTGTAATTTAAAGGAATATTGATTTAAGGATGGAGACAAAATTTTGATCTAATCCTTTATCTTTTTCCATAATATTAAAAATTTTATCCAATTCAAGGGCAGGTCTATAAGGTCTGTCGCTTCTTAAAGCATCAAAAACATCAGCAACCGCTAATATCCTCATATCCTCATTTAGTTCATCTCCTGCCAATCCCTGATAATATCCTTTACCATCCAATCTCTCATGATGAGCACCAGCTACAATAGCTAAATAATCAAAAACTTTCATATTTTTAAAATTTCATAACTATATTTAGGATGAAACTTAATCATTTCAAATTCAGAATCATCTAATTTCCCCGGTTTTTCCAGTATCTTATTGCTTACTCCTAACTTACCTATATCATGTAATAGTCCCGTAATATACATAAAATCGATTGTATAAGAAGGTGCTTTTAAATCCTGTAATATTAAAGCATAATAATCTACTACCCTTTTTTAATGATTATAAGTAAAAGATGTTTTAGCATCTATAATTAAGGATCAAACCATTTAGCTTTTCTTTTGTTAATAATATCAAAAGCAGCAAATAAACCAAAATTAGAAGCAAATATTTGAAAACCATTACCATCTCAATGCTCATCCAAAAATTTTATAGCATTTGCTACACTATAACGAGGGATGTATTCACGATGTTATATGAAGATATAATAGAAACCTAAGGAAATAGCAATCTCAAAACCCTTATTACATCTAATAGTAGTTAATTCATCCATTAACTTAGTATTACCTTTAGTTTCTACTAATAGGTGTGAAATTTTATAAAATAAATTTTGAGAAGGCTTAGTATTCTTTATAGCAAATTTAAAAGATTCATAAAAATTAGACCAATCAATAAATTTAACATTATATTTAGTTGTTAAATCATCAGCATCAAAGATTTTATAAACTCTAGATGCATTAGAAGAACATCCAGAATCTTTTAACAAACTAGCACAATATAAATCAAAAATATCACTTTGATTTAAATTAAGTTTTTTACCTAATTCAACAGCTAAAAAAGCAGTTCTAAAAGAATGTCCTCTTTTTTGACCCTCTGTTATATCTAATGCATGACTTAAAGCAGATAATACCTCTATTAAATCTATACCCTCATTTATATTATAAATTTATTTTATAATTCATAATTATTTATTCATTTTTATTAAGATTAGATGGGATTTCAAAGCTAACGTTTTGCTCAACCTCATAATCAGGATAAGGATATCTTTTTTCTAACTCTATAATTTTATCAGAAACTATAGAAGAAATTTCAGCAATTTCTGATCTATCTTTAATAAAAAAATCCTCATAATAAACTATATTATTATCCTTATCCTTAACAGTAACCCTAATTTTCATAATAAAAAACCCCTTTACCTCTTTGTTTTTATTATTTTTTTGAAATGAAATAACTAAATATTTCATGATAAAATAGATTCTATATCGTTTTTATCAATATACTTAAAAGTATCTTGAACTTTAAGAACATAATTATTTATTTTTTTATTTATTTCATTTTTTCTTTGTTCAAAAGATGAGTTTTTTTCATTTTCAAATATTTCTTTTTGAATTTCAACATATTCTTTTTTAAGTTCTTGTAATTTAGGAATAATAGAGTTATATTTTTTATAATAAGGAGAATTAGGATCTAATATTTTGTTTAAAGCTTTATAACATAAATCATGAATATTAGATTTAAAATTATCTTGAATATAAGTAATAGTTCCGTTGTTATTAAGGTTTTCTTTAGTGCCATAATCAATTACAACACTTTTTTCTATGAAATCAGTTATGTTTTTACTTCCTATCTGTAATTCAAAAATCCCACCTGTTTCTTTATCTTTTATTAATAAATGAATTCTACCCATATAATCAGATCTTGGATTAATTATCATATTATCTTCTTCTATTAATTCTTTATTTTTTAGGTTTAGTGAATTTTTTATTTTATTATAGATTTCTAAAGCTTGATTAATATCCCTACAATCTATTCTACCTCTTACTATATCTGTAATTTCAGATAAGTTAGTTTTATTTTTTCTTTTCATTTTTTCTATTATTCTATCTAAGGTTTTAATAATAGCATAAAAAGAAATAGAATCATTTTGATAACTTAAATCTCTTATTTTATCATTATTTATACTATATTTAAAATCATTATTTCCCTCTTTTAAAATATCATAAATATCATAAAAATTATTATACAAAATAGAGTTATATAGATTATAAAACTCTTTTTTAGCTATTTCATCATTTTTTATAGATTCAAAATCTTGGATAGTATATTTTTTAAATATTTCATTTTTAGTTATTATTTGATCATTAGGGTTAGTAAATAAATCTTTTTTATTTTTCAAAGCCAGTAATAAATCGTTAGCCAAGTCTTTATTATTATCTAAAGTTTTTTTATCATCTAAATTATTTATTCCCTCAAAAACCCAAGTATTTTTTATATAATTTTTAGCATTACTTATAATGAAATCATTGGGACTAGTATAATCACTAGATTTAATATTATTTATTTCCATATATTTTCACTTTTTTTTTATTAGGTAATACTAATTTTTTCATCTAAGAAAATTCGTTTAACACGTTTATTAAGAGCAAGCATTTTTATTGCACCTTTTGATAATTTAGCTACATAAGAATTAATTATTGGTAAATTAAATAGGAATTCCCCTCCCAAGGACTTAACTATTCTTTTGTCCTCTTCCTCATTAAATGGCTCATTTAATTGTACTATTACTCTTAATGTATTTTCATTACTATTTTGGATCTCATTCATTAAATTTTTATCAATTTTATCCATTTAAATAACCTCCTTTTTTATAGATAATAGCTTAAAAAGATATTATTTCTTGTTTTAAAGGTCCTATTTCTTCTAAGGATATTTTTATTTTAGAAGAAGTTAAATTTTCCCCTGTTTGGATATCATATTTAGGAAAATAAACAAAACCATTAGCGGTACCACCAGGTGCTAAATTAGTATCCAAAGTTATATCATATTTTATAGCTTTATATCTTAATCCATTTGAACCAATTAAATACATTTTATAAGAAAAAGGAGATAAATTAATAGGTTGATTAAATCCGTTAAATATTGTTACTTCAAAGATAACAAAATCATTTAGCTGAGTTGATAATACCAAATTTTTATAATAATTAGATAAATAAGATTTATCATAAATAGTTTCTTTATAACCGTGTAAAATAGTTCTTGCTTTAGCTAAATCCTCATCTAAATAAACGATTTGTATATAAGAAGAAGGCGTATTAGATTCATTTAATGTAGGTCCCTTAATATTTTGATAAGTATTCCATAAATTAGAGATCAATTGTAATAAAAAGAAATTAGAAACACTTGAGGTAACAGGTGAGATATTAGAATAACTTGATATAGCTTTATAAGATTCATATTGATTATATAGCGATAAAATTTGGAAAGGATCTATTATTATTCTTTTAGCAGGAGAATCAGAATTGGGCCCAAATTTTATAACCTTTGTTTTATTAGCTAAAACTTGTGAATAATACTTTAATCCATCATTCAATTTATCATATGGTAAATTCTCATACTGTAAATTCTCAAAGTTAGAAGTATAAACCACTTTATTAGAAATTTTATTAGAATTATTAGAATTAATATTATTATTAATATTTTCATTACTTGTTTTTAGTTCATAATATAATAAGTCACCCACTTGGATATTACCCTCTAAAACTGTAAGCAAAGCTACATTATCTATTAAACTGACTATTTTAACTTTTCCTACTTTATTAGATGATCTATAAACTTCTAAAACGCTATCCTTTGATAAATTAGAATACAATTTAGAATAGAAATAATTATCATCTTTCTTATAGATGACTCCTACCATACTAAAAGAAAATGTAAGCATCATTAAAGATACAAAAAATAAAATAAACATAATAATAAAAAATACGAATCTAAGCATACTATCTACCCCCATCTTAATTCTTCTCTTATTGATTTTTTATAAAAAAATATTAAAAAATAGTTAATTTTTTGTAAAAAATATATTAAAATAAAAAATTCAAGTAATTTTTTATCTAATAGGGATATTGAATTTAGTAAGGTCTTTAGTAATATTTTTTTGATGAGCTTCAATAGTACCTCCCCCTATTTCTATTAATTTAGAATCTCTCCATAATCTTTCTACTACTGCTTCTCCAAAATATCCATATCCTCCTAAAACTTGAATAGCATTATCTGCTATTTCCTTAGCAACAGTAGAAGCAAATAATTTAACAGCGTCTGTATCTATTCTATGCCCTGGTTTATTTAAATCTATATTAGCAGCAGTCGTATATAAATAAGTTTTGGCTGCCATATACTTAGCATAAGAATCCGCTATATATCTTTGTATTTGTCCAAACTCTTTTATATATTTATTAAAAGCTTTCCTTTCGTTAGAATATCTTATCATTATCTCTAAAGCTCTTCCAGCTATACCCACTGAAATAGCAGCTAATGTTAATCTCTCTATCTCTAAATTTTTCATCATATGTATTAAACTATCTCCTTCATTACCTACTAAATTTTCAGCTGGTACCTCACAGTTATCAAAAACCAATTCAGCAGTCATGGATGATCTCATTCCTAATTTATGCTTTAACACTTGCCCTAAATAAAACCCTTTAAACCCTTTTTCAACAATAAAAGAACTTATCTTATTATCCTCTGTTTTAGCATATACAAAGAATATATCACCCAATGTATTACTATCAATAGCACCGTTAGTTATATAAGTTTTTCTACCAGTTATATAATAGTAATCTCCTTTTTTAATAGCTTTAGTTTTCATAGCTAAAACATCAGTACCTGCATCAGGCTCAGTCATACACATACCACCAACATATTCCCCACTAATAACCTTAGCTAAATACTTCTTTTTTAAATTATTAGATGCATTTTGATAGAAATTATTAACAAATAGAATAGAATGTGCTAAATAAGCTAAAGCAAAGCCAGGGTCGGAAGCTGCTAATTCCTCATGAACAATAACGGAAGCAACAGCATCCATCCCTGCCCCCCCGTCTTCTATTCTAACAGTTAATCCTAATAAGCCTAACTCCCCTAACCTTCTAAATAAAGATAAATTAAATTTTTCTTTTTCATTATATTCCATAGCTTGGGGTTCTACCTCATTTACTACAAACTCCCTTACCATTTGTCTTAATAACTTATGTTCCTCCGTAGGATTAAATATATCACTTTTTGTTAATACTTTAACCTCCATTAAATTCACTCCCTTATTTGCTGTAATTCAAGCTTTTCTACTTTTTTACAATATAAATATTATATAAAGTATAAAAAAAACCTTTAACAGGAAAAAGGAGGGGATAAATAAAAAAAGGATGGGCGAGATAGGAATTGAACCTATGACCTCCTGCTTGTGAAACAGGCGCTCTAACCACTGAGCTACTCGCCCATCCCTATTATTTATTTTCCCTTTATAATTAATCTATCCTTTTAAATACTTATTAATTATTATAATTAAAAGGAATTGTTAATAAATAGTATAATAGTAATAAAGGAGGTTGAGTTATAAAAAAAATAATTAAATTATGGCTAAATTTACTGTAATAACCTTAGGTTGCTCTAAAAACACTGTAGATAGTGAAATAATATCAGCTTCACTACTTGATAAAGGACATCATTATACTAATAATATTCAAGAATCAGATATAGTTATTATAAACACTTGTGGATTTATTAAACCAGCTATTAATCAATCAACTCAAACTATAAATAATGTTATAAATACAATCAAAGAAAACAATTTAAAAACAAAAGTAATAGTAACTGGATGCTTAGTAACTAGACAAAGAGAAAAATTAGTTAAAATTTTTAAAGAAGTTAATGCTTTTTATGATACTGGAACATTTAATAATATCTCCTATGATATGGATAAAATACTAAAAGGAGAAAAAATAGTATATTTAAGTGAATATACTAAATCAATAGATTATTCTTATAAATTATCAAAATTTATAACTACTGGTTATTACTCATATGTAAAGATAGCAGAAGGTTGTAATCATACTTGTTCATTTTGTTTTATCCCCAAGATAAGAGGTAAATACAAATCAAGAGAAATAGAAGATATATATAAAGAAGTTAAAAAATTAGTAGATTTAGGAATAAAAGAAATAATATTAGTTTCACAAGATACATCATTTTATGGGTATGATTTATATAAAAGGTTAGCATTAAACGAATTATTAGAAAAATTAGTAACAATAGATAGGGATTTTTGGATAAGGTTGCTTTATCTTTACCCCACTACTTTAAATACCGATGCTATAAAAACAATAGCTAACTATTCTAAAATTGTTAAATATATAGATATACCTTTACAACATGTTAGTTTAAAAGTATTAAGAGCAATGAGAAGACCAGGACATAAAGAATTTTATCTAAAACTACTAAATAAAATAAGGGAAAATATAGATAACGTAGTAATAAGATCAACGTTTATAGTAGGACATCCTTATGAAGAGGACGAAGATTTTCAAGAATTATTATCATTTCTAGAAAAGGTAAAAATAGAGCGAGCAGGGTTCTTTAAATACTACAGAGAATATGGTACTCTATCTTATTCTTTACCACAAGTTAATTACAAAATAAAACAAAAGCGATATAATGAAGTAGTAAATCTTAAAGATGAAATCCTTAAAGAATGGTCCATTAAACAAATTAATAAAGAATATAGAGTATTAATAGAAGCAAAGGATAATGATTACTTTTTAGGTAGGGCTTATTTTGATGCACCTGAAGTTGATAGCATTATAAAAATAAAAATTAATAAAAATAACAAAAAAATTAAAATAGGTAATTTTTATGATGTAAGAATTACAGATTATAATCACAAAGATTATGAATTTTATGGAGAATTAGTATTAAATAAAAATAAATAAAGCAAAGAGGTAAGAGTATGGAGATATTAGTAAGCGGCATGAGACCTACAGGAAAACTACACATAGGTCATATATTTGGTGCTTTAAAAAACTGGAAAGAATACCAAGATAAATATAAAAGTTATTTTATTATAGTAGATTGGCACGCTTTAACCACTAATTACCAAAAAACTCAAGAATTACAAGAACATATTAAAGAGGTTATGATAGATTATCTAGCTTTTGGAATAGATCCTAATAAAGCTGTTATATACTTACAATCAATGGTAAAAGATGTAGCTGTTTTACATTTAATATTATCAATGATAGTACCTCTTAGTTGGTTAGAAAGAGTACCGTCTTTTAAAGATCAAATAAAAGAATTAGGTAAAGATATAGCTACATATGGTTTTTTCGGGTATCCTGTATTAATGAGTGCAGATATATTAGCATTTAATGCCTCTATTGTACCTGTAGGAGAGGATCAATTACCTCATTTAGAATTAACTAGAGAAATAGCTAGAAGATTTAATTATTTATATGGTCCTACTTTCACAGAACCTAAAGAATTATTAACAAATACACCATATATTCCAGGATTTGATGGTAGAAAAATGAGTAAAAGTTATAATAATGCCATATATATAGATGATGATGAAAAAAATATTAAAGAAAAGATAATGAAATATATAACTGATCCCAATAAGATATATAAAAATTCGCCAGGTAGACCCGAAATATGTAATGTATTTTCTTTACACAAAGCTTTTGAAAATCCTGAATTAAAAGAAATTGAAGAAAACTGTAAAAAAGGGACATTAGGGTGCGTAGATTGTAAATTAAAATTATGTAATATTATAAATAATTACATAGCTCCAATAAGAGAAAAGAGAAAAAAAATAGAGAAAAATAAAGACGAAATAATGGATATTTTAAAAGAAGGTTCAAAAAAAGCTCAAGAAGTAGTAACTAACACTTTAAATCAAGTTTACTATAAAGTAAATTTAACTATAAATTAAATTTAAAAAGTGATTTATAAAAAAATTAGAAAAATAAATAATTAAATTCCAAGAGGTGAAAAACTTAACATGAAAGAAGAAAAGAAAAAAATAAAAATATTGGTATTAGATGATGAGCCTAATATAACCAATTTAGTAAGTAGTATATTAGAATTAGAGGGATATGAATCATTAAAAGCTAATACAGTAAAAGAAGCTTTAGAAATATTAGATAAAAATTGGAAAGATATAAAAATTATGATCTGTGATTATAGGATGCCAGAAATGGATGGATTAGAATTCATAAAGAAAGTCAGACAAAATCCCCTATATAATAATATAGATATCTTAATGCTAACAGCTACAGATACTTATGAAACTATTAAACAATCTACATTATTAGGGGTTAAAGATTATATAATAAAGCCTTTTGATCCTCAAGAAATTATTGAAGCTATTGAAAGAGTTTTAAATTCTAAAAACTAAACAAAAACAAAAAACTAAAACTAAAAAACAATGATCTATAAAAAAATGAGAAAAAATTTAATTAAAGGGATCATTTATTTAAATATACTAATATTTTGGAATATAATATTTAAATTTTTTATATATGCTATAGAAGATAATTCATTAAATAAAGCTCAAATTTATGAAGAAAAAGGCTATAATTACTACAAAATTGCTAAAAATTATTATTATAATAAAGATTTCAAATACAGTGCCTTAAACTATGTTAATTCAATTTCGTATTTAACTTTAGCTTACATAATATACATCGATAAATTAAATAATAAAGAAAAGTTTTATAATATTTCTAAGGATGTTTTATTTTTTTCAAATGAATTAAATATTTCGCTATCTAAAATCCAAGATAAATCAAAAATAGATACAATAAATTCTTTATATGCTAGTAATTATTTAAATATGGCTTCTACATTACAAAAAATTTATGCAACAGATCCTAAATATTCTCTTGAATTCTATAAAACTCAATATATTCCATTTGTTAATGATATATATAAAAAAGAGAAAATTCAGGAAACATTAAATGAAAATATCTTAGTTCAAATTGCTTTATATTATAAAAAGTCAATAGATTATTATTTATTAATAAATGAATATGACAAAGCTAAAAAAACTTTACAAGATTTAAAAAATTATTATAATTTAATAAAAAAAGAGGAAGTAAGAAAAATATTAAAGGAAGCTGAAAGTAAATTTAAAAAGTAATTTTTTTTAATTAGGAGGTGAGAAATACTTAAAATGGAAGCAAAAATTTTAATAGTAGATGATGAAAAAAATATAGTAGAGTTAATTAAGTTTCATCTTAAAAAAGAGAATTATAGGGTTATAGAGGCATATAAAGGTAAAGATGCATTAGATTTATATAGAAAAGAGAAACCAGATTTAATAATATTAGATGTTATGCTACCTGATATGGGAGGGTTTGAAGTTTGTAAAACTATAAGGAAAGAAAGTAGAGTACCAATAATAATGCTAACTGCAAAAGGAGAAGAAATAGATAAAATTTTAGGATTTGAGCTTGGAGCAGATGATTATATAACCAAGCCCTTTAGTCCTAGAGAATTATTAGCAAGAATAAAAGCAGTACTTAAAAGGACCAGAACCTCTAATATTGATACTAATCAGATCCAAGTAGGTCCTTTTAAAATCAATGTCAATAAAAGAGAAATTTATAAAAATGACGTACTCTTAGAACTAAAACCTAAGGAATTTGATTTATTAAAATTATTCATAACAAACCCTGGTAGGGTATTCACCAGACAGTACTTATTAGAACAAATATGGGGATATGATTACTTAGGAGATACTCGAACAGTTGATGTACATATAAGAAGATTAAGACAAAAAATAGAAGATAACGATAAAAATGCTACATATATTAAGACTGTCCATGGAGTAGGTTATAAATTCGTAGTTGAAAGCGAACAAGCAGAAGAATAAAAATTTAGCTAAAATTTAAAATGCTAAGTATTTATATAAATATAATAAATCTAAGTAGTTTCAATATGATTAACTTGATGTAAAACTAAAAAAATGTCAAGTGTTCATAAAAAAATAATAGATATAATTAGCAATTTAATAGAATTAATAAAATTCCCAGCAGTAGTTTTAGATAAGAAGTCTAATATAACTTTATTTAATTCAATCTTTAAGAACATATTTTTAGATAACGAAAATAATGAAAAAAAAGAAATAATTTTATTAGATATTATTCAATCTCAAGAAAACAAAGAAAAAATCCAGTTTTTTTTAAACAATCCTTCTAAGTCTCCTTTTTTAGCAAATATCTCTAAAGATCTCTTAGAACCATTCATATATAACTTATTAAATCTTTTAAATGCTTTAGAAATAAAAACAACTAACTTAACATCTATAAATGTAGTTTATAAAAATAATATTTTTGAACTAATACTAATAAGATTAATTTTAAGTAATAAAGAATTATTTTTAGCAATATTTATTTCTCCCAAAGCAATGGATACTGAAAATACTAATAACATTATTTTACTTAATAAAGAAATAGATTTTTTAAATAAAAAAATAGAAATTTTAGCAAGCATAATTAATAAAGTCTTAACAACAACCAAAGCTTTTACAGAAACATTATTATTAGATGGTTATTACAAAGACCCTGAGGTATCTAAAAATTTAATTTCTATAATAGATAAAGAAGCAAAGGAAGGAATTAAATTAATATTAAATATATTAAAACTTAAAGAAACTTTAAATTTAAATAGACAAAGAATAAATACTTATGATTACTTTCAAAGTATAGCCCAAAATTTTAATTCAAAAGTAATTGATTTTAATACAGTTAATTCCAAGAATGTACTTTTTAAATATTTTATTCAACCTAATTTACCGCCAATTTCTATTGATATTGATAAATTTACTTTAGCTATAAATAATATCTTAGATAATGCTTTAAAATTTCAAGATTTAGATAAAGAAGAAAATTATATTGATTTCAAGGTTTTTTATGAATCTAACGAGAATTATATAAATATAACTATAAGTGATAATGGGATAGGAATAGAGGATACAATTAATATTGGAGAACCTTTTAAAACTTTTTCTAGTAAATCAGGATTAGGGTTAGGGCTTTATGTAGCTAAAAATATTCTTAAAAAACATGAATGTAATTTAGAAATAAATTCCACCCTCAATAGAGGAACTACTTTCACCATAAAATTACCATTATAAACTATGAAATTATATAAAAAATTACAATTACCTAAAAATAAATTAAATAAAAAAATCTTAACCAAATTTATTATTTTTCATTTCCTCTTAATTACTTTATTCTTATTTTTCTTAATTATCATGAATTTAAATCTAATTTATAGTTTAGAAAATAATATAAATAATAAAAAAAATAAAAACAATGAAAATACACAAAGATATATATATCATAGGAGTGATAAACTAGTTTATGATAGTAAAAATAAAGTATTTGAATTAATAGGTAATGTAGAGATTTTTTATGAAGATACTAAAGTTAAATGTGATTTATTTAGATACTATGAAGATAAGGAGTTTGGTATAGCTAGTGGTAAGCCTACTTTATACAATCCAACTACTTTTATAAAATCAGATACCATAGAATTATATTTTAATATAAAAAAATTAGTAGCTAAAAATAATGTATATATAAAAATAAAAAATCAAGAAGAAAAAACTAAAAAACAACCCCCAAACACTAAAGATAATCAAAATACTAAAAATAAAAATAAAGATAAGGATAATATAAAATATTTTGAAATATTTACAGATAGTTTAACTTATAATTGGGAGAATGAAATAGTTTATATCCCCAATAAAGTTAAAATAGTATCAACCAATTTATATTTATATGCAAATACTTTAACATATAATGTAAAAAATAATTTAATTATTTTAAAAGGGCAAGTTTACGGCAAAAAAGATGACCAAAAAATATGGACCGATAAACTAACTTACAATACTAAAACAGAAACCCTAATAATGGAAGGTAATGTAAAATCTATTATAAAAGCCCAACAAAAAAAAAATGAAGAATCAAATAATTTAGAAATAAATAATTTTAAACTACTAACCGCTTCAGAATTATATAATAACATCATAAAAGAAAATCAAAAAATAACTTCATACTTCATAAATAAACAACTTTATTCACCTTATATAAATATTAATATAAACTACTATACTACCTTTGATATATACCAAGCAAACGACCTAAATTATTACATATATAAGGTAAATAATAAAATTTATAATAATACTAATAACACTAATGAAAAGTATGAGAACAAAAAATATTTAGCATATATCTTACCTTCTAACCCAGAAAAAGCTAAAAATTTTACTAATATAATTCAAGAATTACAAAAACAAATTTATTTTAGTAAAGAAATTTATTCTAATAGAGAGATTTATTTTAGTAAAGATCAAAAGGATTTTAATAATATTTCAAAGCTTTATTTTATTTTAAAACATAAAGATGAAAAATATTTATTTTTTGAAAACCTAAATCAATTATATAACAATTTACTATATTCTTTTGAAAATACATATAGTTTAATATATAATAATAAAATAAATCCAGTTTTAATAAAAGATTTTAGATACACTTATTATAAATCTTTAATAATTTCAGAAGTATATGATCAAGAGTTAATTAATATACTAAAAAATGTTTATAAAAAGTATAATAGTGCTTATGTAGATTTAGATGATATTGAAAATTATAATTACCTTTTAAAAATAACAGAAAATTTTAAAGAAGCTCCAAATACCATTGTTTTTAATTTAAATCCCAACTTAATTTCTTATTTACTAATTAATAAAGGTTTCTTTAATTTATTGAATTTAAATTCAGAAAAAATAGTTATAATTAATTCAAATGAAATTTATAATTATTTTAACAACAAGATCTACTTTTATAATTTTTGTAAGTTTATATTCAATTTGAGCTATATTTATAATTTAAAATTAGCAGTAGATAATGATATTTATTATAAAAATCTTTCAAAAGAACTTAAACCTTATTTTCAAATATACTATAACAAGTAATAGAGAAAAATAAGTAATAGAGCTGTTCCAAAAATTTAGCTTACTTAGAGGGAAATTGAAAGTAATAGATTGTGGGGTAAGGAATAGTTATATTATGTTTTTTGTATTCTTTATGAAGTTCTTTAATTAATTCATGTATCAATAAATTCTTAGTATTATATTGATTAACTTTAAGAATTAAGTTAAAATCGATAGAATATTCCCCAAAAGAAAAATACCTAATAAACGGTTCAAAATCATCTACCTTTAGATTTAATTTATTTATTACTTTTTTAGCTGTTTCAATAGTAACTTTCTCAACCATTTCTAAATCACTATCATAAGAAACGCCTATTTTTAATAGAAAAGTAAAATCAGGAGAAGGAGAATTATAATTCCTAACTATTTTAGTAGTTATAACAGAGTTTGGAACAATAAGAATGTTATTAGATAATTCTCTTATAATAGTTGAATGCCATTTAATATCTTCTACATAACCGGATAACCCATTTTCCAATTGAATATAATCTCCTATTTTTATTTGCTTATTAGAGATTATTTGAATCCCTGCAAACAAGTTAGATAAAGTAGATTGTAAAGCTAAACCTAATACTAAACCAGCTATCCCCAAACTTGTTAATACTGGAATAACTGTTATACCTAAATAATCCAGTACTAATAATAATAAGATTATCCAAAATACTATTCTAACTAAATTAATAATCAAAGAAGTAGAAATGGTTTTATCAATATTAGAAGCGTAATATTGTAATATTCTTGCCAAAAACTTGGATACTACAAAACCTAAAATTAAAATTAAAACAATTACTAATAATTTAAAAAACTTAGGATAAATAAAAATAAAAGAAAAAATATATAATAAATACAAATTAAAAACAATAAAAAATATCCATCCATCTAGGGAATCTACCAATTTATTTATAAAAACTATATCATAAAATTTTGTTTTCTTTATTTTTTTATGTAAAATAACTAAAACAGCATAAGTTAATAAAAATAAACCAAATGACAAAATTAAAATAATTACCTTTGAATTTAACAGATAAATTTTAATCTGATCTAGCATATATTTTATTTATTCTAAATAAATCCTTAAAATCATTTTTAATAACAAATTATTAATTAAAAATTTGGTATCATTTTTGCATTTTTTAATTTAATTATTTTTTAAAGGTTTTATGGATATTTTTTTAGAATATTATAAATAAAGGAAGGTTAAAAGTATGAGTAATAAAATTATAATAGGTATTCCAAAAGAGAAATATCCAAATGAAACAAGAGTTTCTTTAGTACCAAAAGATGTTAAAGCTTTATCTTCTGATTTTGAGGTATATGTTGAAAAAGATGCTGGTATAAATTGTGGATATTCTAACGAAGATTACATAAACAGTGGCGCTAAAGTAGTAGACAATGTTTATCAGTATTGCAATTTTATATTTAAAGTAAGAAAACCATTAAATGAAGAACTAAATTTAATAAAACCAAATTCTTATATAGTAGGTTTTTTAGAACCTTTTAACAGTTTTGATTTAATAAGTTATTTTTTAGAGAACAATATAACTTCATTTAGTATAGAACTTATTCCAAGAATAAGTAGGGCTCAAAATATGGATGCTTTAAGTTCTATGAGCACAATAGCAGGATATAAAGCTGTCTTATTAGCTGCAAATTATTCCATCAAAATGTTTCCGTTATTAATGACAGCAGCAGGTACCATAACCCCAGCTAAAGTTTTAGTAATAGGAGCAGGGGTTGCTGGATTACAAGCTATTGCCATCTCTAAAAAACTTGGAGCAATTGTAGATGCTTTTGATCCAAGACCCGCTACTAAAGATCAGATAAAAAGCGTTGGGGGAAATTATATAGAATTTTCGCTTGAAAACTTTGAAGATAAATCAGGATATGCTAAAGAAGTAGATGAAACTATAATAATAAAAGAAAGAGAAATATTAAAACCATATGTTATTAATGCTGATGTAATAATTAGTAGTGCCATGATTCCAGGTAAAAAAGCTCCAATATTAATAACTAAGGATATGCTAGATCAAATGAAATTAGGAAGTGTTATTGTTGATTTAGCTGCAATTTCTGGAGGTAATTGCGAGTTAACTAAACCTGATCAAATAATCTCTTATAATAATAAAACTATCATAGGTTATACTAATTTACCTGCTTTACTACCTTTAGATGCTAGCAATCTATATTCAAGAAACTTATTAAATCTATTTAAACATCTAACTAAAAAATCTAATGAAATAAAACTAGATTTTAATGATGAAATAGATAAAGAGATAACCCTAACCTATAATAAAGAAATAATTAACCCAAAACTAAAATCATTATTAACTAAAAATAACTAAAAATCAATAAATATATAAAACTGATTACGTAAATTAATAATTATATAAATCAATAGGAGGAATTAAGTAGATGGAAAAAGTGTTAATGGATTTTAATGTTTTTTTTAGTTTTTTTAATTTTTTATTATCTTTTTTATTATCATTAGAATTTCATCCAATAGCTCAAGCATATATATTTTTACTAGCAATAATATTAGGGTTTGAGTTGATAAGTAAAGTTCCTTCGATTTTACATACCCCTTTAATGTCAGCTACTAATGCTATTCATGGAATAGTTATTGTTGGAGCAATTATAATAGCAGCAAATGCTGATAATATACTTCTAAAAATTATCGCATTTTTAGCTGTTTTTGTAGGTACCTTAAATGTAGTAGGTGGATATGTAGTTACTAATAGAATGCTCGAAAAATTTAAAAAAAATAAATAAAAAAAATTATAATCAATAATCAAAACAGAATATAAAAATATCTATATAAAAGGGGCTACATTATGAGTTTAGATTTAATACAAATAAGAGAAGTAGGATATTTAATAAGTGCTTTTTTATTTATATTGGGTATAAAATATATGACTCATCCAGAAACTGCTAAAAAAGGAAACTTAATTTCATTCATAGGTATGGCATTAGCAGTTATACTTACCTTTATTCAAGAAAAATTCATAATTAGTAATTTATGGTTTATAATATTAGGGATAGTATTAGGTAGTATAGTCGGAACTTATTTAGCATTAAAAGTTAAATTTACGGAGATGCCTCAAATGGTATCATTTTTTAATGGAATGGGAGGATTAACAATTGCGTTAATTTCATTTTCAGAGTATTTTACTAAAGCTAAAGAAGGAAATCTATTTTTTGTTTTTAGTGCTTCATTTAGTGGGGTAATCGGAACTATATCATTTGTAGGTAGTATATTAGCAATGGCTAAACTTTGGGGTTATCTAGAAAGTGCTAAAAAATCCAATTTCCTTAGATTCTTTAATTTATCATTAGTCATTTTATTAATTTTAGGTATAATCCATTTAAGCACTAATTATAATAATCCTTTAGAATTTAACAAGATTATTTTTTTAGTTTTAATAATTATAGGTGGTATTTTAGGGTTTAGCGGGGTATATCCAATAGGTGGAGCAGATATGCCAGTAGTTATAGCATTATTAAATGCATTTACAGGGTTAGCTGCAGCTATTGCAGGGTTTGCTATCCAAAATAATGCTATGATAGTTTCAGGTACTTTAGTAGGAGCTTCAGGAACTATATTAACCCTACTAATGGCAAAAGCTATGAATAGAACTTTATTAAGTGTTATTATGGGTGGCTTTGGAGAAACCAGTTTAACTGAAACTACTAAAAAAGGAAATATCCAAGAGATTTCTCCTCAAGATACTGCCATTTTATTAGCTTATTCTAAGAAAGTGATAATAGTGCCTGGTTATGGGATGGCAGTTGCCAATGCTCAAAATGAGGTCCATGAGTTAGAAGAGTTATTAACAAAAAGGGGGGTAGAAGTAATATACGCTATTCATCCAGTAGCTGGGAGAATGCCAGGTCATATGAACGTATTATTAGCAGAAGCACAAGTAGATTATTCTAAGCTTTATGAATTAGAACAAGCTAACTCAGAATTTAAAACTACGGATGTAGTATTAATAGTAGGAGCAAATGATATAGTTAATCCTGCAGCTAAAAATAATCCCAATAGCCCATTATATGGAATGCCAATTTTAGAGGTAGAAGATGCTGCTAATATTATATTTATGAAAAGAAGTTTAAGACCTGGTTTTGCTGGAGTTGATAATGAACTATTTTTTAATCCTAAAACTAGAATGTTATTCGGTGATGCTAAAGAAACTCTTAGAAAAGTTATTAATGAATTAAAATCTTCATAATTAATAAAAAATTAATTGTAAAAAATGACAAAAGGTATAAAAATATATAACAAAGGAGAAATTATAGTAAATACTTATGAAATATTAGAATTAATAAATAGTGGTGGAATGGGAAATGTTTATAAAGTAAAACATAATAAAATAGATAAATTTTTTGCCCTAAAACAATTAAAAATACTAGAAAACATAACTGATAAAAGGATTCTAATAGAAAGCTTTATTTCTGAATTATCCATATTAACTTCACTAAAGCACCCCAATATCATCAAATATTACGACAGTTTTTTTTATAACGATGATTTTTTTTATGTAATGGAATATATAGAAGGGATAAATATAAAAGATTATTTCAACAATCTCAAGAGTGAAGATAATAAAGAGGAAATAGCTATAAATTTTTTATTTCAAGCTTTAGAAGCATTAGCTTATATTCATAAAAAAAATATTATTCATAGAGATATAAAACCATCTAACTTACTAATTACTAATGATAATATATTAAAAATGATAGATTTCGGGATTTCAAAATCAATTAGAAAAGATATAGTCTTTGTTAGTCCTGGATATTCACCACCTGAGCAATTACTAAATCTACAATCTTGTCCAACTAATGATATATTTTCTTTAGGAATTACTTTCTTAGAAATACTATCAAACTTAAAACCTCCAGAAAATATAAAAGAAAACAAAGAATATACTAACTATATAAAAACATGTAATAACAACCTAAATTCAAAAATTTCTAACTCATTATTAGAAATACTTAATAAAATGGTAGAATATGATTACAAAAAAAGATACCAATCTATAGATGATATAAAAACAGATTTACTAAAAAACAACTTTAAATTTAATACTAATTACATAACAGATTTTTATATAAAAATACAAAAAATTTCGGAAATCTTTGAAATAATAGAAAATATTTTAAATAATAATTTAAAAATGTTAGTAATAGGAGAAGTTAATCTAAAAAAAACTATAGATATAATGGAATATACTATTTATAATGGAAACAATTTAAAAATAATTTTTGATATAAAAGAAGAAAAAAATAAGCAATTTTTAGTAATATATTTAATCAAACAATTTTTAAAGCCATTAATCTTAACTAAAATCAATATAGAGGACTTCAAAGAGGATTTTATTAACGAAATAATAGATAAATTGGGAAGTGAGGTAAATATTTTATGAAAAATTCAAAAAATGGGTTATATTTTGGGACTGCAGGAATCCCTAACTCCTCCCCTAAATTAGATACTTTTTCTGGTATCAAAAAATTAAAAGAATTAAATTTAGATGTAATGGAATTAGAGTTTGTACATGGTATTAAAATCTCTACTACTACTGCTAATAAAATTAATACATTTTCTAAACAATACAATATATTTTTAAGTGTTCATGCACCATATTATATTAATTTAAATTCCTTAGATCCTGAAAAAATAGAAGCAAGTATTAATAGGATTGTTAAAACCTGCGAAATCGCTAGTTATTGTGCTGCTAAAGATATAGTTATACATCCAGGATACTATCATAACATGGATAAACTAACAGCTTATAATAACATAAAAAATAATTTAAAAAAAGTTTTAGAATTAATATCAGATTATGATGTGATACTAAGGATAGAAACAATGGGAAAAATCTCACAATTTGGTACCTTAGAAGAGGTATTAAATTTAAGTCAAGATTTAGGCCCTAAAGTTTTACCTTGCTTAGATTTCGCACATATGTATGCTAGAAGCTTAGGCAAAATTAATTCATATAATGATTTCTATAAAATTTTTGATGATGTTAAACATAAATTAGGTAAAGATGCTCTAAATAATATCCATATTCATATATCAGGAATAAAATATTCTGATAAAGGAGAAGTTCATCACCTAAACCTGAAAGAATCTCAATTTAATTATATAGATTTCATAAAAGTTTTAAAAGATTTGAATATAAAGGGTTTAATAATAATAGAAAGCCCGAATTTAGAAGAAGATGCTATTCTCCTTAAGAACCTTTATTATTCTA
>Ga0079995_1104262_pt1 | contig 23756 bp, 22 predicted proteins | sample FaiFalFF_MnMetaG_2_FD_69198 | JGI IMG/M metagenome (GOLD analysis project Ga0079995, IMG submission 69198) | Freshwater microbial communities from Yellowstone National Park, Wyoming, USA - Fairy Falls C (FF_Mn_C) (SPADES assembly) (version 4) | ecosystem: Environmental > Aquatic > Freshwater >...
CTAAGGATAATGTTAATTTTGATTTTGCTTATATTTTTAGAAAAAAAATAGCTGATTCTATGTTGAGATTTTTAGAATTAGTGTATATAGGGATACCGGTTAAAGTAGGAGCTTTAGTATTTGGAGTGGTTTATTTCTTTTTAATTTCAATATTAAGTGGAATAGGTAAGTTAGAGGGTTATGAATCTCAAGCAGTAGCAGGATTAACTATTTCCCAAAGATTTGAGGTTATAATTTGGATGATAGATGGAGGATTAAGTGTTGCTTGTGCTAATCTTATTGGTAGAACTTTAGGTTATGAATATAAAAAAGATTTCAATTTAATTAAAAAGATAGAGCAAGCTAACTTAATTGCTTATAAGACTTTCATAATCGGATTTATTTTGTTTGTTCCAGCTTTTATTTTATTTACATTTTTCCCATCTAATTTACTTAACATTTTTATAAAAGACCCTATAACTATAAAAATAGGTAGTGGATATTTGTTTTATACAGGGATTTTTGGATTAGCTATGGTAGTTAATGCAGTTATCAGTGGCTATTTTATAGCTTTAGGCTTTACTTTACCTTTAACTATTGCTATGATTATCTTTTCAATAATGAGGATCCCTATTTCTGAATTATTAGTCCCTTATTTAAAATACGATGCAGTCTATTTAGCTATTAATATTACAAATATATTTATGGCTATTTTCTTATATCTTTTCCTTTACTTTTATATTATTAAATTAACCCAAAATAAAAATAAACAGTAAAAATAAACAATAAAAATAATAATATGCTTGACTATAGTAAAAAAAGTATTGATCAAATAGTTATATTAGGTAGTAGTGGATATCTGGCACTTAGTTTTATTAAGTATTATTTTAATCAATTTGAATCTAATAAAAATATTTCGTTAATTTTATTTTCTTCTAATTATTCAAAAATTTTAAAATTTTTTAAATTAAATAATATTAATTATAAGAATTTAAATTTAGGATTTTATAAATATAGTGAATTTAAAGAGGTTGTAAAGAATTTTAAAAATTATGTTATTTTAAATTTTAGTGGATATAATATATTTAAAGCCTTGTTTTCTTTGTATAATTATAACTATAAGAATAAATTGATATGGGATAGTAGAATAAATTTTACTAATAGGATAATAGAGAATATTATAGAGGTAAATAATTATCCTGTATTTTTTTTGTTACCTTCTGCAGTTTGGATTTATTCGGGTTCTAAGATTTCTGATTATTTTAGTAAATGGGAAAACCTTTTAAATTTATTAAAAAATAATAGTTATAAAATTGTATTTAGGTTAGGAGTTGTTATAGATGAAAATTCATCTTGGCTAAAAATTTTAAACTATTTCTTTAAATTTAATTTAAAACCAGTTTTTAATAATAATTTATCTTTTCCTTATATTTACATGAATGATGTTTTAAAAGTTATCATTAATTTAATTAATTTTAAATATAAATTATCTCAAGAAGAATTAAATATTTTTGATTTGTTTATATATACGAAGTTTAATGATTTTATTAACTTTATTTTAAAGGAAAAATATCCATATAAAAAATTCAAAAGTTTTTATGTAAGTGATTATTTAATGGAATTATTTTTTAGGGATTATTATAAAGCTATGTTTTTAAAATATCGTAATGATTTTTCTAATTTAAAAGAATATTTAAAAAATTAATTTTATTTTTTAATTTTATTGATTTTTTTATATAATATTTTTATATGAAGTTTAAAAAGGATTTCAAAAAAAAATATAGAAAAATATAATATAAGTTAATAATGAAAGGCCCTGTCGTCTAGTGGACTAGGACGCCGGCCCTTCAAGCCGGAAACACGGGTTCGAATCCCGTCAGGGTCATCTATGATTCTTTTTATATGGCTCACGCATACGTACCTGGTCTTAAGGTATTAAAAAGAACAGTTATTAAAAAAGAAAGAAAATTACCTATTGAAGGGGAAGTTATTGTTAATGTTAATGATAGGGTTAAAGCAGAGGATGCTGTAGCTAAAGCTTTTTTGCCTGGTCCTGTCGATATAATCAATGCTGCTAATAAATTAGCTATTGATCCTCAGGAATTACCTTTATTTTTACTAAAAAAAGAAGGGGATAGAGTATTGGAAGGGGAAACTATTATTAAATATTCTTCTTTTTTTGGGTTATTTAAGCAAGAGATAAAATCTTCCATTACAGGAACTATTGAGTCTATTTCAACTTCTACGGGGCAAATAATAATACGAAAAGATCCTACGCCTATCCAAACTATTGCTTTTGTTGATGGAATTATTGAAGAAACTATACCAAAAGTTGGAGCTATTGTTAAAACTTATGGTACTTATATTCAGGGAATATTTGGGATAGGTAGAGAGAAAATTGGAAAAATTAAAATTATAGCGGAAAACCCTTATGACGAAATAAATGATGAAAAATATTTAAAAAATGTGGAAAAAGGGGATATTGTTGTTGGTGGTAGTTATATCACTAAGGAAATAATTGATAAATTAATTAAATTAGAGGTAGTAGGTATAATAACAGGTGGTATAGACGCGGAAACTATAAAGGATATTTTAGGCTATGAAATAGGAGTAGCTGTAACTGGCACTGAAAATATTCCATTTACTTTAATAGTTACTGAAGGATTTGGAAAAATATCTATGGCTCTTAAAACTTTTAATTTGCTAAAAGAAGCCAATAACAAAAAAGCATCTATTTCTGGAGCTACTCAAATAAGAGCAGGGGTTATTAGACCTGAAATTATTATTCCATTTTTAGATGAAGTTGAAGATTTAGCTAAAATTGAAGATAAAAATTTTTCTACTGCTTTGGAAAAAGGAGCTTTTGTTAGAATTATAAGGGAACCTTATTTTGGTAAAATTGCTCAAATAATAGATTTACCAGAAGATCCTACTATTATACCTACTGAATCTAAAGTCAGAGTCGCTAAAATTAAAATGCTTGATACTAACGAAGAAATAATATATCCAAGAGCTAATATTGAATTAATTGAAGAAAGTTAATATAATTTTATTGTAAAAATCGGGAAAAATAGAGGGTAATTTAGTATGGAAACTTTACAAAAACACAGAATGTTTCACCAAAAGGTTAAGGAGATTCTTATTCAACCTAACTTAAATAAATTCTATAAAATCCTTGATTTTGATGAAGAAAAATCATTTGTATTAAAATTATTATGTGAATTTGTATATGTTAATGATAATATTTATAGAACTTTAAACGTAAGAAAACTAATTGATTTTTATAAAAATAATCAAGATAATTATAAAAATATGTTATCTTTAAGTGAAGATAAAATAATTGGGATTTTAAAAAATTTATCTCAGAACAATCCTGAATTAGTTGACATTAAATGGCTAAAAGAAGAAATATTTTCTTCTATTATTGTTAAAAGTCTATTATTGTTTAATTACTATAAAATTTATATTGACAATTTTGAAGAATTTTTAGGTAATTTAAAAAGATCAATTAAAGAAGGTAATAATGATAGCTTTATTATTGCTTCTTTACTTAAGGTTAAATTAGTTGTTGTTAATAATATTTTGGAATATTACATGGAGAATGGAAAAATTGAATTAATGAGATATAGTGGGACTCCTTTACCTGGTGGTAAAAGTTTTATTGTATTAAAAGTTTTAGAGGATTTATAGAAATTTAGAAACTGATTAGGATATAGTTGATTTCTGTAGTTTTCTAATAAGAATGTAGTGTTTTTCAATGGCAATGGGAATATGTTTTGTATAAATTTATTTGTATAAATTTATTTTTGATTGAAATTAAAAGAATATGCTTCCTTCGCTTGATTTATAGAAATTGTCATTTGCCTCTTCTTCATTGTTAGTTAAATCTGAATAATTATAATTAGAGGAATAATCAGAGGATATACCTGTAGTGAATGTATCAGTTGTATAGGATTCTTCTACTTGATAAAGTTCTTCGGGATGATCGGTTAATTTTATTGCCATTTCTTTGGTAATATGTCCTTGTTTTATTAAGTTTTTAAGGGATTTACCGAAAGTTATCATCCCATCGTATTCACCATTTAGGATATAATCGTATATTTTATTTAATTCATTATCTCTTATTAATCCTTTTATAGTAGGGGTTGCTACCAATATTTCTATTACAGGAACTAAGCTATTAGTTTTAATACTTGTTATAAGTTTTTGAGATATTATAGCTGTAATTGAGTTCATTAGTATTTCTCGAGCTACTTCTCTTTGTTCTTCTTTAAACATATCAAGTATTCTATATATAGTTTTAGTAGTGTTTTCGGAATGTATAGTGGTTATAACCATATGTCCAGTTTCTGCAGCATTTAAGGCTATTAAAGTACTTTCTGGATCTCTTAATTCTCCTATAAATATTATATCGGGGTCTTGTCTTAAAGCATCTTTTAAGCCTTGTAAAAAACTAATTGTATCTAACCCTACTTCTCTTTGAGTTATAAAGCTTTTTATATCGTTAAAAACGTATTCAATAGGATCTTCTATAGAAACTATTCTTTTAGAATAGTTTTTATTAATATATTGGATAATAGAGGCGCAGGTAGTGGTTTTTCCACTACCTGCCGGTCCTGATACTATTACTAATCCTTTCATTTTATTTACTATATTTTTGATTAGATCTGATGGCAGATTAAGTATTTCGAAGTTTTCAGGTGGATTTAAGATTCTTCTTGCGGATAAAGCTAATTTTCCTTGAGTTTTGAATATATTTATCCTGTACCTGGTGTTATCTAAGTAATAACCATAATCTACTGATCCTTTTTTATTTAAATCTTTAAGATATTCTTCATCTTCTATTATTTCTTTTATCATGTTTATTATATCATTTTCAGTTAATATTTTATCTCCTATAGGAACTAAGTTTTTATTTATTCTATAATATGGTTTATTATTAGGTTTTATATGTAAGTCGCTAGCATTTATTTCTTTGTCGTTCATTAATGATAACAATTTTTTCAAGCTATACATAATATACATTTCTTTAGAATTAATTATATGTCCTTTTTTAATGATACTTTTCCTAGTACACCAAGATCATTCTTTTAGATCTAAAAAATAAATTTACTTTAAATTAGGAAAATAGTTAATAACTAAAAGAGGGTATTTTTTTTAAAGATATAATAAAAATAATGAGGAGGTAATTATATGGAAAAAAGTATAAAAAGTAAAATAGAGTATGAAAAAGAAAATTTCCTTGATTTAGTTACTGATTTTAGTAGATCTAAGTTACCTATACCAAGGAGTAGATTAGAACTTGAGGCTAACTTAGGGAGATTTCCTGCTTTAAAAGAGCCTTCTTTAAAAGATAAGATCCCACCAGTTTATTTAGAGGCTTTGCCAGGGGGGCAGTTATTATTAACTAAGTTAGATGAATTTTTAGCATGGTCAAGAGCTAATTCATTATGGTATTTATTATTTGGGTTAGCTTGTTGTGCTATAGAGTTAATGGCAACTGGTGCCAGTAGATTTGATTTTGAGAGATTAGGTATGCCGTTTAGAGCTTCACCACGTCAAGCGGATTTAATGATTTTAGCAGGTACTATTACTTGGAAGATGGCACCAAGGGTTAGGTTACTATATGAGCAAATGGCACATCCGAAGTATGTTATTGCTATGGGTACTTGTACTATAAGAGGGGGACCATATGTTTATCAATGTTATTCTGTTTTACCAGGTGCTGATATGATTGTCCCTGTGGATGTTTATGTGCCAGGTTGTCCCCCTAGGCCTGAAGCTTTATTACATGGATGTATTGTACTTCAGGAAAAAATAAGAAACTCTAATAAAGATTCTAATAAAAAATAAAGTTTTTAATTTTAATATAGAGATAATTACAACCAAAGCATAAAAAGTATAGGAGAGGTAAGGGAAAAGCAAGAGGGGAGTGTGAATAGGAAGGGTGCTTTTTGTTTTTATGTTGAAATTTTTTTGAGTTCAATAGCTGGGGCAATAAAGCCCCAGCAAAACCCCCCAAAATCCCTTTTGGGGGTTTTTTTAGAAATATGGGCTTGTTAATAATAAAGATAATGAGTTTTTAAAAATTTTTTCTCTCTAAGTAAAAAGTAAAATTTATTATATAAATTTTGGATTTTATTTAAATTTACTTTATTTTAAAATGTTAGATTTTTTTATTGGTTTTTTATTACTTGTTTTACTTATATTTATCGATCTTTTTAGTAGGTTTCTATATTTATGGCTTGTTTATAGGAAAATAAAGATAGATTATATATTTTACAGTTTTTTTAGGTTATCTTTGATTTTTATAGTAATGCTTTTAGGGGTTAAGATTTTTAGTAACTTTATATACTTTATTTTTGGATTTTTGGTATATTTTTTGTTTTCTCCTTTTTTATGGAAATTTATTTTAAAAAATAAATCTAAATAATCTCAATCTAAATAATTAATTCTTTAACCAAAAACAGCAGGAATGAATTGTGAGAAAAACTTAGCATGCATTCAATTTCGTAATAAAATAAATGTTATGAGATTTAGGCAGTAAGCATTCTGTTTACTTTATCACTTTATACTACTAGTGAAGTATAGGGTAATAGATGGGAGTGTTTCATCAAGGTTGTAGAGAAATGTTTATAGAAATTGGGAAAAAGTATGGAATTAGCTTGCTAAAGTAGCTAAGGGAAGAAGTCTACATTCATTATTTGTTCAAGGCTAAACTTACTACTGCTTAAGCAAAGTTCATAAACTTATATAAGATTGCTTTTAAGAAATATCTACTTAATAAGGCTGGGGAAGTTTGAAGCTAAGCTTTTTAAATCATAGTGAGATACTTAAAAAAACATTATTCATTCAAACAAGAAGTTCACTTTATAAGGTAAATTCTGTTTTTTGTATTTTAAATCAATAATTAAATTAATAAATTAAGTAATATAGGTAATTTAGAAAAAATTTTTTAATATAAATAAAAAAGGGGGTGGAAAATAATGTTTTTTATTAGTTTCTTAATTTTTTTATCTTTATTATCTAATTTGATAGAAAATTTAATAGAAAAATTGATAGGAGAAGTTATTAAGAAGATAGCTGAATTTAATTTATTTCTGGGAATTATTATAATTGTAGTGGTTGTGATATTATTTTTGGTAATAAGATATTTTCAAGATAAGAAAAATGAGAAGAATTAATATGTTTTTGATTTATTTTTATAAATTTTAGCGTAAATTAAAATGATGTAGGTAATTTAGAAAAAATTTTTTAATATAAATAAAAAGGAGGGTAGAGAAAATTGCTTACTTTAATTAATTTTTTGTTATTTCTGATAAATGTTTTTATAAAAATTATAAGTAGGGTAATTGTTTTTGGGATTTTAGCTCTTAGTTCCTTTTTTATATTTTTTGTAATTATGGTAATAGTATCTTCTTTAATGGAATCAAGAGCTTATTTAGGGAAATCAAAGGATATTTTTATTTTTATACATAGTATATTTATGATAATTACTATTATGGGTGTTTATTTAATATTTAATCATTTTAAACCATTTTTAGCAAAAATTATTAAAACTATGAAAATTGAATTAAATACTAAAATCAATATAAGAAATATTGTACAAAAAAAAGAGCAAAGATATGAAAATGAAATAATAAATGATAAATCATTAAGTAATCTTTTGATATGGTTATTTAGTGGAATTATCTCATTTGGAATCTATGAGTATTTAGTAAATATTTATATTTATAATCTATATGTAGCAATATTTGTATATTTTCTAGTAGTAGGTTTTTGGTCTATAGCTTTTCAGAAAGAGGGATGGTAAGTTTTAATAAATTTGAAGGGAGGTGAATTTTAAATGTATAAAAGAGAATCTTTTAATTTAATAAATTATTCATTATCACTTTTTGATACATTTTTATTTTTTATGAAGATCTCTATTTGGGGAATATTATATTTATCAGTAGCTATTTTGGTTCTTTTTATTGTATCCATTATAATAATCCTTTCTTTTCTTTTTTTATCATCATTATTAACGGAAATGTTAACGGAAGATTCTATTAATTTTGAAGAATATTTATTTACATTTATTATCCTTATACCTGCGTTAATTATTTTACTATCAAGGGATGTAGTGGTTAGTATTTTTAAAAGAATAAAATTAAAAGAAAAAATAGATAATTTTATAAAAATGTTTAGGGAATATCCAAAGAAGGAGTATGAGTTATTACAGAAGAAATTACAACTAAATAACCCTTTGCTAGGTAAAATAATAGACATATCTTTTGTTAGAATTCCTTTGGCAATTTTTAATTTGTTTATTTTTATTTTGGTTATGAGTCATATAGTATTTTTTCTAATTTATCTGATTTTGAATATGAAGGAGACAATATACTTTATTATATACTATATTACAATAGGTCCTTATGTTGAGCTATATAATCTAATTATTAAGGGAGAATTAATTAAAGATCCAATAAATATTTTATATCTTATATTGGAGGGAAAACACTTAATTATAATTATCTTAGTTCATATTGTTATTTTATTTTTATTTGTATTTTCAATAGTATTCTTTATTTCTAAGTTTAAAAATAGGAAAAATTAATAAGTTAATATATATAGAGGATTTGGGGTGATTAAGTTGAATAGGTAATTATAAGGAGGTAGTTTTTTATGAGAATAAAGAGAGGAGTTATAAAAAAGAAAGCACATAAAAAAATATTAAAATTGGCTAAAGGATATAAAGGAGCTAGAAGTAGAAGATTTAGGACTGCTAATGAAGCAGTAATGCATGCAGGTAAATATTCTTATAGAGATAGAAAACAAAGGAAAAGGGATTTTAGGAAACTTTGGATAGAAAGAATAAATGCTGCTGTTAGGAATTTTGGTTTATCTTATTCTAAATTTATAAATTTATTAAGAAAAAATAATATTAAAATAGATAGGAAGAATCTACAGCTTTTAGCAGTTGAAAATTTTGATGTTTTCTCTAAATTAATTGAACAATTACAAAATAAGGAGTTGGTTTTAAATAGATAAAAAAATAAATGTTTTGGGTAGGAATTAATAAAAAAAAGTATAATATAAAGAAGGGGTATAGCCGATATTATTTGCCTAACAGGGGCAAAAAAAACATACCTGTTGCTCTAAAAGAGGCCAGTTGCTCTAATAGGTTATAGGAGCTAAAGGGAGCTCTTTGAGTTTAAGGAGGTCGTTGGTGGCTAAATTGTTCGTAGGAAACCTAAGTTATCAATTAACAGAGGAAGAATTCAAAAATACTTTCCAACCCTATGGTAATATTAAAAGCTTAAGATTATTAACTAATAAGGGATTTGGATTTGTAGAATATGAAACTTCAGAAGAAGCTCAAAAAGCTATAGAAAATCTTAATGGTAAAGAATTAAAGGGAAGACCAATGAGAGTAGAATTAGCTAAACCAAGAGAAGAAGGATTAAGGTCATCTTCTAATAACAAATTTAGAACAAGGGGATTTTCAAGAAGTTCTTCTTCTAAAAATACTCCTAATAGAAATTTTAGAAGAAATTTCTCTAAATCTGAATAAATCTATTTAATTAAATTAAAGATTTTGGCTATACCCCAAATTTAAAAATTTTCAAATTCAAGTAGAATTTTTAACATTTCTTTATTTATTTTTTCATTCTTATTTGATGAGTAAGAGTAGTATTTTTTTATTTTTTAATTTTTTTCTTTTTTTCTTTTTTTTTTAGAAGGATTTTTTTTGAGAATGTAAAATTATAGAATGTAAATAATTAAAAAAAATTAAGTAATAAAAATAAGGAGGTATTAAAAAAATGAATAGAATAAATAACTATTTAAAAATAGTGTTGCTTTTAATATTAATATCTATATCTATTGTAAAATATTCCTATGCGCAGAATTATTATGTTTATAATAATGTTGAGGATAAAAAGATGGAAATAAAAGTGGGAGCATGGAGTGCTAAGTTAACAGGTACTTTATTTGCTCCTTCTACTAATTTCACTACTGATTTAGCTGATGATTTAGGGTTTGGGAATACTAAAACTGGATTTTACGTAGATTTTAATTATAAATTATCTAATTTAAATACGGTTGGTTTTTCTTATTTTAATGTTGAGCATAAAGCTGTTAGAACTTTAACAAGAAATATAACTTTACCTGCTGAGCCCTTAGATGTTAATGTTAATTCTGGTACTACTGTTTCTTCTAGTATAAGAAATAGTGCTTTTGATTTGTTTTATAAAAGATATTTAAATACTGAACAAAATTATGATTTTTATGGTATGATAGGTATAAGGTTTAATAATTTCAAAGCTGATTATTCTAGTAATACAACTCCATTGACTTCATTTGAAGGTAACGTTCCTTCTTTATTTTTAGGCTTAGGTGGAAAATTTAATATTGGTTCTAACTTAAGTGCTTTTTACGAAATAAGTGGTTTAAGTGTTTCTCTTAATTCTAGTTCTAAAAATAAGTTTTTCCAATATAATTTAGGTTTAGGTTATAGATTTACTGAAAATTGGAATTTACAAGTGGGTTATAGATATCTTTCTACTAAGTTTGAAGATGATTTTAATAGAAATGCAGATCTTAAATTACAAGGGCTTAATTTTGGAATAAACCTTAAATTCTAACAAATAATATATAAAAAACTAAAAAGGAGGTAATTCAAAAATGAGTATTAATTTAAATGTAATAATAAGGAAAATTTATTTAAAGGCTCTAATGTTTGTTTTATGTTTGGTAAGTATTATAAATTTTTCATATTCCTATAGTTTTACTGATGATAGTTATAGTTATAAAGGAATGGAATTCAAGATTAAAGTTTGGGCTTCTAGATTAGCGGGCTCTAATACTATATATAATACTGGAAATAGTTATGATTTAAAAGATGTATATGGATTTGGAGGTACTAAAACTTCTTTACAATTTGAATTAAGGAAAGAGATAAATAATAATTCGTTTGGTTATTTGGCTTACTTTGGGGATACTAGGAAATCAAATACTATTCTCACTTCTCCAGTTAGTTTTTATTTTAATCAAAATGGGACAGGAGTTGTTAATTTAAATAATGGAGATAATTTAAGTACTGTTATTAAAGTGAATTCTTTTGATATTGTTTATGGGTATTATATAGGTAGGAAATATGATAAAGGGTATGCTGCAGTTTTAGCAGGACTTAGGTTTAATAATTTTGCTGTTGATTGGACTTACAGTGGAAGTACAAATGGATCTAATTCTTATAGAATAAATGGAGCAAGTGGATTTTTAGGATTAGAAGGGAAGTATAATTTTAGTGAAAATTTAGCAGGATTTGCTAGAGTTGATGGAGGAGTTGTTGGTGGTGGAGGCAAAAGAGTTGGGATATTTGAATATGAATTAGGTGGTGATCTTAAATTAACTAATAATCTAAACTTAGAATTAGGATTTAAATTTGCTGATGCTAAAGCAAGAGATGAATTAGGTAATAAACTATCACTTAAATACCAAGGAATCAATGGAGGAATTAAGTTTAAATTTTAATTATAATCTAAATTTTAATTTTTGCTAATATTTATTAATTATAATGAAGTGGTAAAGGTTTGAAAATTGTTGCTTTATAAATATATGGAGGAATGTTTATGTTTTTATGGGAATTAAAAGAAAAGAATCATAAAGAAAAAGAGGAGTTAAGAAATAAATTGTTTGATAATAGGATAGAAATATTAGAAAAAATAAAAGTTGATTTGGCTAAGAAAATTGAGGAAAAATTTAAAGAAGATATTGTTATTCCTTATGGTAGTTATGATTGGTTAAGTAGAGTTTATCCTATTATTATTCTTAAAAATAAAGAGTTATTAAGAGAATTAGTTTTATTTTTAAAAAATGAATTAAATTTTAATTATCTTAATTACATAACGGCAGTAGATTATCCTTTACATAATTTAATGCACGTTATTTATGAATTTACCTCTATTCCCATTAAATCTAATGTAGACGAGTTGGCTGTTGAATATTCTGAATATAAAATTAATGACAATTTAATTTTAAATAATCAGTATACTAAAAGAATACGGATTGTAGTAGTTTTAGATAGAGAAAATGTAAATATTGATAGTATAGCTGATATATTTGACACTGCGGATTGGCATGAAAGAGAAACTTATGATTTCTTTGGAATAATCTTTAAAAATAGACCAGTTGATAGGCCTTTAAGAAGAATATTGATGCCTGATGAATGGGAAGGGTTTCCTTTAAGAAAGGATTTCTTTCATGAAAGAATTATTCCTCATCCATTTACTGAATCTTATTACGTTGTTAAAAAAGTAAAAGAATTAACAGATAATCCACCTATAAAACAAGTTCCCCATCTTTATACACATACAAAAGAAAAAAAAGAAATAAATAAAGAAATAAATAAAATAAAGGAAAATAAACAAGAAGCGTAATTATTTATATAATCGTAATTATTTATATAGGTTGAGAGGTTAATATGGTGATTTATAAAAATAGAATTTATAAGGAAAATTATAGGAATAAAATTAGTAAAAAGGGAAAATATTTTAATATTATATTTATTTTATTTTTTCTGTTGGTTTTTGGAAATATTATTTTTTTCAGTTTTAATAAAATTTTAGGACAGAATATTAATAATTATATTAATCCTAACGAAATTTTTGATAGAATGAGTCTTAGTGTATATGGATTGAATACTTATAAATGTGATGTTAAAATAAACGCGAATATTGTTAATTTTGGATTAAGTTTTAATTTTAATGGTGAAGTTTATTATAAAGAACCAGATAAATTATTTTTAAAACTTAATGATCTACCTGAAGATGTTCAAGAAAAATACAGGCTTTCTTTTACTCAGACTTCTGTACCTGGAATGGTTTCAAAAATATATAAAGAAAAATATAATTCTAAGGTTATTTCTGTAAGGAATTTTGCAAATACAAAAGTATATGTTTTGTATATGGAACCTATTAAAAGTAGAGCAATAAAAAATGTATTAATGTTTGTTGATGCTTTTAACTATACTATCCCTAAATCAATTATATATTATAAAGATGGAGGTAAAATAATTATTGATCAAAAATATATAAAAATAGAAAAATATTATTTGCCAGGTTATCAAGAGGTTTATTTTGATTTTCCTAAAGTCCAAGCTAATTTAATTTCTAATTTTTATAATTATCAATTGAATATTCCTTTAAGTGATGATTTGTTTAAGAAAAACTAGTATAAAGGGGGGTGAAAAATAATGAAATTATATTACGTAGCTCATTCTACTTTTGCTATTAATGATAATAATTATACTATTTTAATAGATCCATTTTTTAAAGGTAATCCATTAGCAAAAGAATTAAATTTGGATATTAATCTTATTGTTGTTACTCATGGGCATTTTGATCATATAGCTGATGTAGTTGAATTATCAAAAAAGTATAATTGTGAAGTATATGCTAATTTTGAGTTGGCAAATTATTTAGCTTCTAAGGGAGCTAAAGCTAATGGAGCTTATATGGGGGGAAAGATTAAATTTAATTGGGGGTATATCAAATTTGTACCTGCTTTTCATGGTAGTTCTACACCTGAAGGAACATATGCAGGGGTAGCTACTGGAATTGTTATTAATTTTAATGGATTTACTTTTTATCATGCTGGTGATACGTGTTTAACTGTTGAAATGCAATTACTTAAAAACTATAATATAGATGTAGCTATGTTACCTATTGGAGGATATTTTACTATGGATATAGAAGAAGCTGTTTTAGCTACTAAAATGATTGAACCTAAATTCGTTGTCCCTATGCATTATAATACCTTTGATTTAATTAAGGTTAATGTTAATGAATTTAAAGAATTAATAGAAAAACAGACTAATTCTAAACCTCTGATTATGGATTTTAATTCTTATATAGATTTAAAGGAATTATTGGTTTCTAAGTAAAAAATTGTTTTTAATTTTTATTTTATTCTAAAAAAGGAAATTGTGATTAGTTATAGTTATTGAGTTCTAAAATTGGAATTATTTTAAATCAAGTCTTTAAATTATACTTTGGTGGATGAAAAAGTTATCATATTTTCAAGTTATTTACAGTTTTGAGATTTAAAATTTTAATAGGATTTCCGTTATATTTGTAAAAAAAATGTTAATTTTTTATAGATATAATAGGAATATTAAAAAAAAATTATATAAATAATAATAGAAGGTGTATTATGTTTTGTAAATATGCTTTTTTGAAATGGATTAGGGTATAAAGAATTTTTAAAGGGGATAAAAGATAAATAGATATTAAGGGGGGTAAATTTTATGGCAGATGATGCTGATAAGACGGAAGAGCCTACAGAGCATAAATTACAAGAAGCTCGTAAAAAAGGGCAGGTCTTAAAAAGTCAAGATGTTGTAATGTTTGTGTCTATGTTATTTGTATTTGCTACATTATTTTCTGTCTCAAAGATGATGGCCCTTAATGTTAGAAATTTTAGTGTAGATATATATAAGCCTGATTTATTTTTTAATGCAGCAAATACTGATAATGTTATATTATTTGTTTCTTCTTTACTTTTTAAAGCTCTTATTACTTTTTTTATGATATTATTACCAATATTAGTAGTAGCTTTTATAGCGGGATTAATAGGTAACCTTGCTCAAATAGGTTTCTTATTTACTTTTGAGCCCTTATCTCCTAAATTTAACAAAATTAATCCAGTTAGTGGATTTAAAAGAATATTTTCTAAAAAAACTGTTGTTGAATTATTTAAAAATATTTTAAAAATAGGATTAATAGGATATTTAGTTTATTTGACAATAAAATCTTCTATGTTGTTTTTTATAAATTTTCCAAGGGGAATCGATTTTATACCTTTATTAATTGAAGCCAAGAAAATAATAGAAAAGTTAGTATGGCAAGTTATTGGTGCTTTTGTTCTTTTAGCTGCTTTTGATTTTTACGTACAAAGGGCTTTTTTTATGAAAGATATGAGAATGTCTCTTAAAGAACTCAAAGATGAGTATAAAGAGCAGGAAGGGGATCCTCATATTAAGGGTAAAAGGAGACAAATGGCTAGACAATTAGCAATGGGTGGAGGAATAGGTAGGGTAGCGGATGCTTCTGCTGTAGTTACCAATCCCGTACATTATGCTGTTGCTATTAAGTATGAACACGGAGTTATGAAAGCTCCTAAGGTTGTTGCTAAAGGTGAAAGATATTTTGCAGAACTTATTAAAAAAGAAGCAGAAAAAAATGATATTCCTATAGTTGAAAATGTAGAATTAGCTCAGCTGTTATATCAAAAATGTAAAGTAGATGATTTTATTCCACCTGAATTATATCAAGCTACTGCTGAAGTCTTAGCTTTTGTTTATAAGATGAAAAAGAAAAAAAAGCTACTAAGTTAATATTAATTGGGGGTATAAAATGTTAGGCTCTAATCAAGCAGTGGTTATAGGGAATCAAAGGGTACCTTTAGATATATTTATTCCTATTGCTATATTATTAGCTGTTTTATTAATAATAGTTGAGTTGCCGGCATGGTTATTAGATATGCTTTTAATTACCGATTTAATAGTAGCTATATTGATTATATTAATGTCAGTTTATGTTAAGAGTCCTTTAGATTTTGCGGTTTTCCCTACTATTGTATTGGTTGAAACTATATTTAGATTAGGTCTTAATATAGCTGCTACTAGGTTAATTTTAGCAAAAGGACATATTAAAGATCCAGTAACTGAAGAACCTATAGGTGCTGGTCATGTTATTCCTACTTTTGCTAAGTTTGTAGCAGGTGGAAATTTAGTTATAGGTTTTGTATTGTTTTTAATGATAGTTGTTGTTCAATTTATAGTAATAACTCAAGGAGCAGAAAGAATTGCTCAGGTTGCTGCAAGATTTACCTTAGATGCTATGCCAGGTAAGCAGATGGCTATTGATGGAGAATTACATGCAGGTTTAATTACTCCTGATGAAGCTAAAAAGAGAAGGAGAGATATAGAAAGAGAAACTGATTTTTATGGTGCTATGGATGGTGTAGGTAAATTTGTTAAAGGTGATACTATTGCTAATATTATTATCTTAGCTATTAGTATAATTGGTGGTATTGTTATGGGATTTACTTATTTCAGAAACGAATTTAAAGGAATTGTAGATATCTTACAAACTTACACTATATTAACTATAGGGAATGGTTTAGTATCTATTTTACCTTCATTTTTGGTTTCAACTGCTATGGGTATAATAGTATCAAGAGCAGCTTCTGAATCTAATTTAGGAGAAGATGTTATTTCTCAGCTAACTGGGCAGCCTAAAGCGTTAAAAATAGCAGCAGCAGCTGCTGCTTTTTTAGCGTTTCTGTCTTTATTGGGAATGGGATTACCTTGGCATTTTCTATTAGGATTTGCTGCTTTGTTCTATTATTTATCTACTAAAGCTGAAAATAAACAAGTTGAAGTAGAGGTTCAAAAGCAAGAAATTCAAAAGGAACAAAGAAAAGAAGAACAAAGGAAGCCCGAGACTGCTATGGTTTATACTATTGTTGAAACTTTATCATTGGAGTTAGGCAGAATGTTATTAGGTTTAGTTGATGAAGCCCAAGGTAAAAAATTATTAGAAAGGATACCTTCTGTTAGAATTGCTATAGCAAAAGAAGTAGGTATAATTATGCCTGGAGTGCAAGTTAAGGATAATATGGATTTAAAACCTACAATGTATGTCATTAAGATAAAAGGAGTTAAGGTAGGTCAAGGAGAAGCACATATAAATAAATTTTTAGCAATAGGTCCTGAAAATGTTATAAAACAGTTAAATGGTATAACTACGGTTGATCCAGCTTATGGATTACCTGGGGTTTGGATAGAGCCTGCTGAAAAACCTCAAGCTGAAAAATTAGGATGTATGTTATTTGATCCCGTTTCTGTTATTGCCTCTCATCTAACTGAAGTTGTTAAAAATAATGCTGCTGATGTTTTAGGTAGACAAGAAACAAGCTTATTAATAGAGAATTTAAAGAAAACTCATCCAGCTGTGGTTAAAGATGTTATTCCTGAACTTATTTCTATTGGTGAGGTTCAAAAGGTTTTACAAAATTTATTAAGGGAAAAAATTTCAGTTAGAGATTTAGTTACAATAATAGAATCTTTAGCTGATGCAGTTAGATATACTAAAGATATTTATGAATTAACAGAATATGTTAGAGCATCTTTAGCACCTGCCATTTCTGATATGTTAGCTAAGGACAATGTAATATATGCTGCTGCTTTAGATCCTCAAATAGAACAAATTATTCTTCAAAATCTTCAAAAAACAGAATTTGGGACTTTTCCAGTATTGGATCCTAATGTGAGTCAAAGTTTATTGATGTCAGTAGCTGAGTTCTTAAGATATGCTACTAATAATGGTTATCAACCAATTATTATAACTTCTCCTACTGTAAGAAGGCACTTCAGAAAAGTAATAGAAAGAAATTTCGGACAAATCTTTGTTATTTCTTATGCTGAAGTATCTCATAATTATCAAGTTAAGAATATACAAATAATAACTGCTAATATTCAAACTAATGTATAATAAATAAAAAGGTTAAAATAATTTATTTGGTTAATTATAAATTATGAATATATTATTTATAGGTGATATAGTTTCTTCCTCAGGTAGAGAAGTTGTAAAATTAATGATTCCAAAAATTAAGAATGAGTATAAGGTAGATTTTATTATAGCCAATGCGGAAAATAGTGCTGGTGGTTTTGGAATTACTAAGAAAGTCTATAAGGAACTAATTGATATAGGAATTGACTTAATAACAATGGGAAATCATACATGGGATAATAAAGAGGTATTAGAAATAATTAACAATGAAAATATTATTAGACCTATTAATTTTTTTCCGTTTTTACCAGGTAAAGGTATATATACAAGAGATATATTAGCGGTTATAAATATTCAAGGAAGAACTTTTCTCGATACTCCTATTTCTCCTATTATTAGTATAAAAAACCTAATATCTGAGGTTTTTTTTGATAAATACAAAATAATTATAGTGGATTTCCATGGTGAAGCTACTGCTGAAAAAATGTCTATAGCTCATTATCTTGATGGCAAGATTACTGCTTTTATTGGTACTCATACTCATGTTCAAACTAATGATGCTAAAATCTTACCAAATGGTACTTTTTACATAAGTGATATAGGGATGTGTGGATCCTATAATTCTATTATCGGATTTAAAATTGAAAAAATAATAGAGAAGCTAAATACTGGATTATATAATAAATTTGAACCTGAAAAATCAAAACCTTATCTCTTTTGTGCAGTACTTTTATTTATTGATGATAAATCCTTTAAAGTTTACGATTTTAAAATTTTTAATGAAATAGTAAGATAAATCTGTAAATTAAAATTATTTTATGTAATTGTGCTTGAGATGAAAGAAATAATAATAAATATTATAAATGATTCTAAAAGAGATTTAAAGCGTGATCTATTTTTTTTATTTAAGTTAGTTTTAGTCTTATTTATAATATCTTTTTTGTGTTTTTTTATTAATTTTAAATTAAAGCTTATAATTTCTGGGATCTTAATTATAATTTTTTATTTGGTTGTTGTTTATAAAGTTAATAAAATTATTGATAATTTTTTTAGAAACATTTTGAATTCAATATCTGTTTATGTTTTAAAAATAAATTTGAATTACAAACATGATTTCTATTTAGATTCTAATATGCCTGAGTTTAACTTTTTTACAAAGAATAATTTTGTTTTTAAGTTTGTTAATGATTTTATTTTATATAATTTTAAGGATTATGTAAATAAAGATTTTTTTAGATATATAATAAATAAAGCAGCTACTTTGGATTTTAAACCATTAAGCTTAGAGAAAAATTCTTTTATTTCAATTTTAGATATTATTTTTACTAATAGTAAAAGAAGTGAGATATTTTTTGATGGTTTATGTATTTTATTTGATTCATTTAAATACTTAAATTATAAGCCTATTATTATTTTTAAATACCAAAATATGGATTCTAATTTAAATTATAGTTTAGATTTAGATAACCTAAAGTTACCTAAGAAATCATTAGAAATAATGGAAATTCCTACTGAAAAAAATAATTTTTATATAATTAATAAATCAGAAATAGTTTTTAGCGATAATGAGTTTCTCTTTAAAAAAGATTTATATAATGATATTGAAAATAAAAATAATTTTGATACTGCTTTTAAGGATTCTAAATTAAGTTTAATATCTTCTTATTTTTATAATATTGATTTTGATATTATTTCATTTAAAGATGCTGGATTTATTTTAAATCAAGAAAATAATATAAATTTTATTTACTACAAAAATGATTTAGATAATTTTTATTTTATCAAAGATAAGATACTGGAAACTATAGAGCTTTTAAAAAATTTTCAAAATTTTATTATAATTATTTTTAGAAGTTCTGTTTATATTTTTATTGATAAGTTGGGTATAAAAGATTTAATAAAGACGCTAGATATATTACCATCTAATACTTTAGAAAAATATATTTGGGCTATTGATATTATTTTTGGTAGTAATGAAAAAGTTTATCAAAAATTAGAGCATAAATTGAAATTTTTTTATGAAAAAACAAGTTCTCAAAAACTACATTTTGATTTTTTACTTAATTTAAGTAGTAGTTTAAATAAAATATAAATTTATGAGTATTGAAAAAATATTTGAAAATAGAGTTTTAAAATTAAATAAAAAAGAAGAAAATACAAAAGGGAAATATGTACTTTATTGTATGGAAGCTTCTCAAAGGCAAGAATTTAATCATGCTCTAGAATTTTCTATTTATAAAGCGAATTATTATAAAAAACCTGTTTTAGTTGTTTTTTTCATAACCGATAAATATAAATTTTCTAATCAAAGATATTATAGATTTATTATTGAAGGATTAATAAAATTGAAAAAAGATCTAAAAGATAGGGGGATAAATTTTTTAATTATAAAAGATGATTATGTAAATGGATGTATAAAACTAAGTAAAGAAGCTTGTTTGGTAGTTTTAGATAAAAATTATTTAAAAACTCAAAGGCTATGGAGAAGGAAGGTGGCTGATTTTGTTGATGTTTGTGTTTATGAAGTAGAATCTGATGTTATTTTTCCTATACAATTTCTTTTTAATAAAAGTATTCCTTATGCTTTTCTTTATAGAGACAAAGTAGAAAAATTTTTTGATTATTTTTTATTAGAAGTTAAACATTTTGAACCTATAATAAAAAGTAATGATTTAAATATATATTTGGATAATGTAATTGATTTTAATGAAGTTCAAGAATATTTAAATATTTTAAATATAGATAAGTCAATTTCTACTGTTGAGAAGTATTATCAAGGTGGTAGTGATATAGCTAATAAATTACTTAAAGAATTTATAGAAAAAAAACTTCCTTTTTATAAAGATAATAGAAGCGATCCTACACTAAATTATACTTCTAATTTAAGTCCTTATTTACATTTTGGGCAAATATCACCTTTAAAGATTGTTATTGAAATTCTAAAATATTATGATAAACGAGATGAAAATGTGAAATCTTTTTTTAATGAGCTTATAGTTTGGAGGGAACTTGCTAGAAACTATGTTTATTACAATGAATTTTATAATCAGTATGAAGGGGTTCCTTTATGGGCTAGAAAATCTTTGGAAGAACATTTAGTAGATAAAAGAGAGTATCTTTATACTTTAGAAGAATTAGAACAAGGTAAAACACATGATGAGTATTGGAATGCTGCTCAGCAAGAACTTTTAATTACTGGTAAAATGCATAATTATATGAGGATGTATTGGGCTAAAAAAATAATTGAATGGACTGAGCATCCTAAACAAGCTTTTGATATAGTTTGCTATTTAAATGATAAATATCTTTTGGATGGTAGAGATCCTAATGGTTATGCTGGAATATCTTGGTGTTTTGGTAATTTTGATAGACCTTTTAAGGAAAGAAAAATATTTGGTAAGATAAGATATATGAGCTATAAGAATTTAACTCAAAGATTCGATGTTAAACGCTATTTAAATAGATTTTTAAAATTATAATTGTTATATTAATTTTTATTATATATTTTCTTGAAGTAGGTATACAAAATTAATAAAGAATTGCATTCCTATTAACATTGATTTTTCATTTATATTAAATTTTGGGTTATGATGAGGATAATTATTAATTTCATCTTTGGAACCTATTGCTACATATATTCCTGGAACTTTTTGTAGGATATATGCCATATCTTCTGAACCCATTGATTTGAATTTTTCTATTTTTATTTGAATTTTTTCTAATGCTTGGTAAGCTATTTTATACAAAAAGGGATCATTTACTAATACAGGATACCCTAAATTATATTTTAATATATAGTCTATGTTGCTAAGATTACAGAATGTTTTCAAAATATGCTCAAATTTTGAAGCTATATTTATTCTTATGTTTTCATCAAAAGCTCTAACAGTACCTTTAAGTGTTAGTTTATCTGGGATAATATTATTAGCAGTTCCTGCGTTAATGTATGTAAATGTTAAGATATAGTTATTTGAATTATCAAATGCTCTTGGAAAGTATGAATAGCAATAGTTTATAAAATGAATAGCTAATAAAATGGGGTCGTTTACTTGATGAGGTATAGCAGCATGTCCACCTTTACCTATCAGTTCTATTTCAAAACTATCGGATGAGGCCATAGATGGGCCGCTACTTACTGCTGCTTTTCCTACTTCTAAGTCGTTCCAAACGTGTAAAGCTACTGCATAATCTACATCATTTAAAACTCCTTCTTCTATCATTTTTTTTGCTCCACCATATCCCTCTTCTCCTGGTTGAAATATAAATTTTAAATTCATCTTTAATTTATCTTTGTTTTTTGAAAAATATTTAATAGTATTTATTAGGATAGATGAATGTGCGTCATGACCGCAAGCATGCATTACTCCTTCATGAGTTGATTTGTAATCTATTTCGTTTTCTTCTTTTATTGGTAGAGCATCTATATCCGCCCTTAATAGTAAGGTTTTTTTATTTTTAGGATTAGCATATATATAAGCTACTATTCCTGTGGTTGCTAAATTGTATATTTCATCAACAAAATCTTTTATTTGTTCGTAGATATATTTTGAAGTTTTAAATTCTTGAAATCCTAATTCAGGTATTTTATGTAGGTCTCTTCTGTTTTTTATTAGTAAATCTTCATAATTTTTGGATTCATTTAGGTTTAATTCTTTTAAATTTATATTTTTCACTATTTTTCTCCTTTCTTTTATATAAAGTTTTTTAGTTATAGAATTTTTATTAACTAAGTTAATAAATATTGAATATAATTATTTGTTTTTCTGAAATTTTGCTTATTGTTTTTAAATCTTGGACTTTTATTATTTTAAAATTTTTTAGTTTTTCTCTTATATTAGGTATATTTAAAAATTCGTCTAAAGTTAAAATAGGAAAATCGGGGATATATTTATTTTTATAATGCATTGGAATTATTACTTTGGGATTTATAAAATCTATTAAATCAGAGATATTTTTTACATCAATAGTAAAATATCCTCCAATTGGTAGAAATAATATATCACAGTTTTTAATATCGTTTATATTTAGATTTAGTTTATTGGGATATAGATTATTTTGATTTAGGGTATGTCCTATATCACCTAAATGTACTATTTTAAGGTTGTTATTATTTAATTTAGTTTGAATAACAAGGATACTATTTTTTCCTCTATTTTTACCAAGGTTTTCATCATGATATACCCCAAAGTTATATATTTTATTTTCTAAAATATTTATGTGAAATGGATACCAATTTTTATCATCAGCACCTTTTAGATATTTACCTTTTAGTAATTTAAAAATATCTTCATTAAAATGATCAAAATGGGTATGATTACTTATTATATAGTTTAGATTTTTAAATTCTTGGGTTTTTTGAAATTCTTTTAAAAAAGGGTAGTTCATTTCATAAGAATATGGATCTATTAGGATAGAAAGGTTATTATTATTTTCTTTATTTAGGATGTAAAAGCAAGAATGCCCTAAATACTTTATATTAATATCAGCATATGAAATACATACTAAAAATGAAAAAATTAAAATTAAAGATATTATTAATTTCTTTAAAATTGGTCTTAAAATTTTTTTCATAATTTCCTCCTTTATTGAAGTTTACTTTTAATTTGAGTATTTTTTGTATAAGATCATATAATCTATTATTATTTTAATAGCTTCTTCTCTCATGTCTTTTTTTAGTGTTTTATTATTTAGTACTTTTTCTGTTATTTTCCATATGTTAGACCAGTTGTTAGAGTAAAGTTCTTTTTCTGCTTTTACAAGTGCTAATATAATAGCAATAGTGAAGCTATCGTTTCTTTTTTTAGCAGCTTTTTCTAATAATGGGATTGCTTTTTCGGGGCGATTGTAGGTATCAATAAAAGTTAAGTAGCCTAAGCAGAATAATTCATCAGCTGATAAGGAATTTACGTTCAGTTTTTCTATAGGTACTTTGTAAATTAGAGCTAAATAGTATTTAAATAATATATGATTAATTCCTCTACAGCCTTCGAAATCAACTCCTTGGGCAAGGGAGTTAATAATTGCTGCTTTAATATCTATGGGATTGTTTGGTGAGTATAGATATTCCGCTATCTCTAAACTAATTATCTCTTCTTTATAAGCTTTTTGAACTATTTCTACATCCTTATATACTTCGTAAAATTTAGTATTTAGAAAAGGAGAATAATTAACAGAAGGATAAGGATAGTTAGAATCTGGATAAGCTGCAAAACTTATTTGTGA
>Ga0079995_1044332_pt1 | contig 23627 bp, 21 predicted proteins | sample FaiFalFF_MnMetaG_2_FD_69198 | JGI IMG/M metagenome (GOLD analysis project Ga0079995, IMG submission 69198) | Freshwater microbial communities from Yellowstone National Park, Wyoming, USA - Fairy Falls C (FF_Mn_C) (SPADES assembly) (version 4) | ecosystem: Environmental > Aquatic > Freshwater >...
CCTTGAGCACATCACCGCCTAATGCCGACGCTGCCGAAATGCCCGCGTTGACCCAATCGCCTTCCAGCGCGTAGCCGATGGCGTTGGCTGCATCGGCAAGGTCGCCAATCACAGGAATGAAACCTACGGCGTCCAGCAGGTCGTGGTATGTCCAGTCGGAGCCGTCGGGGTCTACTTGGTTGACGGGGTCATTTCCACAATACCGATACAGGTTCGGGTCGCCGCTGGCGGCGTCTATTGGGTCGCGTTGCAGCCACCTGGCGGTGCGGGGGTCGTACTCCCTTGCGCCCACATGGTATAAACCTGTCTCAGGTGTCCACTCGTAGCCATACGCCCCGTTCCAAGTGAACGGTTATGCCAATATGGTGTTCAATAATGTTTTTTCATAAACTGTCCAACAAATCTTGCAAAAACCGAATTCGTAACGCTATCATCTCCGCAAAGCGCAAGGTCGGTGGCACGGGAGCGAGCGAATGACGATGGTAAATCGGCATCAACTCATCTATCGGCTCCCCCGAACGAACTGCCTCAACCCATTCCTCCAGCAAAGCTATGTACTCTTCCAACGCCTCGCGCGCCGTTGGCACAGAAGGCACATCTAAGTACGCAGGGGGCAGATCGCCCACGACTACCCACACCGCTTCGGCTGCGCCACTTTGCGGTTCAGGTTCAATCTCGGCATAAAGGAGAGCCAATACGCCTTCAATCCATTTTTTCAGAGTCAGGACACGTACAGCTCGACACCATGACTGCGCTAACAAAAACGCGCGTGCTTCGTTTCTACACAAAAGAAGACAAAAATGTAAAACCATAGTCGCTATTTACATCCCAGTCGTTCTTTCAACCGCAACAGATGTTCCTGCCACCAGTCAATCCTGACCTCTTGAAGCATCTCCTCAAGGTAAGCACAAGCTTGCTTCTGATCGCCTTTTAGCCAATACAAAACAGCCAAGTGCAAAGGGATGAAATGGGAGCTGGGAGCAACATCAACAGGAGAGTGTGGTATGTCACCGCCGTGATGCCTCAGATGAGTTAGAAACTCTATCACATCATCTAAACAATTGAAGTTTTGGTAAAACGACATCATCTTCGTACCGATATACTCACGAATCTCCTCAATAATCTGAGCATCAACTGAATGTTCATCGTCTCCCTGTCTAATTTCCCAACCCCGCCTCAGCTCAACTTCCGGTGCGTAACGAATGATACAATCACCTACATCAGCCTTCTCAGGTATTATAGGTGGCAGATGATAATAGATTATATTATTCACTTCAGGCACAAGAATCCCACCACCGATATAGAATCTGCACTCCTCCGCGGTGTTCCATCGGCTACGCTCAACCTGACAAACCCACCAAAGGCGATCTAAAGAGCGTTTATAAACCTGCCCCCGCCGCGTAAATCCCAACGGCAGCAACACCGGGTCGACTGCCTTGCGCACAATCCGACTGAAACGGCTTCGGAGTGACATATTCCCATTTTACCTCCTTAGGGAGAGAGAGTTCGAAAATTCTGTTGTTATGTAAAGGCGATATAGGTAGTGTTGCCAGCCCCTGCCACGCCTTCAGCTATGCCGCTCAGCTACCGCTCCAAATGGGCAACCCGTGTCTTTAGCTTAGCACCCTCTGCCGAAGTTGAACAACACCACCAGTAGGTCGGCATCGTCTACGATGCGGTCACCGTTGATATCTTCTGGCAAGTTGGAGCCGCTTTGTCCGAAGGCGAATAGCACGCGCAGCAGGTCAGCGTCGTCCACACAGCCGTTGCCGTCCACATCACCTGCTATGCGCGTGTCCAGCAGGAATGCCTCATCGAAGCAAGTTGGAGCCGCTTTGTCCGAAGGCGAATAGCACGCGCAGCAGGTCAGCGTCGTCCACACAGCCGTTGCCGTCCACATCACCTGCTATGCGCGTGTCCAGCAGGAATGCCTCATCGAAGCCGGAGGCGGCGTTATAACCCCAACCCACAAGATAGCGTCCATCAGGCGAGAGGGCAGTCGCTTCCCACAGTTCGGAGCCGTCGCGGAGCAGCTCGGCATAGGTGAGATTGAGGTTCTCCATGCCGCGCGCCTCGGTCCAACGGAAGGCACGCCATCGATTCGCACTGTCGCGGGCACGCCCAACGATGATGGTGCCATCGGGCGAGATGTTGCGTGCCTCGCTCCAGTTGCCGCCCAGCGTGCCCAGGTCCTGCATGCCGGTCGCCTCGGTCCAGCGGAAGGCACGCCATCGCCCTGCGCTATCGCGCGAGCGTCCCGTGATGACCGAGCCATCCGTGGAGGTTCGCCACGCTTCGCTCCAGTTGCCCCCCAAAGTGCCGAGGTTCCGCATGCCCGTTTCGGCACTCCAGCGGAAGGCTCGCCACTGCCCGTTGATATCGCGAGCACGCCCCACGATAATCGTGCCATCAGGTGAAACACCGAACGCCTCGCTTGATGTGCCCCCAGGCAGCACCCCAATCTCCTGCAAGCCAGTCTCCTCCGTCCAGCGGAAGGCACGGGTCTGCCCAAGTGCATTAGCAGCCCAGCCGACAATCACCCTACCATCTGCTGAAACATCGATCGCCGCACCATAGGCTCCGCCCAATGTGCCCAAATCCTGCATGCCGGTCGCCTCGGTCCAGCGGAAGGCACGCATCCTGTCGAGGTAGTCCACTGCATATCCCACGATGACTGCACCATCAGCAGAGACCCCATATGCCTCACTCATTGAGCCACCCAGTGTGCCAAGGTCTTGCATGCCAGTCGCGGGTGTCCAGCGGAAGGCTCGGAACATCGCCACGGTCGCCCAGCCCACCACTGTGGTGCCATCGGGCGTTACATCCCACGCGCCACTCTGGAAGCCATCAGATAGCACACCCAGCCAACGCAGCTGCTGTGCCTCACCCCCAAGAGGGCTAAAAGCAAGCCAGAAGCCTATCAGCAGGGATACACCTCGCCTACGGTAGGGCATCCCTTCAAACGGTTGCACCATCGCACATCACCCCCTTCCATTTTACCCTGTTATCCCCCATAATCCCACCAACCCCTTGCATTTTGGGATACGCTTGATGTATAATACAAGAAGGTGGCGATGAAAAGCACAGTGGCTTTGTGGCTTTATGGTGGTCTGCCCGCACTGTTGCTGGGGCTGGCTTGGAACATGCCCGTGCCTCCACCTCCCCAGCCGCGTAAGGTCGATTTTGCGCGTGAAGTATTGCCCATCTTTAAAGCCTCCTGTTTCCCCTGCCATGGTCCAACCAAGCGCAACGGCGGGCTGCGCTTGAGCAATCGCGAAGACGCCTTCAAAGGTGGCGTCAGCGGACCTGCCATCATTCCGGGCAACGCCGAAGCCAGCCTCTTGGTCAAGCGTATCACCAGCGACGAACTGGGTCCCCGCATGCCGAAAGGACTCACCGCCCTCTCTCCTGATCAGATTGAGACCATCAAGCGATGGATCAACGAAGGCGCAGAATGGCCCGAGGGCGCCGAAAACGCCAAGCATTGGGCATTTATCCCGCCTCAGCGACCGCCTGTACCCCCTGTGAAAAACAAGGCTTGGGTACGCAACCCCATCGACGCCTTCATTCTGCATCGCTTGGAACAGGAAGGGCTGCAGCCCTCGCCTGAAGCCCCCAAAGAGGTTCTCATTCGCCGCGTCTATCTGGATTTAATCGGCTTGCCACCCAGCCCCGAAGAGGTGGACGCCTTCCTGAAGGATAAGCGACCTGACGCCTACGAGCGACTGGTGGACAGGTTGCTGGCTTCGCCCCACTATGGCGAGCGACAGGCGCGTATCTGGCTCGACTTGGCACGCTATGCCGACACCGATGGCTACGAGAAAGACCTGCGCCGCTCCATCTGGCGATACCGCGACTGGGTCATCGACGCCTTCAATCGCGATATGCCCTTCGATCAGTTCACCATCGAGCAGATAGCAGGCGATTTGCTACCCAACCCGACCCTGGAGCAACGCATCGCCACAGGCTTCCACCGCAACACGATGCAGAACTTGGAAGGGGGCGTGGATCAGGCAGAAGCGCACTTTATGAAGCTGGTGGATCGGGTCGACACGACCGCCACCGTCTGGCTGGGCATCACCCTCGGCTGCGCCCGCTGCCACGACCACAAATATGACCCCTTCACCATGCGCGACTACTACGCCATGCTGGCGTTCTTTAATAACTCGAAGATTTATCCTGTGGGGGATGCGAGCGTTAGCGAGGAGAAGTGGCTGGAGGCACAGATTAAAGCGCCCACGCGGGAGCAGTTGCGCCAGCTCGAGCAGATAGAGAAGCGCCTCGCACAGCTGCGCCGTCGCTATCCCAACCCGCCCGAATGGCGCGTGCTGACCCCCTTGGAAGTCAAGGCGGAGCATGGCAGCCAGCTAAGTGTTCAACCCGATGGCTCCATCTTGGCACAAGGCAACGCTCCCGACAAAGAGGTGTATCAGCTGCAATATCGGCTGCCCGCTGGGAGCTATCGTGCGCTGCGCGTCGAAGCCATCCCCGACGAGCGATTGCCCCAGAAAGGCTCTGGGCGCGCCGGCAGCGGCAACTTCGTGCTGACCGGCATCGCGGTCTCACTCCAGGGGCAAGCCCTCACCCTGCGCCGTGCCATAGCGGACTTCGTTCAAGACGGCTTCAACCTGACAACACTTGTTCGAGGCGATTCGCCCAATCAGGGTTGGGCTATTTACCCACGCGTGAGTGAGCCACACGAACTTATTCTGCTGTTTGACAAGCCATTCGCGCTCCGACGGGATGCCGAGTTGACGCTCACCCTGCGCTTCGAATCGCAGCACAAGCAGCATGTGCTGGGGCGGTTCCGCATCAGCGTGAGCAACGCGGCAGCCATTCAGCGGCTGGAAGCGGAGCAGGATAAACGCGATCTGGAAGCCCAATTCCCCACCACCTTGGTGATGGAAGATAACCCGCAGAACGGCACCCTGAAAGCCGCTATCCGCATCCGGGGAGAGTTCACCAATCCCGGCGAGGAGGTAGAAGCAGGCACACCCGCTATCCTCCATCCCTTCCCACCCGACTATCCACGCAACCGACTGGGCTTGGCGAAATGGCTCGTCTCGCGCGACAACCCGCTGACCGCGCGGGTACAGGTGAACCGCATGTGGGAAGCCTGCTTCGGGCGTGGGCTGGTGGAAACCAGCGATAACTTCGGCACGCAGGGCGCCTACCCCACCCACCCCGAACTGCTCGACTGGCTGGCAGTGGAGTTTATGGAGCGGGGCTGGAGCATCAAAGCCATCTATCGGCTCATCGTGACCAGTGCGACTTATCGCCAGTCGTCGCGTATCACACCGGAACTGCTCGAACGCGACCCCAAAAACACGCTCTATGCGCGTGGACCACGCCACCGACTGGAAGCGGAACTGATTCGGGATAACGCGCTGGCAATTGGCGGGCTGCTAAGCCGCAAGATAGGCGGTCCCAGTGTGTTCCCCTATCAGCCTGAAGGCGTGTGGGACATCCCCTATAATGCCGACCGCTGGGTGATGAGCGAGGGGGAGGATCGCTATCGGCGCGGCATCTACACCTTCTGGCGACGCTCGGCACCCTATCCCTCCTTCGTGGCGTTCGACGCCAACTCGCGCGAGGTCTGCACGGTCAACCGCCCCCGCACCAACACCCCACTGCAAGCGTTGGTGCTGCTGAACGACCCCGTCTATATCGAAGCGGCGCAGGGCTTGGCGAAGCGGATGCTCAAAGCGGCGCGCGGCACCCTCGAAAAGGGCATCGAGTATGGCTTCCGCTGCTGCACCGCACGCTACCCGCAGCCCAAAGAACTGGCGCGCTTGAAACAACTCTACGAGCAGATGCTCACGCGCTACCGCTCAGACCCCGAAGCCACACGCAAACTCACAGGCAGCGATGACCCCACCTTCGCCGCGCTCACGATGGTCGCCCATGTGATGCTCAATCTGGACGAGACCATCACCAAGGAGTAGCAGCGGCAGAAATTTACCATTTGGTGGGTAGAATCTGCCCATTCATCGGAGAAGGGGTATACTGAAAAGCTGGCGATGCGTAAAGCAATCCCGCATTCGAAGGTGGCGATACGCGACCAATTTTGGGAGCCGCGGCTGCAAACCAACCGCCGCATCACCCTGCCCCACCTGTTCGAGCAACTGGAACAGGCGGGCAACATTCCCAACCTGCGCCTGGCAGCAGAAGGCAAGCGAGAAGGCTATCAGGGACCTGTCTATATGGACTCCGACCTCTATAAGGCGATGGAGGCGGCTGCCTATGTGCTGGCGCACCACCCCGACGACCCCATCCGCCAAAAGCTGGACGAAGTGATTGACATCTTAGCGCGTGCCCAGACACCCGAAGGCTACCTGAACAGCTACTTTCAGGTGGTCGCACCGGAGAAGCGATGGAGCAACCTGCGCGACTGGCACGAACTCTACTGCGCGGGGCATCTCATCGAGGCTGCGGTCGCCCACTTCGAAGCTACAGGCAGCGACCGCCTGCTCCATATCGCTACCCGCTTCGCGCATTACATCGACTCGGTCTTCGGCGACGCGCCCGGCAAGCGGATGGGCTATTGCGGGCATCCCGAAATCGAGCTGGCACTGATTCGGCTCTATCGAGCCACGGGCGAACGCCGCTATCTGGAGTTGGCACGATTCTTCCTGGTGAATCGCGGGCGCAAGTTTTTCGCGCAAGAGCATCAAATCCCGCTCGACCAGTATGATGGCACCATCTGGCAGGACAATGTGCCGCTGGCTGAACATCGGGAGATTGTGGGGCATGCGGTGCGCGCCGCCTATCTCTTCGCCGCCACGACCGATTTGGTTGCCGAAACGGGCGACGAAACACTGCTGCAGATGCTGCTGCGTGTGTGGGACAACACGCTCAATCGGCGCACCTATATCACAGGTGGGATTGGCAACGAGGCACGCCATGAGGGCTTCACCCGCGATTATGAGCTGCCGAACCGCACCGCCTATCAGGAGACCTGCGCTTCGATCGCGCTGATTTTCTGGGCGCACCGAATGGGGCTTCTGTTGGGCGAGGCACGCTTCTTCGACGCCCTGGAACGCGCCCTCTACAACGCCGCCTTGGCAGGCATCTCACTCAGTGGCAACCGCTTCTTCTATGTGAACCCGTTGGAGAGCGACGGCACGCATCATCGGCGGGCATGGTACGGCTGCGCTTGCTGCCCACCCAACATCGCCCGCTTGCTGGCATCGCTGGGCGGCTATCTCTATGCGCAAAGCGAGAACGACCTGTGGGTTAATCTCTATGTGGAGAGCCGCGTCCAGACCGAGTTGGCAGGGCGCTCTGTCCGCCTGGAGGTGTTGACCGAGTATCCGTGGCGGGGTGTGGTGCAAATTGCCGTTCGCCCTGAAACACCTGCTCGCTTCGGGCTACATCTGCGCTTGCCCAACTGGTGCGACCACCCCAGCCTGAAGATTAATGGCGCTCCCGCGCCACTCACCCGCGAGAAGGGTTATGCTGTGGTGCGGCGCGAGTGGCGTGAAGGCGACCGCGTGGAGCTCCACCTGCCGATGGAGCCACGCTTGATGGAAGCACACCCCCAAGTGGAAGCCGATCGCTGGCAGGTCGCCATCCAGCGCGGCCCGATTATCTACTGCTTGGAGGGCTGCGACCAGCCTGTACCCCTGCACCGAATGGCGATTCGCGCAAGCGACACCTTGGAGGCACGCTGGGAACCCGAGTTGCTCAACGGCGTGATGGTGGTGGAGGGCGACGCGCTGGCGATGCCCAGCGAATCGGAATGGGGCGAGGCGCTTTACCGCCCCCTGCAACCGCGCCGCGCCGTTCGGTTCCGCGCCATCCCCTACTATGCGTGGGACAATCGCGAGCCGTGCCCCATGCGCGTCTGGATGCCCATCGGGTAGAATTCTATCTCAGTGAAGCGTCTCATTCTCGGCAGTGTGTGTGGGTTGATGCTGGTGGGGCAGGCGCAGGTCGCATCGGCGCCCGATATGACGCAGCGACCCGAAGTCATCATCATGCTTTATGTGCAGCCCGATGGCTCCCATCTGATGACCTGGACCTTTGACCGGCGGTTGCCGCACGAATCGGTACGCCAGCGCGTGGCACGCTATCAACAGCTGAGCCAACAGCCCGTGTCGAAGCTCGAAATCTGGGATGATAGCCTGAAACGCAACCCGCGCCCAGAAGAGCTGCTCACCACCCTTAGCTGCTACACGGCAGGGCTGGTCAATCTGAAAGAGGGCACGGTCGCCCTTACCCCACTCGCCCGCACCTTCGCCGACCTCTCGACGCTCCACCTCTATATCGTGCTGCCCCAGCAAAGCGACTACCAGGGCTATCAGCACTATGTTTCGCCCCATCTGCAGCTGTGGGTGCAGACGGAACCGCGCTTGTGGCGATTTGTGCTGCATATCACCACCCATGAGCCGAACCTGCTCGAAATCCCTCTCAAGCGTCCCCCTCCACCGAAACCCATTCCTCAATCAGCTCCCGCACACGCTCGTCCCTTCCTGCTATGGGGTGTTTTGGGTGTGCTGCTCATCGCCTTGCTGGTGGGGGCAGGAATTTACTTCTATGTGGCGTATTGGCTCCAGCGACAAACAGAGAGCCAGACCGTCCAAACAGAAATCCACCAAAACAGAGGAGGTTAGAGAATGAACTACGATTTGGAGACGCTTTTGCGTGAAGCATTTGCTCTGCGCGCATCGGATGTGTTTATCAAAGCAGGCACACCGCCTGTGATGCGCCTGCACGGCAAAATCGCACCGTTCGAGCAGTATCGCGAGCCGCTCACTCCTGCCCAGAGCCGCGATCTCTGCTTCAGTATCATGACCCACGAACAGATTGCCCGCTTCGAACACCGACTGTCGATCGACCTCGCTTTCACGGTAAGTGATGTGTGCCGCGTGCGTGCCAATGTCTATCAGCAGCGGCAGACGGTGGCAGGTGTGTTCCGCCTTATCCCGCTGCAGCACTGGCGTCTGGAGGAGCTGTGGCCCGAGGAACCCGAAATCGCACAGGTACTCGCCAATCTCACCCGCTACCGTCAAGGACTGATCCTGGTGACAGGACCCACTGGCTCCGGCAAATCCACCACGCTCGCCGCGATGATCGACCTCATTAACGAAGAGCGACGCGGACATATCGTGACCATCGAGGACCCTATCGAGTTCGTCCATCAGGACAAGCAGTGCATCGTAAGCCAGCGTGAAGTGGGCATCGACACCGAATCGTTCATCGACGCGATGCGCGTGGTGGTGCGCGAAAGTCCCGACATCATCCTCATCGGCGAGATGCGCGATGTGGAAACGATGCAGGCATGTATGCAAGCCGCCGAGACCGGACACCTCGTCTTCTCCACTGTTCACACTCCCAGCGCCTACGAAACGATGGACCGTATCGTGAACATGTTCCCACCCCAAGACAAGAAGCACATCTTGCAGCGATTGGCGAACAGCCTGCGCGGGATTGTGGCGCAGAAACTGGTGCCGCGCGCCTCCGGCACGGGACGCATCGCCGCCGTCGAAATCATGATTAACACGCCCACCGTGGAAAAGATGATCGAAGACGGGCATATCAGCGATATCTACAAGGCGATTGCCGAGGGAGGGCACTGGGGCATGCGCACGATGAACCAGTGCCTGTTCAGCTATGTGCAAAAAGGGCTGATTACGCCGGAAGAGGCGCTTAACTACGCAGGCATCCACTCCGAACTGCGCCAGATGCTACGCCGTATGTAAAGGCTTCCACCCCAAAAGAGCAGGAAACATCTATTCTTTTGCGAACTAAAAGTTGGGGTGAACACGATGGAGCCGAACGAGTCGCAGAATGCATCACAAGTTGAGGGACAGAAGGCGGCTCTGCGACAAGCAGGTGCCGCTGGCGCCAGCTGGTTCTACTGGATTGCGGGGCTGTCGCTGGTAAATACAGTGATTGCCTTTGCCGGTGGTAGCGTTCGTTTCGTGTTCGGGCTGGGTGTCACCGATCTGGTCAGCTCCCTTGCAGCGTATGCCAAGCAGGAGCAGTCAGCCGTTGCCGAACCTTTGAGCGGGATTGCCATCCTTTTTTCGGTTATTGCAGCGGGCATCCTCGCACTGTTTGGATGGCTTGCCCAGCGACGGATGCTGTGGGCGTACGCTATCGGCATGGCGCTCTACTTTGGTGACAGCATCCTCTGCCTACTCTTTCAGGACTGGCTCGCGGTGGTCGTGCACTTGATTGCGCTCTTCCTGCTCTTTCGCGGCTTCCTCGCCTACAGCCAGTTAGCGCGATTGGAGCGCTGATGCGGAGGTGATGCTCGTCAATCCCTCAACTTTGCTGGCGATTGAGTCGACAGGTGCCATCTGTGGCGCGGCGGTGCTGCAGCAGGGCATGCTACTGGGCAGTATCCGCTTGCGACATGGGCTGAACCTGTCGGGCAATCTGCTGCATGCAACCGATTGGCTGTTGCAGCGCCATCAGCTAACGCTGCAGCAGGTGGACGCCTTCGCCGTGGATGTGGGTCCTGGCTCTTTTACGGGGCTGAAGATAGGGGTCATGCTCGCCAAGACATGGGCGCACGCACTGGACAAGCCCCTTGTTGCTGTGTCCGCCTTTGAAGCGTGTGCCGTGCTGGCGCCCAAAGAGTTGCCTTTGCTGATTGCGCTGCCCGCGCGTCGGGACGCTCTCTACTTGCAGTGGCTGCCGTTAGAGGCGAGTACGCCAGCGATGGTGCGTCAAGCACACCTGCCCGATTGGCTTGCGCGCACACGACCATCGGATGCCTCCAGACCGCTCGTCATCGGCACGGCGCAAGCGTGCGAATGGCTCAAGCCCCTGCTGCCCGATGCTTATTATCAGCTCGTCGAATGCCCAGACCCGGTGGGGGTGGCACAAGCGGGCTGGCAGCGCTTGCTCGCTGGCGAAACGGTGCATCCCTTCCGCCTTACGCCCCTCTATATCCAGCCGCCCTCCATCACCCTGCCAAAAGTCACCACGAAGTAATCACCTGTGGCGGGCACGCCGCTGCGTCCTCACTCCCTTCTGGGACGCTGGATTTGCTCCATTAAAACCTCTATCGCCTTCTCCAGCTGCGGATCGCGCTCGTTGAGCCAGTCCTCTGGCGACATCCAGACGGGAACATCGGGTTTCTCGCCGTTGTTCTCCATGTTGGAGCCATCGTAGCGGAACGCGCCCTGTTGCGGCATGCGGGCATTTGTCCCGTCCACCAGTTGCAGTCCCCATGTCCAGATAACATAGCCCGGCGTTTCCCAGCCGACCAGCTTTGCCAGCCCGCGCGCCCGCATCGCGTAGGGAAACATCTCGGCGTTGGAGAAGCTACGCTCGTTCATCATCACCACCAGCGGGATATTCAACGCGCCATAGGGGGCAATCTCCACATAGCCGTCGCGCGGCACATAGAAGGCGTAGGGCTTGCGTTCCAGCCAATCGACGAGCGTATCGGCGATGTTGCCACCCCCGTTGAAGCGCACATCGATAATCATCGCCTGCTTATCCTGGGCATATTCATAGAACTCTCGTTCAAAACGGGTCTGGTTGCCGCCGCCCATGCCGGCAATATGCACATAGCCGATTTTGCCCCCACTGCGCTCCTCTACCAGTCGTCGTGCCCGCTCGATGCGGTTGCGATACTGCAGTTCGCTCCATTCACCACCGCTCAACGGTTTGTATTGCACCACCCGTGCGCCCTCCTCGATGGGCTTACTGTTGACCAGAAACTCGAAGGTGCGGTCGCCCTTATCGTTGATGAGTTGCCAAAGCGATTGAGCGGGGCGTACCGGCTCGCCATTGATTTTCAGCACATATTCACCCGGTCGGATGCGTGTTTCGGGGTAGCTACCGGGCGCTCCGTCGGGCACCTGCGCCACTTTGAGTCCGGGTCCTGAGTGGCTGTAGTCGATGGTGAACCCCAGGTGGGGGGTGTTCGGACTACGGACGCCGCTGGGCGACGGGGAGACCTCGCTGTGGGATGCCTCCAACTCGCCCACCATCATCTGCAGCACGAGAGCGAACTCCTCGCGCGTTTCGACACCCTCCAGCAACGGCTCATAGCGTTGGCGAATGGCGACCCAGTCGCGCCCGTGGAAGCTGGGGTCATAGAAGCCGCGCTCATAGGCACGCCAGAACTGCACAAAGGCTGCCTGTCGCTCCGCACGCGTGTCCACCTCCATGTCCGCCTTAAAATCGACCCGTTCCACCTTGTTGTTCGCACTGAGATTCATCGTGTAAAGCTCGCCCTGGCGGATGTAGTAGAGCATCTTGCCATCAGCGGACACGCGCAGCGCGGCATGCCCCCCGCCCGTGGTGAGCCGCTTGGTCTCCTTGCCATCATAAGAGACCTGCCAGAGGTCACCTTCGGAGATGAAATAGATTTTGCCGTCGCTGCTGACGGTCAAGTCGCTATCGGGATTCTGGGCGATATGGCGGCGGATGCGCCGTTCGATACCCTTGAAGTCGATCTGAACCTCCACTGGTTCCTTGGGCTTCTCAAACTTGATGTCCCAATCGTCGATTCGAGCCACTTCTTCCGTCAGGGGCAGGATGTACAGCCCATTCCCCTCACGATTGCTCTGGAAGAAGAGGTATCTGCCATCTGGTGACCAAGCGGGCTGACTGTGATAGGCGTTCAGGCGTGTGATGTTGACGGCTTCGCCACCCGTTGCGGGCATAATCCAGAGGTTCCAGGCGCGATTTTTGCCGCGTCGCTGAACGCAGAGCCACTTCATGTCGGGCGACCATGCGAAATCGCCCCCACCCAGCCCGTACCAGTGGGTGCCCGGCTCAGGCAGCACACATTTGGTCGCCCCCGTCTCGAGATTCATCACATAGAGTCCGCCCTCTGAGCCGGAGACCCAGAAACCGAGCTGGTTGCCATCAGGCGAAAGCTTGAGACGGCTCACATCGGCAGGTCGCTCCCACAATGGGCGCACTTGGAGGCTCTCCATATCCAGCGCATAGAGCTGTTGATAACCGTTGCGGTCGGAGGTGAAGTAGAGCGTTTTGCCATCTTTTGACCAAACAAAATCGGAGTCGTCACCTACCCACTGGGTCAGCCGTCGAGCGAACTCGGCGTTGCGCTTTGCAGGGGTCTCTTTAGGCTTCTCGATCTGGATGGTCCAGATGTCGCCACGCAGTCCGAACGCGAAGAGTTTGCCATCGGGTGAAGGCTCTGCTTCCTTCACCCCGCTGGTGAACACCTCCCGTCGGCGTGTGTTCTGTGTCTCATCTTGTACCGCGTAAATCACCAACTTTTGGGGCTCTTTCTGCCCGGCTCGCAGCAGGTACAGCTCACCCTCATACTCAAAAGCGATATCACCCGTGCGTGCTGCGACCGACGGGTGACGCACACTACCGCCTGTAAAATGGGTCAGCTGCCGTGTGCGACGCCCGCTGAGATCGAGAAGCCATAGGTTCGGCGTGCGGCGCGGGTTGTCCTTAAAAACGGCTAATCGCTCGCCTAATCGCGGCGAGGCAGGGGTTTCCTCGCCGATGGTCACTGTCACCAAGGCGTTGCCATCGGGTAGCCACTGTGTCCACAGATGTTGGCGTCGGGTGTTTGTGAGGGCGCGTCGCTCGCCTGTGTCCAACTTTACAAGCCAAACTTGCATCGCTGCGGATCCCACATAGCGGGGACGCCACCATGGAAAACCGTGTCGACCGTACACCAACCCTTTGCCATCGGGCGAAATTTGAGGGCTATTAATCGCGTTATAGTCCTCCACGATGCGTTTGAACTGCCCTGTCCTTACCTCCAGCTGGACCACCGATGGGTTGCTGGAGTCGTAGGAGGCGCTATAGTAGAGATAGCGTCCATCTCGGCTCCAGCTACTGGGAATCTCTGGCTGACTATGGAAGGTCAGCTGGCGGGGCGCGCCGCCGGCGGCAGGGATGACGAAAATGTCCCAATTGCCGTTGCGCAGGCTGGCAAAAGCAATCCAGTTGCCGTCGGGCGACCAGAGGGGATAGGCGTCATATTCCACATGGCGCGTGAGGGGGACGGCACGCCCGCCCTCGGCAGCCACAAGCCAGATATCGCCTCGATAGACGAAGGCGAGCTGTTTGCCGTCGGGGCTGAGCGCGGGCATCCGCGCCCCACGAATCGGTGCGGGTTGGGCAACAGGCAGCTGTGTCCATGCGAGAAGACAGGTTCCAACCAACCCAATGAGCGTGAGCAAGCCTATTCGCCTGAACATAAGTCAGCAAGTTAGACATCTTGGGCAGGGTTCCTGCTGTCGGTAGGGGACATGAAGCCTTGCCCCGTGTGGCACGGTTCCTCATCGAAGGCGGAGCGGTCATCGCGCAATCGCCAGGAGCGCAGCTCAGCCGGCTCGCCCCCTTGCACCGATACAATCACATAGCTATACCACGGAAGCGCGTGCTGACGATCATATTCGGATGGGATAGCCGGGTGGTCGGGGTGGGAATGATAAAACCCCAGCACCAGAAGACCCTCCTGCCGCGCGCGCCGCTCCGCCATCAAGACCTGCTGGGGGCTGATAAAGAAGCGTCGCTCCCGCTCATCCACACGCTCGTTGGCTAAGCGCAGCACATAATGCACCATGCGCTGTCCGTTCTGCTCGGTGCCGATGAGGGCGCCGCAACACTCATAGGGGTATTCGGCGCGTGCATGGGCACGAATTTCCTGCTCCGCTTGAGCCGAAAGCGTGAGCCACATTAGCGCGATTCCTCCCAGAATCGTTCCGACAGATATTTATCGGCACTGTCGGGCAGGATGGTGACGATAACAGCGGGCGCGTCAGGCTGCTGCTTGACAAGCCGCTCGGCAAGTTGCAGACAGGCTGCCACAGCAGCCCCCGCCGAGATACCCACCAGCAATCCCTCCTCACGCGCCAGTCGTTTGACCATCTGATAGGCTTGCTCGGTGCTGATGCGCAGCTCGCTATCGGCGAGTGTGGGGTCGTAGATGCCGGGCACGATCGCCGTTTCCAGATGCTTTAGCCCCTCCAGACCGTGCAGGGGCGAATCGGGCTGGAACGAGATGAGCTGGATAGCGGGATTGTAGTCCCGTAGGCGTCGTCCCACACCGACGAAAGTACCCGTTGTGCCCAGCCCTGCCACGAAGTGGGTGATACGCCCCTCCGTCTGCTGCCAAATCTCGACTCCAGTGGTCTCATAGTGCGCTTGCCAGTTCGCAGGGTTGTTATACTGGTCAGCATAGTAGTAGAGGTTGGGGTGTTCGGCATAGAGCTGACGCGCCTTACGGATGGCGCCATCGGTGCTTTCAAGCGGGTCCGTATAGAGCACCTCGGCGCCATAGGCGTTCAAAATACGCTTGCGCTCGATGCTGACATTGGCGGGCACGCAGAGGGTGACACCGATGCCCAGCGCGGCACCAATCATCGCATAGGCGATGCCGGTGTTACCAGAGGTCGCATCCAGCAGCCGCTTGCCCCGATGGAGTTCGCCTCGCTCGATCGCGGTGCGCATGATATTCCACGCTGGGCGATCCTTCACCGAGCCACCCGGATTGAACCACTCTGCCTTCCCGTAAATCTCGATGTGTTCAGGCAGATGCGCGGTCACGCGCCGCAGACGAATAAGTGGCGTGTAGCCAATTAGTTCGACTACCTCCGCCACTTGCTGCAACTCGTGCGGCAACCGCATGTAGCATGGATAACCCATTGTTTAGCCGGGCTAAGTATACCCCATTCCTGTTCCGTCTGCCCCCTTCAAGGGGGATGGGCAAGCATCTGGAGCCTGTCCCCTATAGAAGCGGTGTCTTGCCGGGCATCGGGACAGGATCGACGGGGAGCGGGGCATCGAACCGTGCATTCGCGGCACGCTCCACCAGATTGAGTTTGGAGTTCATCGCCTGCTCCCATGTGATCTCCTTCCCCGTGTAGGCGGACATACGCCCCATAATGGCGGTGAGGGTGCTTTCGGCGATGCGTTTCGCCTCGTTCATCGGCTTGCCTTGCCGAATGCTCTGGATGAGGTCCCGATGCTCTTGCACATAGGGGTTTAGCCAGTCGGTGCCGGGCTCCCAGTTGACCTTGCCGCGCACATAGAAGTGGGTGAACTGTTCCAGCAGCGCCTCGCCATCCGTGCCAACCACGCGGTTGGACACGCGGGCGGTGGTGTTGTCCATCTGGCGGCAGAAGGCAAGCACCTTGACCCCACCGGGGTACTCATACTCGATGGCGAAGTGGTCATACACATCGCCATATTCGGGTGCCGTGCGCACCTGCCGTCCGCCCATCGCCAGCGCTTTGAGCGGCGGGCTGCCCATCACCCAGTTCATCACATCGATGTTGTGGACGAACTGCTCCACAGGCTGGTCGCCCGACAGCCAGGTATAGAAGAGCCAGTTGCGCAGTTGGTATTCGAGGTCGCTCCAGTTCGGCTGGCGTGGCTTGACACCGGGACTACCCACCATGTAATAGGCATAGGCGGCGCGGATGGTGCCGATATGTCCCGCACGGAGCCGCTCAATCACGCCGATGTAGCCCGGATGGTGGCGGTACTGCGTGCCGGGCACGACGCCCAGCCGCTTCTGGTCAGCGATTTGGGCGCCCTGCAGAATCATTCGCACCCCTTCTGGGCAGACCGCAACGGGCTTCTCCATGAACACATGCTTGCCTGCTCGCACCGCTTCCAAGAAGTGGATGGGGCGGAAGGCAGGAGGGGTGCAAAGCAACACGAGGTCGACGCCGCTCCCGATGACATGCTGATAAGCGTCCAGCCCGATGAAGCAGCGCTCGGGGGGCACATCCGCACGGCTGGGAAACTCCGCTTTCAGCCCCTCACGGCACGCCTCGAGCCGATCGGCGAACACATCGCCCAGTGCATAGATAACGGTGCCCTCGTCGGCGCGCAGGCAGTCCATCGCGGCACCCGTGCCGCGCCCACCGCAGCCGATAAGCCCGACCCGAATCGTGTCGGAGCCTGCCGCGTGAGCAAAAAGCTCTATTGGCAGCGCACCCAACGCGGCGGTAGCGGTCAAGCCCGCTGCCCCACGCAAAAATTCACGCCGTGAAAGAGGCGTTCCCACTGGCTCCCTCTCTGTCGCCATTTCAAAAGAGCTATTTGTGCTTCAAGAGGCGATTCCTGCTCGCCTCATCCCCGCAATATTACGGGGTTTTCAATCTTTTTGGGCTTTTACGCCCCCGGCGTTGTCCGGTTTGCGACCCTTTTTGAGTCTTTAGGATTTGGATGACCTGTGGCGGAGCCTCGTGCCTCGCTAAGGGTCATTGACAACAGTATTGGAGGTGTAATAGCTGATGAAACGAGTCGGGAGTCTAATCGGTATAGTGGCGATTGTGTTGCTGAACCAGTCCGCATGGGGCATCGTGCGCCGCGATGATGTTGCCGATAGCCAGTACACTGCTCTGGCAGCTCAACCACAGTTTGCTGCTGTGGGGAAAGTGTTTGCTGGCAGTAGTGCTGGCAGCGGTACCGTCATTGCAAACGGTTGGTGGGTACTCACAGCCGCCCATGTGGTTTATGGAGCGCCACCTGGCTCCATTTCCTTCCAGATAGGTGCAGCCACTTACTACGCTCAGAATGTGTATATCCATCCGAGCTACCCTGGCCCTGGCCCTTTGCCGAGGGCTGACATCGCGCTAATCGAGCTGAATGCCCCAGTCAGTGGGGTGACCCCTGCGCTAATCTACACGGGGACCCTCGAGGTTGGCAAACAGGGACACTCGGTTGGATTTGGCTTGACTGGGACAGGTACAACGGGATTCATCTCTAATACCTACGGAACCAAGCGCGCTATGCGCAACATTATCGATCTGATTGTCCGCCACGATGGTGTCATAGACCCGAACGGCACCATCCTGTTGAGTGACTTCGATAGCCCTGGTGGGACGAACAATAGTCTGGGCCCATGGGGTTCCAGTGCCACACCGCTTGATCTGGAAGGAATGGGTGCGCCGGGCGATAGCGGTGGTCCCGTCTTCATCCAAGTCGGCAGCACCTGGTATATCGCGGGTGTCCACTCCTTTCTTCTCGATCTGGGACCGCCTGCTGGCAATAATGTCGCTGATGGGCGCTACGGCGACATTCTGGGTTCCACGCGCGTCTCGTCCTATGCTGCTTGGATTGACTCGGTCGTGCCGGAGCCGGCGAGCATGATGGCGCTGGCGATTGGTCTTGCGGGCTTGCTGGCTCGGCGCCGTCGGAGCCGATAAGCCTCAGCCGGAGAAGGAGGGATGAGATACCCTCATCCCTCCACCTTTGTAGCAACAGGCTGTTTATGCTCGTGCCCGAATAGGGGCTTTTTAAGGGAGCGGGTATACTGAAACCGTTTGGATGCGAGGGCTGATGGGTCTGCGCTGTAGGCGTGTGCGCCAGCGTTGCTGGCACTACCTGGACGGCACCCTCTCGGCACAGGCGCGTGCGAGGGTGGAGCGCCATCTGGTGGGGTGTGGCGAGTGTCGTGCAGCCTTCGCCCAAGCCGCTTTTATCCTCGAGTCGCTTCAGAAGGGTCTGCCCATCGAGACCGATTCACTGTCCTACCTCCCTCGAACCCTTAGAGGGCATCTTCATCGAAGGCGAAACCCGTCTCGATGGCGGTGGAGCGTGCTGTTGCCGCTGCTGGTGGCGTTGATAGGGCTGGTGGGCGGGATCGGGCTGGTACGCCTCGTGCCCAGCGACACTCGACCGCTGTTAAGTTCACCTCAAGCCGAGCCAAGCGCTTCGGCTCCCATCCCGTCGCCGAAGGTGAACGAGGCACATGGGGGGATCCCGCACGGCTTGGATGCCCCGTCTCCGCTGCCTCAGCGCGAGGACGCCCGCCATCCCAAGCGTGTGGAAGCACGCTCGCCATCCAAAAGCGCAACCCCGCAGAAGGCAGGCAGGGCACGGCGGACGAAAGCCCCTTCCCCACGCAAGCAAATCGCCCGTCCGTCTCACTCCCCTGCTCCTGTTCCGACGCAACTGCCAGAGGGGACGGTTGAAGTGTATGACCCATCGGGTCAGTTAGTCAAACGCGACCGAGTGCGAGGGAGCCGATGAGACCGAGAGTGCTACAAGAGCCGCTGATCACGCTGGAGGCGCAAGGGAAAGATGCGCGGGAAGTGTTTGCGGAGCTGTTTCGGCAAGCGGGCAAACCGTTCGCGCTCCATACGGCGTTGGAGCGACCGCTCTATCTGATGCTGCGCGAGGTGCCCTTCCTGCGTGCGTTGCAGATTGTGTGCGAGGCGACCGATACGCGCTTCGCGGTGCGGGAGGGGGTCTATCTGGTCCTGCCGAAGCAAGCGGCGGCTGCTCAAGCACCGCCTCGTCCCGCAAATCGGGTGCGACTGGTTTGCAAGCAGGCGACGCTTCAGCAGGTGGCGCGCTTAATCGAAGCCCAAGCGGGCGTGAAAATCGAGGTGGCTCCCGATGTGCCCGCGCTCCAATTCAACCTGAATTTGCCTGAGATGGAGGTCGAAACGGTGCTGGCGGCGATTTGTCGGGGCACAGGGCTGCGCTGGGAGCGCACGGCGCAGGGCTATCGGATTGCTCCTGTGGAGCCGCCACGCCTGAAAGTGGTCGCGTCGCCTGATTCCGCGGTGCGGGGTGCGATTCGTGCGCCCTCGGCGCCACCGCGCTCCACGCCGGCGCGCGCTCTGCCACCCGATGAATCGCTGAAATGCCCCAAGTGTCGCTACACGCTCCAGCTGGAGTGGCGATACTGCCCGATGTGTGGCGCGTGGGTCAAGCCGCTGACCGATCGGGCAAAACGGGAGGCGCGATGAACTGCTTTTGGCATCCCCACACACCCGCAATTGCCCAATGCACCGATTGCCAGCAGCCCCTTTGTGAGGTCTGCACCGTGCGGGTGAACACGCGCCCCTACTGTGAGGCATGTGCCGCCCATCATCATCAGCATAGCCCCCTCACGGCGCTTCTCTTCGGGCTATTGGTGCCCGGACTGGGGCAGCTCTATAACGGGGATTATCTCAAGGCGGTCATTATCTTTCTCACAGGTTGGCTACTGTTGCCGTGGGTGTACGGTCTGTTCGACGCGGTGCTGGTGGCGCAGGAGATTGCGGAGGGCAAGCGGTTGGAACAAGGCATCCCGCCGGGCTATATCATTCTCGGGCTCAAGGTGGGTGCGCTCTTCTTCTCGTGCCTGTATATCTCGCTGGTGTGGATGCTGATTTCAGGCGTGATTGCGCTCGCCACGCAACGATAAGGCTTCACTGGGTCACGAAGCTGGTGAAGTAGACCTCCAGCACGCTCTCCTTGTCATGGGTTTTCTCGTGCAGCACCTCGTTCACCCGCTCGCGGATATGCTCCTTGATTTTCTGCTTGCCCTCGTAGCTATTCAGTTCGGAGCGGCTGGCGCGGACAAATGCCATCAGCACGGCATCGCGCAGGGGTGCGGTTTCCTCTTTTAGTTTTTCGGCGGGGATGCCCTCCTTCAGTCCGAGTGCGACACCCGCCTTCAGGTAATGGTCATCGTCCAGATTCACCAAGAACTCGCCCAGGTCGAGCGTATGCCCCACTTTGGGCTTCTCGGGCTCCTTTTCGCCTTTGCCGCCAAACAGCGTTTTGCCTGCGAAGGTGCCGCCCACCAGCCCGACCACCAGCACAACGACAATCGGCACAAGGGGTAGCCCACCCTTGCCCTCTTTGCTTTCCGCCTTTTTCCCGGCTTTGCCGTCTGCTTTTTTACCTGCCACCGTCGCTCACCACAAGGCATTATTCCACACGCGCGCGTGGAAATCCCATCTTTCTGGGGTAGCCCTCACAAGGGCACGGAAACAGGGAATGGAAACAGGGCACGGGAACCGTGCCCATACCTGTACGGGTGCGGTTCCCGCCCCCTGCGTTGAGGCGTTCCCGCACCCTGCTGTTTAGGCATTCCTGCACCTTGCCGTTTAGGCGTTCCCGTGCCCTGTTCGTGCCCTATTTTTCGGACACCCTCACCTGACGGTATATTCTTACTCGGTGAACATCTCCGGGCTGAAGTGGCGCTTGGTGCCGGTCGCAATGGCTTCCTCTGCCAGCAGCACGGTGGCGAGTGCGGGGATGGCTTCCTTTGGGGTGCAGCGCGGGGTCTCGCCGGTGCGGACGCACTGGCAGAAGTGTTCCAGTTCGAGGTAATAGGCGTTGCGGTTTGCGCCGTAGCTGAGTTGCTCGCTGGGGTTTTGGGCGCGGCGGGTGGGGCGTGCTTGGAGGGTGATGGCGGTGCGCCCCCCGACTTGCACCGTGCTGGCGTCGTCTTCCCATTCGAGTTTGCCGGCGCGCGGCTCGCGAAAGAGCAGCCCCTTGTTCTCTTCGGTCAGCACGATAGTGCCCTTGTCGCCCATAAACCACTCGCCATAGCCGTCATAAGCGTTCGCGGTAATGCTCGTGTAGACCACCTTGACGCCGTTCGGGTACTCGAAAATCAGCTCCACATTATCGTACACCTCGCGCCCGTCTTTCCAGTAGTCGATGCCGCCTGTGCCCATCACACTGAGGGGGTAGCTACCCAGAAACCAGTTGACCACATCGAGCTGGTGGCTGGCGAGTTCGGTCAGCAGCCCGTGTGAATACTCTTTATAGAGGCGCCAGTTGAGCAACCGCTCGAATTTGGGGTCGGGCACGGGGCGTCGCCAGTTGCCGTTGCGATGCCAGAGCGCGCGCACATGGGTGATTCGCCCGATGGCACCCTCCTGAATGAGGCGATATGCCTGCTCGTAGATGGGATTATAGTGGCGTTGATGCCCGATTTGCAGGATGCGTCTGGTTTCGCGGGCGGTGCGTGCCATCGCGCGTGCCTCCTCCAGCGAGTAGGCGATGGCTTTCTCGCAGAACACATGCTTGCCCGCCTGCATCGCGTCGATGCTCATGGGGGCGTGCAAGTGGAGGGGCGTCGCGATGACGACCGCTTCGATGTCGCGCCGTTCGAGCAGGGCACGATAGTCCCGATAAGCTTGGGTTTGCTCGCCAGCGATTTCCAGCGCGCCGATGCGGTGGGGTGCGTAGATGTCGCAGAGAGCGACCACCTCGGCATTTGGTAGGCTCATCAGCTGGCGCAGGAGGTTCTGCCCCTGCGCTCCTGTGCCGATGATGCCGAGCCGCACCTTCTCCTGCTGATTGGCGCGAGCGGTCAGAATCCCAAAGCTGAATGCGGCGGCGCCCAGCGTCGCCTGCTTCAGAAACTCACGCCGTGTGAGGTTAGTTGCCTTGCTCATTGCCATCACCCAGCCAGTGGCGCAGATAATCGGCATAGCGGTAGAGTGCGCTCCGCGTGCGCTCGATGCGCCCGATGAGGTCGCCTTGATCGGCTTGAATCAGCTCGGTGAGTGTTTCGAAGCAGAAAAGCGCCTCAAAGGCATCGGTGGGTTTCCCCTGTGCTTGCAGCCCGATGGCTTCGTCACTGGGGTCGCAATTCAGATGGGCAATCAGGTAGGGTCGCAGCGCGGGATAGGCACGCTGCAGCCAGGGGCGTAGCGTCGTATACTGGGCTTCGAAAGGCGCCGCGGTGCCCGCAAACGCGGCATCACAAATCAGCTCCACCAGCTGCTCGTAGCGTTCATAGAACGCGGCAAGCAGGACGCGCTGTTCCTCGACGGGGAGCGCGATGGTCTGCCCACGCCATAGCCGCACCTGCTCCCGAATGGTTTCGGGCAGGGCACGCAGCGTCGCCCAAGCCTCGCGCGCACGCCGCTGCAACCGTACAGGCAGCATGGCGAGGCTATGCGCCCATCGCCGAACGACACCCTGCGCAATAATCCTTGCCCAGCTCTCGATCCCCATTGCCTATGCCTCCTTGCCTGCGGACGATTCCGAAACTTTGGCGAGATAGTTTACCTTCAGGTCGCGAATCTGGCGCTGGTATTCCCGCATCACCGATTCTTCGACGAAGGGGCGCAGGTGTCCTGCCAGGAAATCGGCGCAATCGATGGCGATTTTCGCTTGCTGCAGATCAGTGCGGAGCTGATGCGTGATGGGGTCGGGCACCAGTCCCATCATCTGCCATGCGACCGTGATGTAGAGTTGCAGGGTGTATTGTAGCAGGGTCGGCACATCGGCGCCCTGCATCGACTGCTCATCCCTCGCCTCCTGTTGATGCTCCATCTTCCAAATAACCTCCTTCCGTATCGCCTGCGCCGAGTGCAGAAACTGTTATCCCAGATAGGCATCAGCGGCGTAGTCGGCACGCAGGCGTTCGTTCAGGCGTTGGGTTAAAAAGATTTTACCCATCTCAGGGGCATGCGTCCCGTGCGGATAGGGTAGAAGCCGAGCATGGTGCGGATGCCTTCGTGGGCGCGGGGTTCGGCTCCTTCGGGCAGGAGAACTGCGTGATTTTCACTTGGCAAATCGCTGCAGCACGGGGTCGTTGGGGAAGTAGTGCAACCCGCGTCGTGCCCATGCACGCTGCTGCTCATCACGCTGTTCGCGATGATTCAAAATGGCAAGCCAGCGGTAGGCATCGCGCCAACCGTCGCGCTCGAACGGGTTCTGAAGCAGGATGGGGGCGTTGCCCGTCTGCACCCAGTAGTCCCCGTTGCGAATGGCGCGCCGCAGGTAGCGTTCTGCCTGCCCCTCATCACCTAACTGCACCAAAGCATAGCGTCCCAGCTCGGTGAAGAGCGCAACGCTACGCGGGTTGTGGCGGGCACCCTCCTGCAAAAAGGCGAGCGCCTCGTGCAGATGGCGCTTGTCATCAAACAAAATCATCTGCGCTCCCACGAGATAGCCCTGCACAAAGGTCGGGT
>Ga0079995_1048510_pt1 | contig 23608 bp, 19 predicted proteins | sample FaiFalFF_MnMetaG_2_FD_69198 | JGI IMG/M metagenome (GOLD analysis project Ga0079995, IMG submission 69198) | Freshwater microbial communities from Yellowstone National Park, Wyoming, USA - Fairy Falls C (FF_Mn_C) (SPADES assembly) (version 4) | ecosystem: Environmental > Aquatic > Freshwater >...
GGTCCATCCCTTTTGAAGCCCTGCGCATCGGCGCCGACGCCTTCGCCGCCGACCTCAACCCGGTGGCCGTGCTCCTCAACAAGGTGGCCCTGGAGTATCTTCCTACCTACGGTCTGCGGCTGGCCGAGGCCGTGCGCAAGTGGGGCGAGCGGGTCCGAGCGCGTGCGATCGAGGAGCTCCGCCCCTTCTATCCCCTGGAGCCCGACGGTTCCGAACCCCTGGCCTACCTCTGGGCCCGGACCATCCGCTGCGAGGGGCCCGGCTGCGGGGCCGAGGTGCCCCTGGTGGGGCTTCTGTGGCTCTCCCGCAAGGAGAAACACCGGGTGGCGCTGCGCTACCGGGGGGACAGGGCGCGCAAGGAGGTCGTGTTCGAGATCTTCGAGCCGAAGTCGGAGAGCGAAGTCCAGCCCCCCATCGTCAAGCGCTTCTCCGCCACCTGCCCGGTGTGCGGCTACACCACGCCCTACGCGCGCGTGCGGGAGCAGATCCGCGCCAAGCGGGGCGGGACCCGGGATGCCCGCCTCATCGCTATCATTACCCTGCGGCGGGACGGAAGCCGGGGCTTCCGCCTGGCGGCGGAGCAGGATGTGGCCATCGCCCGGCGGGCCGCCGAGGAGCTCGCCCGTCGGGAGCGGGAACACAGGGGGCCGTTGCCGCTGGTGCCGGATGAGCCTCTTCCACCGGAGGGGGCGCTGGGTTTCCGAGTAAACCTTTGGGGCATGACCACCTGGGGCGACCTGTTCACGCCGCGCCAGGCGCTGGCGCTTTCCACCTTCGTCCGCCTCGTGCGGGAGGCCCATCAGGAGATTCTCCGGGAGGCGGGGGATGCGGGCTTCGCCCGGGCTGTCGCTACCTGCCTGGCGCTGGCCGTGAGCGATTGGACGCAGTACTTTTGCGCGAATTCGTTTTACACCTTCGATCACATGCAAATGATTTTTCAAGGCAGCGGCCTTCCGATGCGGCCGGACTTTGCGGAAGCCAACCCGTTCATGCCCAAACTGGTGGGCGGGTTTGAATACGCTCTGGAGCAGGTGGCCCAGGTGCTGGAACGGGAGGGCGGGCAGGGGTTCCGCCCTGGCACCGTCCGGCAGGGCTCGGCCACGGCCATCCCGCTCCCTGACCAGTCCGTCGCCTATGTGGTCACCGACCCACCTTACTATGACGCCATCGCTTATGCCGACCTATCCTCATTCTGCTATGTATGGCTCAAGCGCATGCTTGGAGATCTTTATCCCGACCTCTTCCGCTTCCCACTTCCAGACAAAACTGAAGAGTGCATTACGGATCCGCCAGAGAAATCGCGGGAGTTCTTCGAGACCACCATGGAACGGGCCCTGGCCGAATGCCGCCGGGTGCTCCGGCCTGATGGGGTGGCGGTGGTCCTTTTCGCCCACAAGGGCACGGCGGGCTGGGAGGCGCTGCTCAACGCCCTGGTCCGGGCCGGCTGGACGGTCACCGCCTCCTGGCCGATTGAGACGGAGCGAGCAGCGCGTATGCAGGCGAAGAATGCCGCCGTTCTGGCCTCTTCTATCTTCCTAGTATGCCGCCCCCGTCCCGAGAACGTCGGCGTGGGGGACTGGCGGCGGGTGCTGGAGGAGATGAACCGCAAGGTGGCGGCGTGGCTGCCCAAGCTGGAAAAAGAGGGCATCCACGGGGCGGACGCCATCTTCGCTTGCATCGGCCCCGCCCTGGAGGTATACAGCCGCTACGAGCGGGTGGAGACGGCCAGCGGGCAGATGATTCCCTTGGGGGATGTGAGCAATGGCAAGATCATCCAGCGAGGCTATCTCTCCTATGTGTGGGAAGCGGTAGCTCGGGAGGCGCTGAAGGACTTCCCCACAGACGAGCCGGATGCGCGGGTGACCGGCTTCTGGCTGTGGACCCTGCGCGGCAGGATCAATGGCGCGGTGGGCGAGGCAAACGAAGAGATGGTGGGGGAAGACGAGGGCGAAGAGACGGGCAAGAAAAAGTTCTCTGGATACGCCCTGCCCTATGACGACGCCCGGCTTATCATTCAGGTGTTCGGTGCCCATGAGGACCGGCTACGGCGGCCTGGCGGCATCCTTGAGGTGAAGGGGAACACTGCACGCCTCGTAGCAGTGGCCGAGCGGCGACGGTTTCTCTTCGGCCAGGACAGCAGAGGAGGGGAGACATCCCGTCGGCGCCGGCGCGGGCAACCGAGCCTTTTTGAAGAGCTAGCGACAGAGCCCGAACCTGAAGTGGTCCTAGCGCCGGGCGCATCGACTTTGGACCGCCTGCACCAGGCGATGCTCCTCTTTGCCGACGGGCGGAGCGAAGCGCTACGGCGCTTCCTGGTGGACGAAGGGGTGGGGCGCGACGTGCAGTTCTGGCGGCTGGCGGATGCGCTGTCCCGGCTGTACCCGATGCATTCCCAAGAGAAGCGCTGGGTAGATGGCCTCCTGGCGAGAAAAAAGGGACTGGGGCTATGAACACGGCCATAGGCGCTCGTGAGTGGTATAAAGCCTTCTGGCGGGAAGTCCGTCACACCCGCTGGGCGGAGCCACTGCAGGACGCTGCTCTCAAGCAGCGTTTAGGAGATTGGACAAAGCACCTAACGGGAGCAGTGGTGGCCACCTGTCAGTCTTTAGGCTGGACGGCGGTGGCGCGGGGCCACCTGGCAGACGTGTTACCCGTCGCCAAACAGGAGTATCTGGCCATAGATGTGATGGCGTTCCCTGCCTCCCCAGACCAGGGCTGGCGAAGACCAGTGGCGGTCTTTGAGTTAGAGAATCGGCTGGAAGAGGAGATCGTGGCCTACTCGCTGTGGAAGGTGAGCGTGATTTGTTGCCCTCTGGCTGGGGTCTTCTGCTACCGTCAGAGCCCGGAGGAGATAGGCAACTTGCTGAGTGCCCTGGGGGGTGGTGTCATGGGCGAGTTCGAGGGCAATTCCCTAGGAGAGGCACGCTCCACCCTTCTGGTAGTGGGCACGCGCAGCCGGGGAGAGGATTTCCCCGATGGCTTCTTTAAACCCTACGTGTGGGACAGCGCGTTTCGGCAATTTCGTCCGTTATGGTGAAAGAAAAGGAGGAGAGCCATGCCTGAGTTGAAACCCTGGCATCAGGTGGCAGTGCCGAGGGAAGACCTGCGCAAGGGTAGCCCCCTGGATGCCGCCGAATTCGCTATCCATCTGGATCAGGTGATGGACGGGCGGGCGCCGCTGGATTATCGAGAGCCGGAGCGATTCTTCGCCCGGACGTATCTGACCGCCGCTTTCTCCAAGATGGCAGCTGAAGTGATGCGGCGCCTAGCCGGTGAGGTCGTGGGGACATCCCCAGGCATCAACCTCACCACCCAGTTTGGTGGTGGCAAGACACACTTCCTCACGCTTCTGTATCACCTGGCCCGCGCGGGCGATGAGGCCAAGGGGTGGCCTGGGGTCTCAGACCTTTTACAGCAGGCTCATCTGGCGTCAGTGCCCCGTGCGCGGGTGGCCGTTTTTATCGGCAACCGGTTTGACTTCGTGGTCGGTGCCGGCGCTGAAGGGGAGCCCAAGCGGAAGACCCCTTGGGGCGACCTGGCCTGGCAGCTTGGCGGTCCTGAGCTGTTTGAACAGGTGCGCGAGCACGACGAACAGGGCGTGGTACCCGGCGGGGAGATTCTGCAAAGAGTATTTACTGGCGAACCCACCCTGATCCTCATGGACGAGGTGCTCAATTTTCTGCGCCGCACGCGTGAGGCTGGTGGCCCTTATGCCAAGCTTGGCTCGCAAATGTACAGCTTCCTGGACGTTCTGACCCGGGAGGTGGCGGGCACCTCTCGGGTTGTCCTTGTCGTCTCCCTCCCTCTCTCGGAATACGAAATGACCCAGGAAGACGAGGCGGATTACCAGCGGTTGGACCAGTTGCTGGACCGGCTGAGCAAGCCGGTGCTCCTGTCCGAGCAGATAGAGATCGCCGAGATCGTGCGGCGGCGTCTGTTTGAGGAGACTGGGGATGTAAAAGAGATGCGGCGCACGGCGAAGGCTTACGCCGATTGGGTGAGAGCGCATCGGCAGCAGCTCCCCGAGTGGTTTCCGGCGGATCAGGCAGAAAAACTTTTTGAAGCGACCTATCCCTTCCACCCCACAGTGATCTCGGTGTTTGAGCGCAAGTGGCAGTCGCTGCCCAGGTTTCAGCGCACCCGCGGGATACTGCGCCTTCTGGCGCTGTGGGTCTCCCACGCCTACCAGCGAGCATTTCGAGAGGGGAGCAAGGAGCCTCTGATCACGCTGGGCTCAGCACCTCTTGCCGACAGCCTTTTCCGCGCCGCCGTCTTTGAGCAGTTGGGTGAGCAGCGCTTGGAGGCTGCCATCCTCTCAGACATCGCTGGGGATGAAGCCCATGCCGTGCGTCTAGACGCGGAGGCTCAAGCAACGATCAAGAGGGCTCGGCTCCATCAAAAGATAGCCACAGTCGTGTTTTTTGAGTCCTCCGGCGGCCAGGTGCGCAACGAGGCCAGCCTACCGGAAATCCGCCTGGCCGTAGGCGAGCCCGGGTTGGACATCGGGAACGTGGAAACTGCGCTGGATGATCTGGTTCGCCGTTGCTACTACCTGGATGCCAAAGGGACGGCCTACTGGATCAGCCACCGACCCACCCTCAACAAGATCCTGGCGGACCGCCGGGCGGCGCTTTCCGGAACTGAAGCCGACGAGGCGATTCGGGAGAAGGTGCGAGGGGCTATCCGGGAGGTATTCAAGACAGGCCCCCGCCTGGAGCGGCGGTTCTTCCCCGAGACCTCGGGGGACATTCCGGATACGCCTTCTCTGACCCTGGTGGTGCTTGCACCAGAGCACGGCTGGGAGAACGTGTCCCGCGAAGCCACTCAGCGCCTCATCACGAGCATGATCCAAGAGTACGGGGGACGGGGACGGACGTTCAAGAGCGGACTCCTCTTCGCTGTGGCCGAAGGCGGGGCGCAGCTATCCGATGCTGCCAAAACCCTGCTTGCCTTGGAAAAGCTATTGGACCCTACCGAGCAGGAGCGGCTCAAATTAGAAGCTTCGCAAGTCCGGGAACTGAAGGAGAAAAAGCTACGGGCAGAGCAGGACTTGAGAGAAGGGGTCTGGCGTGCCTACCGGCGCGTGCTGCTCCTGGGGGAGGAGAACGAACTCCAGGAAGTGGACCTGGGGCTCCTCCACCCCAGCGCCGCCGAATCCCTCGTGGACCTGATCATCTCCCGCCTCAAGCAGGAGGGAATTGTGGAGGAGAGCATCAGCCCCGACTTCCTGGTCCGCAACTGGCCGCCTGCGCTGGAGGAGTGGAGCACGAAGGCCGTGCGGGATGCCTTCTTCGCCTCCCCCAGCTTCCCTCGGCTTTTGGATCCCGAGGTCTTGCGGAACACCATAGCGGAGGGCGTGAAGATGGGGAGGTTCGGCTACGTGAGCAAGGCTTACGGGGGTTACCTGGGGACGCCGATTATTGATGACCCGAATTTCGGACCGGAAAGGGTAGAGATTTTGGACCAGGTGGTTCTTCTGCTACGCGAAAAGGCATTGGCCCTGAAAGGGGCGCCGCCCTCTCCGCCTGAGGAGCCGGAGCGTACCGCCCGAGTGGCCGAGGAGCCTGGAGCAAGGCCAGAAGGTGCGCCAGAGCAAACGGTCGTGCTACCAATGCCCGGCGGGCGGCACCTGTCCTGGGAGGGGGAGCTCCCTCCACAAAAATGGACGAACTTCTACATGAGGGTGCTGACCCGCTTCGCCACGGATCCCAGCCTGCGATTGACAGTCCGATTTGAAGTCACTCCAGCGACGGGTATCTCCCAAAACGAACTGGAGGAAATAAAGATGAGCTTAAGAGAACTTGGCCTGGATATTTCGGCGTTGAAAACAGAAGACTGATGATAAGCGTGGCTGCTCTTAGTGCTCAGAGTCCCCCGGCCTTTGAAAAATGCGTGGTACCACTTCGTTCCCCTTCCAACTTGGCGAGCATAGACGCATTGCCGTCAAGGTGATAGACTTTCGGGGGGAACGAGGTGGTGCGGGTGGTAAACTTGCAAAATTGCAAAATAGGGAAATGTTCGAGGAGGTGAAGTAGGATGACCGTCATGGTGATGAGAAGCGAAGAGCAGACTTCCTCCCAATTTCCATGGGGTGTACGCTCTGGTGAGTCTTCCGTCGCCTTGGAGAAACCGGGACTGCTTGCGCAGGCACCGGTGCATGTCCGCGCCGAGGACTTCCCCGTCCTCACAACCATCCCTAGCCTGAAATGGCGAATCGGCACTGAATCCATCTCCTCAAAAGTTAACCAGCTTTTCACCCAACTTCAGCTTCAAGGAGTTCAGGTCGGCCAGCAAGGTGACGTCTATGAGTACCTGCTGCGGTTCCCCGACATGATTGAGGTGGTGGAGCAAGCCGTTTTCGTCGCTCGGAATCATTTCAAAGAAGCGCAGCTTCAGTTAGAAGTTTATCGTGATCCAGAAAGCGAGGATGAACATCTGGTGCTTTATGCGAGGTTTCCGGCGTATGATGAGACCGTTATGAGAAAAATCAGGGCTGCCAGAGGTCAGTACAGGCATTTATTACGTGGCAAATCGGGGTGGTTCATTCTAACTACTGATTTTCAGCAACCGAAGTAGGTGAGGAATGCCTTTCGATTGGAGAGAATTCTTGGCTCTGGCGCGTGATTTAGGGAGATGTTCAAGTTCGTCTTACTCAACAGAAGCGGCAAGCCGGACGTCCGTCAGCCGGGCTTATTACGCCGCATTCTGTCACGCGCGCAACTATGCTGAAAGCAAACTTGGCTTTCAGCGCACCCAGAGAGCGCGAGATCATAGGTTACTCCAGAGACCATCTGAGGAACCTTGGTGCACCTTGGGAGGAAATGAGCGAGTATTTGGAAGACTTACAGAAGTGGCGTGGCCAGTGCGATTATGATGATGATATCCAGAACCTTGACGTACTGGTTTCGAGCGCAATAGACACTGCCGAAAAGATCCTCCAGCAGTGTAGGTGACAAAGCCATGTCTCTTTTCGTTGACAACCCTATTCTCAACTCACCCTTCGAAGAGCCCACGCGCTGCTGGATTTATAAAGAAGGCCAATTGGTGCTCCGGGAAGGCCGTCGGCCGGCGGGCTACCGTCTTAAGGTGCGCACTCCTCACGGTTCAGCTTGCCTTGTTGGAGGAAGAGTTTGTCCCGCTGGATCTGGTCAACACCGTCCGGAGTGGCCAAGGTATGGCGGGAACAGGGCCATCCGGGCGTCGCGCCCATTACCTGACAGCAGTGGGAGAGAGACCTTGATGGAGACCTTTAGGAAGGTGAGTGTGATGGGGAGCGCTCGAGCTCCTGCGGTCCGAAGAAGCGGGCGATCTGTTGCTCGCGGTAGTCGAAGATGTGGTTCAGATGTCGTCGAATCCATAGCGTGTGCGCGAGTCGTCCCAGTGGTCCATAGGGAGGCATATAGAGGACTTCATCGGTGATACGTGTGCCGCCATTCACGGAGTCGAAGCGGTGGGTGTGATGCCAGAAACTATACGGGCCACGGATCTGCACGTCCACGAAGCGATGCGGAGGCTCATAGAGAGCGATATACGTCGTCCACCGCAAGGGGATGCCCATCAGACGGATGGTGTAGTCAATCACGGCTCCCTGATACATCGGGACAGGTGAGGGGGTCAGCAGGCGAAAGTGGAGGCTCGGCGGTGTTATCAGGTTGAGATTTTCTGGACGGTCGAAGAAGGCGAAGACCTCTTCGAGGGGACGAGGCACCCATTGCTGGCGGAAGAGACGGTGCATGGTCATAGCATCGGGCTCCGGTCGGGCACCCCGCGTGGGGACCCCGGGGATTGGGGAGAGGAAAAATGGCGTGTAGAGGCCGAACAGGGCCCGCGCGAGTCGTGTGCTCGGCGTGTGGAAGAATTGGGATGAGAGGGAGGCATTTTTTCTGGAGAGACGCGCCGGGAGAGCAGGAGCGCTGCTTGCGGCGAAGGATCCGACGCGAGAATAGGAGAGCTCAAACTTCGATCACCTCCACGAGGGGTGTGACTTCGGATTTCGGCAAAAGGGCGGGCCAGTAAGCGATGACCTCTTCCACGCGGGGGCGGCCGCCGGCGAATCCCGTGGCGGTTGGAGGGCCGTTCAGGATCAAGGGAGCGATCTCGCGGGTGAAGCGTTCGACGCTCTGCTTGTCGGAGCTGCGGACGGCGATGCGAAGTTGCACTTCGGCGAGATCCGGCGACGGCTCCGGAGCCAAGGGGCCGTGGCAGGCGTTGACGCCGAGGAATTCGGTGAGGATTTCGTCAAAGTGCAGGCCGAGCCGCTCGAGCCGCCTCCGCAGGATGTGGTCGGCTCGCTTCGCCTTCTCGTAGGCGTCGGGCCAGCTATAGACGAGCGTGCCCACGGCCTTGTATCCGGCGAAGTAGCTGATCGAGACTTTGTAGAATTCCGTCGGGGGCGCGCCTCGGACCCCCCACACGCGCACGCGATCGGGTCCGATGTCCTCCAGATGGATCGTCGTGAAATCGGCGATGCATTCGGGAGTGATATATCGGCGGGGGTCGCCGATCTCGTACACGAGCTGCTCGGCGACGATGGCCGAAGTGATGCGTCCGCCCGTCCCCTCGTGCTTGGTGATGACGAACGTTCCGTCTTCGGAAGCCTCGGCAATAGGGTATCCGATGCGATCGAGGTCGGGAATCGTCTTCCACGCGATTTGCGAGTTCCCCCCCGTGCATTGTGCCCCGCATTCGATAATGTGACCGGCGACGATGCCGGCGGCCAGTTTGTCGTACTCATCCTCGCGCCAGCCGAATTCGTAGATCATGGGGGCGAGGGTGAGGCTCGCATCCGTTGTGCGCCCGGTGATGACGACGCGCGCGCCCTGTCGAAGAGCTTCGACGATGGGGAAGGCGCCGAGGTACACGTTCGCGCTTTGAACCTGCGGGAGGATATCGCTCAAGGGACGGCCGGTGTCGAGATTGCGCAGCTCGTGGCCGCGCGCGATCAGCTCGTCGAGCCGGTCGAGGATATCGTCGCCGGCGACGATCCCCAGGCGCAGACCTGAGAGACCGAGACGGCGCGCGACCTCGCGCACGGCGTCGGCGCAGGCGCGCGGATTTATCCCCCCGGCGTTGGTGATCACTCGGATATTCCGCTCTACGCAGATCGGCAGAATGCGCTCCATGAGGGGGACGAAGTCGCGCGCATATCCGAGGCGCGGATCGCGCGCCCTCTGCTTTTGGAGAATGGACATCGTCACTTCGGCGAGATAGTCGAGCGAGAGGTAATCTATGGGGCCGAGCGTGACCTGTTCGACGGGCGCGTCCAGGCTGTCTCCCCAGAATCCCTGACCGTTCGCGATGCGAATGGTTTTCATCGTCGGTGCTCCGCCGGCCTTCTGCGTCCGGGAATCCCACAGCGCGAGAATGTGATGGTACACGGCGGGCGTGTGTGGCGTCAATGCGGATGCGGCTCTTTCTCTCGCGCCAGTCGGCGCGTTATGCTCTTGCATATTCCGCGAGAGGAGGATGGCGATGACGCTACAAGAGTGGCAGGACTATCGTCGGCGGATGAACGAGAAGATTCTGGAGAGCGGCCATCTGGGGATCAAGCGCTTTTTTGCGCTCGATCACCAGGCGTACACGGCCGGAGCGCTCTCGCCCAAGGTGAAAGAGCTGCTGGGATTGGTGGCGTCGCTCGTCCTGCGCTGCGACGATTGCGTCACCTATCATATCGTTCGCTGCCATGAGGAGGGGGTCACGCGGGAGGAGTTTTTGGAAGCGTTCAACGTGGCCCTGGTCGTCGGCGGCTCGATCACGATCCCGCACCTGCGGCGCGCGTTCGAGCGTCTGGAGGAGGTGGAGGCGGCCGGGCGCTCGGAGTCGATGTCCTGAGGTCGAGAGGGTTCGGTTTGCCGGAGAGGCCCGCGTGTGTTAATGTTTCTCGTGTATGCGCGCGCCGAGGTCCGTGCTCATTCTCGGGGGAGCGGGACTCATCGGATTTGAGATCGCTCGGGCGGTCGCGCGCGAGATCGAGCCGCATCTTCTGGTCATTGGAGGGCTCTTCGAGCGCGAGGTCGAGGAGGCGGTGGCGGCCCTGCGGGCGGAATTTCCCGCTCTCAGGATGGAAGGCGTGTGGGGAGACATCTTCCTCCGCAAGGAGGATCGCCATCGGACGCGGCAGCACCTCCTGGACGATCCCGTTCGGCGGAACGCCTTGTTTGAGGATCTCTTCGGCGATCTCGAGCGTGCGTATGAGCGGTCGTGGTTGGTGAGCATCATTCGCCGCTTCAAGCCCGAGATCATTGTGGATTCGATCAACACGGCCACGGCCATCGGCTATCAGGATGTCTATACGAACGCGATCGAGGCGCGCGACGCTTTGGCGCAGCTCTCGCGCGCCATCGAGCGCGGGGACAGCGCGACGCTGGCGGCGGTGAAGGATGAGGCGGTGCGGAAGATCGAGGCGGTGATCGTCTCGCAGGGGATTCCGGAGTTGGTGCGGCACACGCTTCTGCTCTATCGCGCCATGGTGGAAGCGGGAACGCGGCTCTATGTGAAGATCGGGACGACGGGAACCGGAGGGATGGGTCTCAATATTCCCTACACGCACAGCGAGGATCGTCCGAGTGCGCTTCTCATCTCGAAGTCGGCGATTGCGTTCGCGCACACGGGTCTGCTCTTTCTGATGGCGCGCACAGCCGGTGGGCCGATCGTCAAAGAGATCAAGCCGGCGGCGCTGGTCAGCTATCGGCGCATCGCCTTTCAAACGGTGCGGCGTGGGGGCGAGCCCGTGTATGTCTACGCGAGCAAGATGGAGCCGCTCGGCGACGTCTTGGACCTCGCCCTCCCGCCGGAGGAGTTCGAGCGTCGTGGTGAGCTGAAGGTCGTGGGCGTGGACACGGGCGAGAACGGATTCTTCGCGCGGGGGGAGTTCGAGACGATCACCAGCTTGCATCAGATGGAGGCCGTGACGCCGGAGGAGATCGCCCAAGCGGCCGTGCTCGAGATCAAAGGAAGCAATACGGGCGTGGATGTGATCGCGGCGATTGATGGAGCCGTCATGCCGCCCAGTTACCGCGCCGGATACTTGCGCGGCGTGGTGATCGAGCGCCTGAAGCAGTTGGAGCGGGAGACGGGAGTCCCGAGCATTGCCATCGGGCAGTTGGGGCCGCCGGAGCTGACGAAGCTCTTATACGAGGCGCATCTTCTGAAGATGCGCTACAAGACGCTCATGGCGGTGATCGAAGCCGATCCCGAGGAGATGGCCGAGAGCGTGTATCGGCTCGTCTGCCACAACAAGATTCGCGACATGATCACCTCGATCGGGGTGCCGATTCTGTCTCCGGATGGGAGGAAGCTCTTTCGCGGTCCGTTTCTGCGCATTCCGGAGATCAAAGGGGAGCGGCGTGTGCGCGTCACGCGGGCGGACGTGGATCGGTGGGCGCGAAAAGGCTGGGTAGACCTGCGGCCGGAAAACATGCGGGTGTGGCAGCAGCGATTCCGCATCATGGCGCAGAACATTGGCGCGATGGTGGACCAGGGGTCGGCGGCGATCACGCGCGCATCCTACACGTCGGAAAAGATCAACATCGGCGAGGTCGTCGGTTGGATCTTCAACAATGAAGAGCGCGCCTATCGCCTCAAGTCGTGATGGTGAGAGTCGCCCTCACAGGCAGCATCGCGGTTGGGAAGAGCTCCGTCTTACAGATGTTCCGCGAGCTGGGGTGTTACACTCTGGAGGCGGACGAGATCGCTCACGAGCTGATGCGTCCCTGTCGACCTGCTTATCACGATGTCGTGCGAGCGTTCGGACCGGAGATCCTCGCCGAGGATGGGACGATCCATCGAGGCCGATTGGGAGCCCTCGTCTTTCACGACCCGGCTCGACGGGAGGAGCTGAATCGCCTCGTGCATCCGCGCGTGTTGGAGGAGATCGAGCGGCGGAGCGTGGCGCTGGAGCGTCAGGATCCGAACGGGATTCTCGTGGTGGCGGCTGCGCTCGTCATCGAGGCGGGAGCACATCGGCGATTCGATCGGGTGATTGTCGTCTACTGCGAGGAGGAGGAGCAGATCGCGCGTCTGATGCGACGCGAGGGCATCACGCGTCAGGAGGCGCTCGCGCGCATCCGCGCCCAGCTCCCCTCGAGCGAGAAGCGGCGCTATGCCGACTTCGAGGTGGACACATCGGGGTCGCCCGAGCAGACGCGCGCGCAAGTAGAGGCCATCTATCGGCACCTGCGTGCGAATGCGGTGAAGTCCTCCTGACAGGAGCCCCCCGCGGGATGCCTGGAGAAAGGAAGAATCATGAGTCCTCGGAGCCGGATGCGGATCGGCATTGATGCGCACGCCATTGGAAGCCAGACGGCGGGGAACGAGACGTACATCAAGAACCTCATCGAGGCGCTCGCCGAGCTGGATGCGGAGAACGAATACGTGCTCTTCTTCACTCGTCCGGAGGTAGCGGAGTCCTGGCGCGGGCGATTTCGGAATTTTCGCGTCTGTTTGGTGCGTCCGCACATGCGATACCTGCGCATTCCCATCAGCTTGCCGGTGGCCGTATGGCGGACGGACGTGGACCTGTTGCACGTTCAATACGCCGCGCCTCCTCTTTGTCCGGTGCCCATCGTCACGACCATTCACGACCTCTCGTTCGAGCATCTGCCGCAGGTGTACACGCCGCGCGAGCGATGGCTCTTCAAACTCGCCATCGGGTATACGGCCCGTCGGGCCGCTCGCATCCTGACGGTCTCGGAATATTCGGCGCGCGATATCCTGGCGACGTATCGCGTTCCGCCTGAGCGCGTCGTGGTGACGCCCGAGGGCGTGAGCGCGCTCTTTGCCCCGGTTCGGGATCCCGAGCGGCTTCAGGCCGTCCGTGAGCGCTACGGCATCGCGCGCGCATACATCTTGAGCGTCGGCAGTCTCCAGCCTCGAAAGAACCTCGTTCGGTTGATTCGCGCCTACGTCAATCTGCGTCGCCGGGACGAGGACTTCGACCATCAGCTCGTCCTCGTCGGGAAGAAGGGGTGGCTGTATCAGGACATCTTTCGTGCGGCGCAGCAGTCGCCCTTCGGGGCCGACATCATCTTCACCGGGTACGTTCCCGAGGAGGACCTGCCGGCGCTCTATAGCGGCGCGACCGTCTTCGTCTACCCCTCGATCTTCGAGGGGTTCGGGCTTCCGGTCTTGGAAGCGATGGCGTGTGGGACTCCGGTCATCACGAGCCACAGCTCTTCGCTGCCCGAGGTCGTGGGCGAAGCGGCTCTTCTCGTCGACCCGTATGATGAGCGCGCGATTGAAGAATCGCTCCGGAGAGTCATCTGGAATGCCGAGTTGCAGCGCGAATTGTCCGAGCGCGGCCGGCGACGCGCGCAGCAGTTCTCATGGAAGCGCACCGCCGAGCTCACCCTGCGCGCATACGAGGACGTCGTGCGTTTGCGGGTGAGAGAGGGGCGGGTGGCGTCGGCTCGGGTTGCCGATCCTTCGCAGAATCCCCGAGCGATGTGACGAGAGCGAGGGGAGAGCGTGCGCGGAAAGGGGCGAGGCATGCGAATCGCCATCATGGGGATTCGCGGAATCCCGGCGAATTACGGCGGATTCGAGACATTCGCCGAGCAGTTGGCGACGCGGCTTGTGGCGCGCGGACATGAGGTCACCGTCTATGGACGTCGCCATTACGTCACGCTCCCTGAGCGGGTGTATCGAGGCGTCCGCCTCGTCGTCCTCCCGACGATTCGGCACAAGTATTTCGACACGGTCGTGCACACCTTCCTCTGCGTGTTCCATGCGTGGCGGCGTCCGTACGATGTGGTCCTCGTCTGCAATGCGGCCAATGCGTTGGCGGCCGGACTGCTGCGCCTCTCGGGCAAGCGGGTGGCGATCAATGTGGATGGGATCGAATGGCGGCGGAAGAAGTGGAATTGGCTCGGTCGAACGTATTACCGCGTCTCGGAATGGCTCGCGACGTGGATGCCGCACGCGGTCGTCACCGATGCCGAGGTGATTCGCGCGTATTACCGGGAGCGCTATGGCCTGGAGACGCGAATGATCGCTTATGGTGCGGAGGTGGAGCGGCGTCCGGATCCCGAAGGCGTTCGTGCGTTCGGCGTCGAGCCCGAGCGGTACATTCTCTATGTGAGTCGGTTGGAGCCGGAGAACAATGCTCACCTGGTGATCGAAGCCTTCGAAAAGGTGGAGACGGAGATGAAGCTGCTCATCGTGGGCGATGCTCCTTATGCGCGCGCCTATGTGCAGCGCCTCAAGCGCACGCGCGATCCGCGCATCATCTTCGCGGGCTTCGTCTACGGGGAGAATTATCGCCGTCTCCAGCAGAACGCGTATTGCTATGTGCATGCGACAGAGGTGGGCGGGACGCATCCGGCGCTCGTCGAAGCGATGGGATTCGGCAACTGCGTTCTCGTCTTGGATACGCCGGAGAATCGTGAGGTCGCCGGCGATGTCGGCCTCTATTATCGCACGGCCGAGGAGCTGCGGGACCGACTTCAAGAGGTCCTCGCGCATCCGGAGCGCGTCGCCTTTTTGCGCGAGCGGGCTATGGCGCGCGTGCGCGCTCGGTACGACTGGGAGCGGATCGTGGATCAGTATGAAGCGCTCTTCTTCGAGGTGCTCGGTCGGACGTGGCCGGATCGAGGGCTCGCGGAAGAGGCGAACGAGGCACAGTCGTAAGCAGAACGGAGCCTCAGCTCAAGACGCGGGCAGAGTGTGGCACTCCTTCTGCGATCTTCGGGATCGCGCGGAGACCGTGTCAGGACGTTGTCTCCGGCACGCGCTCCAACGCGGCGGGATCGAGGTCAGCCAGACGCTCGCGAGCCGTGCGACCGGCATCGTGCGTGCGATATTCGGTCGCGATCTTCACGTAGAGTTCAATGGCATCGGCTTTCTTCCCCTGAACCTCCAGGGCGCGGGCCAGCCCGAGCTTCAAGGGAGCTTCGGGAAGCTCGCCGGGATCCTCCAGGAGCCGGCGATAGTGCTTCTCGGCGCTCGCGGCCTTGCCCGTCGCCAGAAGGTGTTCAGCCACGGCCAGTCGTGCCAGTCGCGCCGTGTGTCCTTTTCCTTCAGCGAGGCGCTCAAGATCGGCTTGGCCTTCCGACGGATTGAGGCGGAGCTGACACAAGGCGGCGTAATACTCGGCCAGCTCGCGATAGCTCGGATACGTTCGGGCGAGCCGGGAGAAAGCGTCTCGAGCGTCCCGGTATTTCTGCTCTTCGCTTGTGTACGTTCGGCGGCTGGGATCGGCAGGCGAGGAGGTCACCTCAGCGGTGAAGATCTCATAGGCTTCGGCCAGCGCTTTCTCCGCGCGCTCTTGGCGATAGGCCGTGACGGCTACAGTGCCGATGACCAGCGCAAGCAGGGCGAAGACTCCAAGGGCCGTCCGGATGATCTGGCGCCGGTGGCGTGTGACCCAAGCGGCGAAGTGTTCGTAGCGGTCGCGAAAAGCGTCGTGTTTGAGTTCCCGGGTGGTAATCCTGACCTTCTTCTTTCTGACCTTGATCGCCGCCTTTGCCAAGCTCCGACCCCTCTGAGTCCATCCTGTCCGAATTGTACTTGTCCCCTGTGCCCAGGGTGATATAATGTAGTAGCAGCGTGGGTCGGACTCTGTCAAGAGAGGGGCCGATCGAGGGCGCGATGTTTGAAAGAAGGAACGCCCCTGTGGGGAGGGAGCGATGTCACAGGGATCGAATTCGGGCACGACGGCGGGACCGGTCGCCACCAGATTGGATCACCTCATTGTCGCGGATGTGCGCGAACGGCGTCGGCTGTTATGGGCGACGGGCGTGGCGATTCTCTTTCATCTGGTTCTGTTCATCCTCCACTTGGAGAATCTCTTCCCGAGTCGTCCGCTTCCGGAGCCGGAGCCACCGGAGCAATTGGTCGCCATTCAATTTGAGTTCCCGGAGGCGGAAGTGGCCGGAGGAGGAGGCAATCGTGAGTATTCTCGACCTCCGGAGCCCGTGCCGCAAAAGCTGCCGGTGAAATCGGAAGCGGTACCGGTGCCGGTACCCGTTCCCTTCAAAGCCCCGCCGCCTCCGGAGCAGACGCAGTTACCGTCGCTGGATACGCGTCTTCAGATTACTTCTCCCTTCAGCTTCGGCCCTGTGGAGGCGCCTCCGGGGACTGGAGGGACAGGTGGGGGGAATGGGGCCGGAGAAGGGCGAGGTGTTGGAGATTCTTCGGGAGAGGGCGCGGGTGAGGGAATTGCCGGGCGCGGCGGATATGGCCGGCCGATCATCACCTACAAGCCGCGTCCCGAATGGACAGAGGAAGCACGCCGCAATCGCATCCAAGGTGTCGTCGTCCTCAGCGCGACCTTCGGTGCCGATGGGGTGGTCCGCAATATTCGTGTCATTCGGGGACTCGGCTATGGGTTGGATGAGAAGGCGATCGAGGCGGCCAAACAGATCAAATTCATCCCGGCACGGGGACCTGATGGACGTCCGGCCAGCGTGCGCGCGACGATCAACGTGGAGTTCAATCTCCTGTGAGAACGCGGATTTTCGGTCTTGAGCTCTCCGTGAAGCGCTGACGCGAAAGACGTCCGCGCGTCCGGTGAGCGGATCGTTTTCTCCCGTGGTGCCGTGCGGAGTTGCCGTCCGGGACGCTTGATTTCCCTGGGAACCTACGCCACATTTTGGGGTCTATGGAGAAGGGAGCTGATATGGTGCGTGCGGAGGCCATGGTGGAGGACTGCACGCTGGCGCTCGGCGGCACTGATCGGGATCGGCTCGATGAGGCCGAGAGGCAATTCCTCGACCGGTTGCGCGCCGGCGAGCGGGAGGCCTTCGAACAGCTCGTTGCGCGATTTCACGCGGACGTCTATGGATTGCTCTATCGGCTCCTCGGAGATCGGGAAGAAGCCCGCGATGCCACGCAGGAGACGTTTTTGAGGGTCTATCGCACAATCGGACGGTTCCGTGGGGAGTGCGGGTTGAGGACGTGGCTCTATCGTATCGCGCTCAATCAAGCAGCCAATCGCCATCGGTGGTGGCGGCGGAATGGAGATCGCTTGGTTTCGATGGAGGCCTTGAGAGAGGAGACGGAGCCGTCGTTCGGGGAGACCCTGATAGACCCTCGGGCGGATCCGGAACAGCAGACGATCGCGCGGGAGGAAGAGCGATTGCTCACGGAGGCACTGGGGCGCATCAGACCGGTTTTTCGAGTGGCGCTCTTGCTCCGCGATGTCGAGGGACTGAGCTATGAGGAGATCGCGGCCACGCTTCACATCTCCCTCGGCACGGTGAAATCGCGGATTGCGCGGGGGCGCGAGCTGTTACGCCAAGAGGTGCAGCGCCTTCGTCAGCGGAACGGACGAGGGCTCACCCCGACGGGCCATGAGCGAGCGGATTGACCAGCTCCGGTTCGAATCGAGTTCGCCGATGGGTCGAGGCGAGCTGTTTGACAATCAGGCCAGCACCGACAGATCGAACCGGAGCTGGTGAGTCGCGTTCGGATCGGAAGCCGCACATCCGCAACGCGGTCTCCGGAGATGAGGCGTATGAGGAGCTGTGCACTCATCCGGCAGGATCTCTCCGCATATCTGGATGGCGAGCTTTCGCCGGAGCGGGAGCGATGGGTGGAGGGACATCTGATCGTCTGCTCGGCGTGCGCGCGCCATTTAGGGGAGTTGCAGGAGCTGGCGCGCGGGTTGCGGCAGTTGCCGCGTCCGAGTGTTCCTGCTCATCTTGTGGGCCAGATTCTTGAGGTCTTCGAGGGAGAGCGTCAGAAGGCGTCGTCCATGCTCGGCTTCCTCCGATCGGTGGGCTCCTTAGCGTTCACCTATCCCAAAGCGGCATCCGCCGTGATCAGCCTCCTGGTCACGGCGTCGCTTGTGGGCGCCCTGTTCTCGGTTTTGCATCCCATCCCCGAAGTTCCCTTGGCGTATTACCAAGCACCTATTGCCCTGGATGCTCAACAGTACGGCTTGCTCAATGGGGAAGCGAACCCTCCGCAGGGGAGGTATACCTTTCCCCGTCTTCGCTCCTTGGGACGCCTGGAGGAACTCCTTCGGGCCGCAGCGAGCGACCATCTTGTCGTGGTGACATGTGTCTATCCGGATGGGCGCGCATCGCTTGTGGACATTGTGGCGCCCTCGCCGAGGATGACCCCTATGGACGTGCGGACCTCATTCTCGGAGGTTCGCTTTGAACCTGCGAAGCGAGCGGGGCAGCATCCTGTGAGCACACAATTGGTGATGCTCGTGCATCGGCTCGATGTGACCTATTGATCTGCTTCGGAAGTTCCTCTTGGCCGTTCGCTCTCGGCTGTTCCCCGGAATTTGACCGGTCTCGATCCGCTCGATAGAGTTAGAACGCGTTCGGCATCAGACGGTGCGCACAAGACGAATACGTGGAGGGATCGAGCTCATGAGGCGGAGACAGCGGCGAGCGGATCGAAGGTGGGAGGTCGGGCTTGTCCTCGTGCTCCTCGGGTGGGGAGTAATGGTTCCGGGCCGAACCGGTCTGGCGCGCGTTCCTGAAGAGGTGGAGAGCGGGGAGGTCGTGTTGCGGGTCGTCGGGCCCCGCATCCACTCGATTCAGGATGGCAGTCGGCTTTTCGTTGGCGGAGGAGAGGAGGATCCCAATGGCTACGGGCGGCCTGGAGCCCGTGGGTTCATCCTCATTTCGGGCGTTGGCCTCTCTGGCGCAACGGGGATTGAGTTTGAGGGGCGCGGAGTTCGCGGAGAGGTTGTGAGCGCGGGACGGGCCGGAGAATTGAACCCTGCAGTCCTCGTGCGCGTCACCATTGAGCCGACGGCTGAGTTGGGGCCACGCGCCTTCACGCTGTTGACTCCCCGCGGTCCTGTACGCAGCGAAGGCGTGGCGTTCATCGTCACTGAGCCGAAGATCCTCGCCTTGGGAGATGAGGAAGGGTCGCCGGGATCGAGCGGGCGCGTGGAGGTCTTCGGCATCGGACTCGATGGCGCGCAAGCGATCGAGTTCGAGGGGACGGGAATCAGCGGAACGATCGTTCCGTCGGAAGGAGGATTTGAATTCCTGAACCCCGTCGTGGAGGTGGACCTCCGTATTGCTGAAGAAGCTGCGTTCGGTGAACGTGGGTTCATTGTGGAGACACCGCACGCGCGCCTGGGGAGTGGAGCGGTTCGGTTTCGCGTTGTCGCGCCGCGCATTGACGGGGTGTGGGAGGGGCATAATTTCCGCCCCGATCAGGGGTTCCGCATGAGCGGCGAAGGCGCTCGAGATTCTTTCGGCGATGTCCTCATCGTGGGCATCGGGCTCGGCGGTGCCCTCGATGTGGCGTTCTCCGGTTCGGGGATCGAGGCTCGACTGATGCCGGGATTTCCCGAGCAGATGCAGGAATTGAATCCGGTGCTCACGGTCCATGTGACGATCGCTGCGGATGCCCCTTTGGGGGAGCGCGGGATTTTGGTGACGATTCCACGCGTTCCGGGCCGCGTGGACAGTCGTGATACCGGGATCACTTTTACGGTCATCGAGCCGCGCATTGATGGTATTGCTGATCGGCGGGGATTCAATGAGGCTGTCGCAGGCGCTTGTGGTGAAGTCGAAGTTCGTGGCGTTGGGCTTCGGGAAGCAACGGCGATCACCTTCGCCGAGCCCGGAGGGGTTCGCGGGATCATCCGGCCGGAGGCATCCAGCACGCCGCTTCTGAATAGTCCGGCGCGGGTTTGGCTCACTGTGGACCCGCACGCGCCGATCGGTCCTCGTACCTTCTCCATGAGGACTCGGCGTGGAGAGATCCCTAGCGGCGCTGCCGTCTTCGTCGTTTCTGTCCCGCGGATCGTGGGCATCAGTGTGGAGGAGCGGGTTCCTTTGGCTTCCGCGCTCTCGGCGCGTGTGCTCCGCGCGGAGTCCCCACGCGATCTTCAGAGTGCACGGGGTGCTCATACGACGGTCGCGTCCTTTCTGCGCCTTATGAGGGAAGGGCAGAGACGTGCTCTCGGCGGACTTCGCGAGTTCACGGTCCAGACACGCCGTACGATCTCCGGCTTTTCCCTCGGCGATCTTGTAGCTCCCGCCTCGTCCGGTGAAGCGATCGTCTTCGGTGTCGGGCTTGTGGGTGCTCAGGCGATTCGCTTCTCGGGGACAGGCGTGACGGCCGCGCTCCGCGAGCCTGTTGGCGGGGATCTCAACCCCGTCGTCCCTCTTCAGCTTGAGATCGGGAAAGACGCCTCATGGGGTGAGTATCCGTTCACGCTCACTCTCGCCCGGTCTGGAACGTGCCCATGAGCGGTCCGGTGTCACCAATACATCGTTGCGCCACGTTGCCGGGTTCGCTTTCACGGAGGACTGTGCCGGGCAGGAGGCCACCACTGCACCTTTCATCCTCCCACGCGATCCTTAAGACCGCGTGGGATCCTCAAGCAGTGTAGGTTCTAGGCCTATCGGCGCTTTCCTGCCACCGGTACCACAGGGTGTCGCCGGGCCGGAGACTCGAGATCTTTGCCGTCAGACGTCTCTCGGAGGACGATCCGGGCGGGACCAAGACACGGTCGCTCTCCTCACACCCGACGTCCTGCATCTCCCGTTTGTCCGGCGGAGAGTCTCCCGCTAGCGAAGTCATGAGACCCGGTCACCGCCAGACCGTGCACAACAAATCGCGCGCACGCTCGACGTCTTCGGTCGTCTCGTCCGTGTTGAGGAGGATGAGGAGGAGTGTGATTCTGGTTCGCCTGGGATGGTAGCGATTCGATGTGAAATAGCCGTAAAAGTTACCCCGGCGATCCACGATCACAGGGGGATTGGAGGCGAACCTATTCCAGGGACTGTAAGGGCTGAAGCGAGAGCCGTACTCTCCAAAGCGGTTCCAGATGCTCTGGGAACTGAAGGGGGAGCCATACTCCCCAAACCTGTTGCAGACTGAGCGAGGATCAAAGCGACCGCAGTTCAGGCATCCTAGAAACGTCTTGTGATCGTCCCCACCAAGCAGAAGCAACTCCGGCGTCTGCGCCGGGACAGCCGTCGCCGCCACCACGAGCGCTATGAGGGAGGCCACTATGACGATGCGATACGAGCTCATAATGGCGTTCCACGATGGCGTCCCTCCTTTCATCAGGGTGTCGTCCAACGGGACTCGCAGTGTGCGCCGAGTTTTCGCCCCGATCCATCTCCACCCCGCAAGCCGCACGCCGAAAGACTCGCTCAGAAACCGAATCCGGCAGAGAACCGTTGTCTCATTTTTCGTCTTCGGATCCCGAGGGCGGATTCTCGTGCGGATCGCTCTTCGAGCGGCCGGACCTTGGTAGCGTAAATATCACCCAACCTTCCTGGAAGATCGGATGGTCTGGCGGAGGTATCTGCCACAACGGGGAATTCATGGACTTCTCCCTCAAGACCCTCCGCAACTCTTCGGGATCCAACTTCAGTAACTCCTCCAATTCTCTTGATGTATTCTTCTCCACGTCTGTATACCTCCCAGTTATTTCCTACGAGATCACCTTCAATTATCCTGAGGGGGAATATAGGCTTCCCCCCCCCCAAAGTCCCCTCATTTGCCTTGTCTATTACACCCACAAATGCCCGCCCGTCAAGCCCGGTAAAGTTAAGAACACGGATACCCGTGCGCGAAGGATCACCTTATCGCCTTCGAGGATTCTGCTTCTCGCCAAGATCGTCATTCACCAATCTCATCATGTAGATGAGCGTCCGGAATTCCCCGGCCCGATCCCCCTTCGGCGCGAGAGAGGGCCTGCGCCTGAGTGAGGTACTCCAGTGCCTTCCGCTTCTCGCCAAGACCGAGGTACACCGCGCCGATGTTGGTGAGCAGGGTGGCTTCACTTGCCCGATCTCCTCACGGCTTGAATGATGGCCTGCGCCTGCGTGTAGTACTCCAGCGCCTTTTGCTTCTCGCCAAGAGCGTCGTACACCGCGCCGATATTGTTGAGCGTCGTGGCTTCCCCGGCCCGATCCCCCATGGCCCGACGGAGGGCCAGCGCCTGAGTGAGGTGCTCCAGCGCCTTCTGCTTCTCGCCGAAAGCGTCGTACACCATGCCGATGTTGTTGAGCAGGGAGGCTTCTCCGGCCCGATCCCCCACAGCGCGGATGATGGCCAGCGCCTGAGTATAGTACTCCAGCGCCTTCTGCTTCTCGCCGAGAGCGGAGTACATCTTGCCGATCCTATCAAGACACACAGCCTCTTCCCCGCGTTCACCCAGCGTGCGGTAGAGACGGGCTGCTTCTTCGTACTTCGCTATGGCTTGGCGGATGGAGTCCACATTTTTCTGATCCGCAAGGCGCTCCGCCTCGACAAACGCGCGCTCGGCTGCGATGCGCGTCCAACGCATGGCTCGCCCTCCTCGATGAGGTGTCCGCCGGTCACGCACCGGTTCGGCGATATTGTGACGATTCCCGCCGTGCCCATCAAGCTCCCGCGGAAAAGCGGAAAAATGGAAACGATGCTACTTCCTCCTCCGTTCGGAGACGTGTCCACGTTGGATCCGTCATCTCGGCGTCGAGCTGAAGAACGCCCTCAAGCGAGCCAAGTAGCGACGAATGCGACTACTGGTCTTTCTTATCCCCTCCCCCTCGCGAAAGCCCACCGCAATGTCCAGCGCCTGGGTGTAGTACTCCAACGCCTTTTGCTTCTCGCCAAGAGCATCGTACACCGTGCCGATGTCGTTGAGCAGGGTGGCTTCCCAGACCCGATTCCCCACGGCGCGAGCGAGGGCCAGCGCCTGAGTGTAGTACTCCAGCGCCTTCTGCTTCTCGCCAAGAGCATCGTACCCCGCGCCGATGGTGTTGAGCAGGGTGGCTTCCCCGGTCCGATTCCCCTCGGCGCGGAAGATGGCCAGCACCTGAGTCAAGTACTCCAACGCCTTCCGCTTCTCGCCGAGATCGGAGTACACCCTGCCGATGTGGGTGAGCGTCGCGGCTTCCCCGGCCCGATCCCCAAGAGCTTGAAAGATGGGCAGCGCCTGGGTGAGGTGCTCCAACGCCTTCTGCTTCTCGCCGAGATCGGAGTACACCCTGCCGATGTTGTGGAGCGTCGTGGCTTCCCCGGCCCGATCCCCCACGGCGCGATGGAGAGCCAGCGCCTGAGTGAAGTACTCCAGCGCCTTCTGCTTCTCGCCGAGAGCGTCGTACACCGTGCCGACGTTGTTGAGCAGGGTGGCTTCCTCGGCCCGATCCCCCACGGCGCGATAGAGGGCCAGCGCCTGCGTGTAGTACTCCAACGCCTTCTGCTTCTCGCCGAGATCGTCGTACACCGCGCCGATGTTGCCGAGCGTCGTGGCTTCACTGGCCCGATCCCCCACGGCGCGATAGAGGGCTAGGGCTTGGGTATAGTACTCCAACGCCTTCTGCATCTCGCCGAGATCGTAGTACACCCCGCCGATGTTGTTGAGCGTCGTGGCTTCCTCGGCCCGATCTCCCACGGCGCGATGGAGAGCCAGCGCCTGAGTGTAGTACTCCAACGCCTTCCGCTTCTCGCCGAGATCGGAGTACACCTTGCCGATATTGGTGAGCGTCGTGGCTTCCCCGGCCCGGTTCCCCACCGCACGATGGAGGGCCAGCGCCTGAGTGAGGTGCTCCAGCGCCTTCTGCTTCTCGCCGAGATCGTAGTGCACCTTGCCGATGTTGTTGAGCGTCGTGGCCTCCAGTGCCCGATCCCCCACGGCACGGAAGATGGCCAGCGCCTGAGTGAGGTACTCCAGCGCCTTCTGCTTCTCGCCGAG
>Ga0079995_1033395_pt1 | contig 23530 bp, 21 predicted proteins | sample FaiFalFF_MnMetaG_2_FD_69198 | JGI IMG/M metagenome (GOLD analysis project Ga0079995, IMG submission 69198) | Freshwater microbial communities from Yellowstone National Park, Wyoming, USA - Fairy Falls C (FF_Mn_C) (SPADES assembly) (version 4) | ecosystem: Environmental > Aquatic > Freshwater >...
CGGGAATCCTAACGCTATCTGCGAGGTCTGGGACGGAGCAGGCAAGGTGTCTGTAACAAAGACTAGGCCGCCATCGGCTACGTGTATGTGCCTCCTAACCTGCGTTTCCGCCTGTATAGGTATTAGCGCCAGAACCAAGGCCGTTAGTAAAAGTAGAGCTATCCTCTTCAAATCCAGTCTCACTACCGATGTAAGCGGCTGTATTAAAGGGATACATTTCTGGCGGCTAACCACCCCGGCTAGGTGCAAAATATATGTTGAGGTATGCTGGTTTTTCTCAGGGCCCGTAGCCCAGAATGGACAGGGCGGCGGCCTCCTAAGCCGTAGGTCGTGGGTTCAAGTCCCACCGGGCCCGTACTTCATTAGATTTACTGAGGATAACTAGGTGCTGTTAAATTTATGAAAAAACGCTATTCTACCTCAAAAACATAAACAGTGGTAGTTAATTGGTTTCGCAATAAGCGTGAGATAAGGAGGGGAGAGGGGGTTTGATAGGTGTCTCATAACGTAGTTTTCGAGGCGTCTCTGCTTTCTCTCAATGGTGTAGCCAATTTGTTGTGGAAGTTAATGTTGACGCCGGCTGTGATGTAGATATAGTGGTTGTTTTTTCTGTGTTTATCTCCACGTAAGTCAGACCATCTCTCCGAATTCCGTTGACCTCGTCGTAGAGCTTTATCCTCATTAGTGATGAAGGATTCCTCATAAGTGTGACGTTAGTTACAATTCTACTGTCTCCGTTTTTGTTCTTTAGGCTTGTGCGTCGCCCCTCTAGCCTGTGCTCTTTCAGCGAAATCAGCTAATGCATCCCTACACTTTTCTAGCGCCTTTTCAACCTCTTTTCTACCTGGTGACACAGATATCCAGTCTATTGCTTTAACCCTTTCAAACCAGCGTTCAAGCCCCTCCAAGCCCGCCTCCATCTCCTCCACTTCTTCATCTGTCAGATTTTGGCCAGTGATGTTGGATTCAATCTCCTGGACAAATTCATGGCATTCCTCTAAGATCTCTCTATATTGTTTCTCTCTCTCCACCTGAAAGAGATCGACTATCGTGTTGTAATCCTCTTCGCTGACTGTCTTCGCTTTAAGCACTACAACCTGTCCATATTCCTTGACTTTATTCTTCAGATTTAAAGCGTGCTTCATTGTTTTTGTTGTATTTGGTAGAATGCAAAAAGAGAGGGAGGAGTAGACTGCCCCAGCCTTTTTAAGCTCTCTCCATACTCGAAGCCTAAGCTTTGAGGGGTGATTAGGTACATCGTACGCGATTATCACCCAGCTGGCTGGCCTAGATGCCTTCATATCTTATCACGAATAGTCATTGTGTCATAGGATACTTAAAAAGACATACATGGCCTTTAGGAGTAGGGTGTGATGACTCAGGCCTATAAAGTCCTTGGAAAACCATTGGAAAATGGTTCTCCCCGTCAAAAACATGAAACAGTAATATCTAAGTCCGGTATGTAACAATGGTTACACTTAATAAATGTGTTATATTGTATGTGAAAACATGGTTGAACTATACGGAACAGCTTTAGTTGCTGTTGCAGTGGTAGCTGCCGCCATCATCAGCTTAAGGATTAAGGTGTCTTCATCGATCATAGAAGTGTTGGCTGGTGTTGTCCTCGCAAATGCGCTCGGTGTAGGTCTCGCCCAATGGCTTGACTTCTTAGGCACCTTTGGCGGGTTGATACTTACTTTCCTAGCTGGTGCTGAAGTCGAATTCAGTCTTTTGAAGAATAATGCTAAGGAAAGTGTTGTGATAGGTTTTATGGCATTTTTAGCCCCACTTGTAGGTGTATTCCTCTTCCTTAGCTTAGTTGCGAAATGGTCATTTCAAGCGAACATCGCCGCAAGCCTAGCATTGACAACCACCTCAATAGCTGTGGTTTACGCTGTGCTAACAGAATATGAGTTAATCAAGATGCCCTTTGCCAAGACCATAATTGGTGTTACCTTTGTTAACGATATTCTAACACTGATAGGTATCAATCTTGTGCAACCTGCCTTTTATATGGTTACCGTCCTCTTTGTTGCAACTCTGTTCGTGATGGTTTTATTGATTCCCAGAATGTTGAAAGCCATAGTTCGAAACTATGGAAGAAGGGCTGTCGAGCTTGAACTGCGTTTCATCCTTGCAGCATTGCTAGGTATCGCTTTCTTCGCAGACGAGGCAAAACTACATGCAGTATTTGGGGCGTTTATGCTGGGTTTGATCTTCGCCAATATCCTGCAGCAGCATCAAGAGTTGCTGTCCAAGATGCGGACCGTCACGTTCACTCTGTTGGCGCCCGCCTTCTTCGTGAGAGCCGGTATGCTTATCTCCCTGCCTGCTGTGTTAGGTAATCTTGGACTAATCCTCGCCATGCTAGGTGTGAAACTTGGGTCGAAAGTTATCGGTACAGTGATGTTATGTAAGAGATGGATTCCGGAAGCCCCCCTGTTTTCAACTATGCTTTTCAGCACAGGGCTCACTGTTGGCACAATAACGGCCAGCTTGGGGCATGACCTAGGCTTTCTCTCCGACTCTCAGTTCTCTGTGGTTGTTGTAGCTGTTATACTAAGCGCTGTAGTCCCCACCTTGATAGCTAAAAGATTCGTTCCCACAAAACTTTAATTAAAAGGGTATGAAAAAAGGTTGAAAGGGAATTGTCTGACCAGGATGTAGCTGTGTTCAACAGAATCATTGTAGCTATAGATGACTCCCAGTATGCCTATGCAGTAATGGAGACAGCTGCAAAACTTACGTCCCTAACCCACTCCGATGTCGTGGTTTTAACCGTCATTCGTATGCCCGCTTTAGTGGGCTCAGAGGGAGAAATCAATACTACGTCCATCACTGAAGAGGAAAAAATGGTTCAATCTTTCCATAAAAGCCTCATAGATAAGTACTTCAGCCACCAGCAAATCCTTATCGAGTCAAAGATCCTTTACGGTGACCCTGCAGATAAGATCTGCCAGTATGCCGAGGCTATAGACGCTGACTTGGTCGTTATAGGAACACATGGGCGGGGTGCACTTAGAGCCGCACTTTTGGGTAGTGTATCTGAGAAAGTTGTACGCAATTGCAAGAGATCTGTTCTGGTAGTGAAAAAACGCTAACAACCACTGTACCTCATTACTCCATTGCTAGAGAATCATAAGCCCGACTTGCCTTTCTCTGACCACCCACGGCTTGTATGCTTTAAGGCTACATGAATAAAGCCCTTCAACACCGGCGAGTATTGACGAAGCCAACGAATTTGCCCCTATCTCCGGCTCACGCGTCCCGTCTCTGAATCTCCAGTCATGTTATCTTGTTTAGTGTAAGATCTCTACTTCATCTTAGGAAGATCGGTGAAGGTCGTGAAAGAGCTACCATGGCAGCTGGTCATAGTAGCAATAACTGCCGTTATAGCTGCAATAGCAATCTCATCCACACACACCTTCACGCCGGGACAGATGAGTTACATCTAGTGGGATACAACTTCAGCAACGACATATCAACCCTCACCCTCAGCTTCCACAACCTTAGCACAAAAAGCACCGAGGTAAAAGCCGTCATCGTCAAAAGTTCGTATTATAAAGGAACAACTTTTTACGGTACAGGGCTTAGGGTAACAGCTCAGTTAACACCTTATTTCCATCGGCCAACACACACTATTACGCATCGGATCCCTGTAGGATAGAGAGAAAATCTGTTAGAGTAATATACGTTGGCTTGGTGTGGGAGAAAGGTGCGACCTACGAAATCACAGTAAGCGTAGGGGATAATTCCTTTAGATATAGGCCGCAAGCATCCTGAGGCAATTCGCCTATTACCCACATTCTACATGGTTAAAGCCTTATCTGTATTTCAAAAGTGGTAAGACCATACCATTCATTAGAACGGATTTTGTCGTCTACCCTGAGTCTTGCTCAATACTTTTCCTTGTAGCTTTTCTGGCATTTTTACAAAAGAAGAAATATTTTCCGCCCCGTATAACTATGTGTAGGGCTTGATGTAATCCGTTTTGACGGTAATCTGTATGGCCCTCCATTAGTATGGTGGGACGCTATTTATCTAGGTGAAGTCACGTATGCTGAGGGTTTTCGGTATGCGCACGGTAGTGTTCTCCACTCCGGAAGGTGTTACAACAAGATTATCCTCAATTCTAACACCTATTGTAGCTGGTATGTAGATCCCGGGCTCCACTGTGAAGACCATTCCCGGCCTCAACGGACTCGTATTTCCCGCCTTTATACTTGGCTCCTCATGGACCTCCAAGCCAAGCCCATGCCCTGTCCTATGGATGAAGTATTCACCATAACCATGAGCTGATATCACAGCCCGCGCCGAATGATCAACCTTTTCAGCTGGGATGTTGGGGCCAGCGGTCTTTATAGCCATCGCCTGGGCAGCATAGACTATGTTGAAGAGTTTGGCCGCGGTCTCTGAGGCCTTACCCAGCACAACAGTCCTTGTAATGTCAGAATAATATCCCTCGTATGAGAGTGCAGCGTCAAATACGATAACGTCACTGTCTTCAATAGGTTTGTTGGTGGGCTCCATATGGGGCTTGGCAGAGTTCGCCCCAGACTGTATGAGGCATATGGGTGTATTGCCGCCCAACTCATACACGTTTTTGTAAAAGATGAACATTAAATCTCTCTCCCGGATTCCCACATGTAGATCTGCAAGCGTCCTAATCATGGCTTCTTGGAGAATCCTCGCACTCTCACGGTGACGTGTGAGCTCATCGTCGTCTTTCACCACGCGCATATTTATCAATATTTCATCCACCTCTCTGAAGTTGATATGCTCTGCCCTATGGCTGAGTGTCTTATAAAGCCATAGTGGCATCTTTCCCTCTATGCCGACTATGCCTCTCTTGTTTTTGAAGAGTCTGTTAACAGCTGTCCAGGGGCCCTCCTCATCATCATAACTCTTCACGTCAATGTAGTCGCCGACAGAATTCACCGCCTTCTCCTCATCCAGCTTCGGGACTATAAGCACTGGTGTATCGCCCTGCCAGGCCAATAATAAAGCTGGCCTCTCGAAAACCTCTAATGTGAAGTCGATGAGATATCGCATGGTGGGTCCCGGGAGTATAATAGCTCCGTCAACTCCCCGCATATTACATAGCTTTAAGAACGTGCTGAGTCTCGTTGGTGTTGGCATAGAATTACATCTTGGGGAGACCAATATTAGGTTGAATAAAGGATAAATCCGCCGTCACATAAGCTTATGCATGTTTAGGGTAGCGGTTGATGTAGGTGGAACTTTTACAGATCTCTGCGCTCTCAACGAGGAGACCGGCGAGCTTGTCCTGAACAAAACTCTTACCACTAGCCATGACTATTCTCTAGGCGTCATCAACGTATTGAGGTCGAGCGGAATCAGGGGTGAGAGTATTACAAGGTTTGTTGGAACGGGCTCAACACTTGTAATCAACGCAATAATAGAGAGAAAAGGTGTTAAAACGGCTTTGATCACAACCAAGGGCTTTAGAGATGTTCTGGAGATACAGCGTTCCAATAGACCTGACATGTACAACTACTCATATCGTAAACCCACGCCTTTTGTTCCACGCCATCTTAGGTTTGAGGTATTGGAGCGTGTTGCTGCTGACGGCTCAATAGTTAAGAAGCTCTCCAGGCGAAATGTCTTAACAGCTCTTAGAAAAGCTAAGCAACATGGTGCGGAGTCTCTAGCCATCTGCCTATATAACTCATACGCCAACCCGCTCCATGAAAAAGAGGTATACGAGATTAGTCGGCAGTTTTTTCAACATGTGTCGGTTTCACATGAGATTACCCGAGAGTGGCGTGAGTATGAGCGGATGAACACTACTGTCTTAGACGCTTATGTGAAGCCAATTTTAGAGAACTATCTTTCAAAACTAGAGTTGAAGCTGAGGGAGATGGGTGTGGCGATCCCGATTCATGTCATACAATCAAACGGTGGGGTGGCCGTTCTTGAAAAGGCTAAGAAAACTCCGATTCTTCAGATAGAGTCTGGTCCTGTGGCTGGGGTTATAGGTGCTAGAGAGCTCGGGAAAGTGCTGGGCGAGAATAACATCATCAGTCTTGACGTGGGCGGGACAACCGCAAAAGCCTCGTTGATTGAAAATGGCCAAATAAGGCTAAACCCCGACTATAGGGTGGATAGATCTCCCATAAGGGCGGGCTACCCTGTCAGGATACCAGTGGTGGATATAGTTGAAATCGGTGCTGGTGGGGGTACGATTGCGTGGGTTGATGAGGTCGGCAGCCTGAAGGTGGGGCCCATTAGTGCTGGCTCCGACCCTGGTCCGGCGTGCTATGGAAGGGGAGGTAATAAGCCGACCGTCACCGACGCATATGTTGTCTCTGGAGTTCTCAACCCGGAATACTTCCTCGGCGGGGAGATAAAGCTTGACAAGGCAGCAGCCGAGAGGGCGGTCAACTCGATAGCTGAGAGCTTCTCCGTCACATTGGAGGAGGCTTCTGCTGGAATAATCAAAGTAGCGGCAGGCAACATGGTCAACCTTCTTCGCCTAGTCTCTGTAGCTCGTGGCTATGATCCACGGGACTTCACGCTTATAGCTTTCGGCGGTGCGGGGCCCATGTTCGCATCAATACTCGCTAGGGAGCTTCAGATATCGAAGATAATCATTCCACCGATGCCCGGTGTCTTCTCAGCATGGGGGATGTTGATGACCGACCTACGACATGACTATAAGATAACAAAGGTTATGAGGCTCGATAGCTCGAACCTAGAGACCATGAACGAGGTCTTCATGGAGATGGAGAAGCAGGGGAGGAGTGTTTTACTGGGGCAGGGTGTTAGGGAGGAAGATATGTACTTCGTGAGAACGCTGGACTTGAGATATTACGGTCAAGAACATACGGTGAATGTTGAGACTCCATCAGGGACCCTCACTGCTGAAAAATTGGATGAGATAAGAGCTCGCTTCCACGAAACCCATGAGAGACAATATACATTCAGGCTGGACAGCCCTGTCGAGATCGTGAACTTCCATCTCGCAGCCTTTGCTAGGGTCAGGAAGCCGGAGATACTCTCGACGGAGAAGAATGGGGGATCTGTTGACGACGCATACAAGGGGGTGAGGCACTGCCATGTACCGGGTTATGGCTTCGTTGAAATGCCTGTTTATGAGAGGGTGAGATTGCCGCAAAACCAGATGATTAAAGGCCCAGCTGTGGTTGAAGAGAAAACTTCAACGACTCTCATAATGCCAGGCGATATCTTCTATGTCGACCGCTATAGCAATCTGATAATCAAACCCCTGGGGGTGGCTTGAAATGGCTGGGGTAGATGCTTTCACATTAGAGGTTGTGAAGAATACGCTAATAGCCATTGCTGAGGAGGAGTTTATAGCTTTTGGGAGGACTAGTAAAAGCCCCGTCATCTATGAGGTCCTTGACTATGCTGTTGCGTTGACAAATAGAAGGGGTGAGCTGGTGGCTCAGGCCAATGGTGTGCCAGGCTTTCTGGGTGTGCTGGATTTAGCTGTCAAGGACTGTATAACAAAGTACGGTGCTGAAGGTTTCGGTGAAGGCGACATAATAATAACCAATATCCCCTATACCCATGGAACCCACCTGAATGACGTAACCTTAATCGCTCCAGTATTTGCTGATGGACAGCTGATCGCTTTCTCCGTCAATAAAGGTCACTGGAGCGAAGTAGGCGGCATGAGGTTCGGAAGCTGGACAACCGACTCCACTGAAATATACCAGGAGGGGCTACAGTTTCCACTGCTCAAGCTTTTCATTAACGGTGAGCCGAATCGTGACCTATTTGAGCTTATACGATCTAATGTAAGAACCCCTGACATGACTTTGGGCGACATGGAGGCTCAGGCCGCCGCCCTAAGGCTTGGGGCACGGCGCATCCTGCAACTCTGCCAAAAATATGGTGTTGACACTATTGTGAAGGCGATGGACGTTATCATAAGGGAGGGTGCTGAAAAGGCTTATGCTGCGTTAAAAAAGCTTCCTCACGGTGTCTTTGAGGCGGAAGATTATATTGACGATGACGGTGTAACCGACAATCCAGTCCACGTCAGGGCTAAGATAACTATAACCGATGAGAAATTTGCCGTAGACTATAGCGGCTCAGCACCACAGGCAAAAGGTCCTATAAACTCACCGTACTCAATGACGGTTGCGGCTGCGAAGGTGATGTTCAAAGCCATCACAGACCCCCACTCCCCAGCCAATGAGGGATCCTTCAAGCCTGTCGAGGTGATAGCGCCTGAGGGAACTGTATTCCATCCTAGACCGCCTGCGCCGGTAGCCACTTTCTGGGAGGCCGGCTCTTTTGCCGCAGAGCTCATTTGGAAGGCTTTAGCGCCCTATGTTCCTGATAGGCTGACGGCGGGTCATTTCCTCAGTGTCTGCGCCACTATTGTCGGCGGTGTGGATGACCGGACGGGCGAGCCTTTTGCGATTGTAGAGCCTCAGCCAGGTGGCTGGGGGGCGGGCTACAATAAGGATGGTGAGAGCGGACTTGTGTGTAGCCTTGACGGCGAAACATACATAATGTCCAATGAGGTGATAGAGGTCCGTTATCCAATAAGGGTAGAGCAATATACTTTGAATCTTATTAACAAACCCGGGGCTGGGAAGTTCAGAGGCGGACATGGTATAATAAAGGATTATAGAATAGTCAACTCCAACGCTGTTTTCACAGCCTCCTTTGGACGGTCTAAATACCCGCCGTGGGGTATGGCTGGTGGAGAGAATGGAACACCCAACTACTTTATAGTCTATCGAAAGGGCAGACCACCCCTAAAAACTAGAAAAGCTGCAGTGATTCCATTGCAGAGGGGTGATATGGTCCGGCTGATAACGGGCGGTGGAGGAGGTTATGGTGATCCCCGTGAGAGGGATAGGTCGATGGTCTTACAGGATTTTGTGGACGGGTATATAACTGCTGCGGAGGCATGGTCCAAGTACGGCGTCAGGGTTGGAAGTCATAGGCGATCTAAAGCCTGATAGGTGGTGCAAGGGCCCAGATCATCCTACAAGGTTTATCTCCATTGTTTCTAACATAATGTTTTGTACCATGTGGATTGAAGATAAAATCTGAGGCCTTGATCTCGATCTCCCCATCCTCGGTGCCGAAGATAGCGGTGCCCTCAATGATATACGCTATCTCATCGCTCTCAGGATGCTGGCTGAACCCCTCAGAGGGAAGTCGCTGACCAGGGTCCAGAACAAGCACACCGGCCATGAGAGTCTCTCCCGGCTTTTTACCCACCAAAACCGTCACCTTTCCCCTTGACGTGCTCCACAGATCTTCATCTAATCTGATAACATCTACCATATCTGAAACCTAGATGCTAAGACTTTTAAACCTCGCTTTGTGTGATGTAATGATGTCAAAAAGGGTGGCTATAGATATAGGTGGTGGTTTTACGGACCTATTCGCCATGGACGAGGAGACGGGGGAAATTTTTTGGTCTAAGGACGAAACCACCCCTGGAAACTATGCCGACGGCGTCATCAAGGTCTTCACAAAATCCAACGTAAACCCAGAGACTGTTTCAACCCTGCTCCACGGTCAGACGCTTGTCATCAACACGATCATAACTCGTCGGGGAGCGCCTGTCGGCCTGATAACCACGAAAGGGTTCCGTGATGTGATAATCATAACAAGGTCAAACCGGCGTGATATATACAATCTCAGATATAGGAAGCCTGAGAGCTTTGTGCCACGCCACCTAATAAGAGAGGTGGGTGAAAGAATCGGCTTTGACGGCCAGGTGATCACACCCCTCAAAGAATCAGAAGTCAGGGCAGCCGTTGAAAACCTGCTATCCGCTGGTGTCAAATCTATCGCAGTATGCTACATTAACAGCTACGCCAACCCGTTGCATGAGCTTGTATCCAAGGAGATCATTAGACAGACCATGGAGCATAATGGCCTTAAACCATATGTCAGCATCTCAAGCGAGATTACAGGAGAGTGGAGGGAGTATGAACGGACAAACACGACCGTGCTTAACGCCTACGTCCAGCCAGAGATAGACAAGTACCTGAAAAACCTGGAGCAGACGCTGAGGAGCCGTGGTGTCAGTGGCCAGCTCTTTATGATGTTATCCAGCGGCGGGGTCTCAACATTCGATTATGCGGCGTCCTACCCCATACTCTCGATAGAGTCGGGCCCAGTCGCGGGTGTTATGGGAGCTATATCAATAGGTGAGCTTCTTAACATAAGAAACATCATAGCATTGGACGGGGGCAGCACAACAACTAAGGCGAGCCTAGTCGAGGATTTGACGCCAAGGATTCTGACAGACTATTATGTGGAGAGGGATCAGTTCAACGCAGGCTATCCTGTGAAGGTGCCCGTGGTGGATATAGTTGAGGTGGGGAACGGCGGCGGTAGCATCGCTTGGATTGACGAGACATCGAGTTTAAGGGTTGGGCCGATTAGCGCAGGGGCCGATCCTGGTCCGGCATGCTATGGAAGAGGTGGTGAAAAGCCCACTCTCACAGACGCCTATCTACTCACAGGGATATTGAACCCGGATTATTTTCTAGGCGGCGAGCTTAAGCTTGACGTCAATCTTGCGGCGAAATCCATGGCTCCCCTAGCTGAGAGGCTGGGGTCAAGTGTGGAGGAGGCAGCCTTCGGAGTAGTTAGGCTGGGAAACGACAACGCTGCACAGGTTATAAGACGCATCTCCATAGAGAGGGGATATGATCCCAGGGATTTTGCTCTGATCGCGTTCGGCGGCTCAGGGCCTATGTTCGCGCCTTTTATAGCTGATGAACTGGAGGTGGGTAAAGTGATAATACCCTCTATACCGCCCGGTGTCTTCTCAGCATGGGGGCTTCTGATGACGGATCTTAGACATGACTTCATCAAAACATCTGTTACAAGGCTGGATATGCTTGATGCCCTTAATAGGGTGGCGCAGACATACTCTGAGCTCGAGACTAAAGCTAGGATCACACTATCCTCTATGGAGGCTAGTAGAAAAGAGATGATCATCACCAGATACGCTGATATGAGATATTATGGGCAGGAGCATGTCCTAAAAATAAGCGTGCCCAACGGCGAGATAAGCAGTAAAACGATCTCTGAAATGGTTGAGAGATTCCATGAAGCACATTTTAGACACTATCAATTTAGGCTGGAGAGTCCTGTGGAGCTGGTTAACTACCATGTTGTCGGGATTATGCGTGTGAGAAAACCAGTTCTTAAAAAGCTCAACCAGGCCAGGGGAACGGTTGGACAGAGCTTTAAAGGCGAGAGGGAAGCATATCTTGATTCGAGGAAGGGGTGGATGCGTGTCGAGGTATATGAGCGTAGCATGATGCCTGCCGGCTCCATTCTCAATGGACCCATAATTATCGAAGATCCCACATCAACTGCTATAGTGTTACCGGGCCAGAGAGTATCGGTTGACGAATATGGCAACCTTCATGTGAGCAGAGGAGGAGTGTAGCATGCCTGATCTGGTTGAAATGGAGATTGTTCGAAATGCCTTGATAGCCATAGCTGAGGAGATGTTCACCGTTACAGCAAAGACCTCAAAGAGCCCCATAATATATGACGTCCTTGACTTCTCAACTGGCCTGACAGATGCCGAGGGAGATGTTGTATCGCAGGCCACAGGTATTCCCCTCTTTATTGGCATGCTCGACTTTAACGCCAAGGCACCGTTAGAGAAGTTTGGAAAGGGTGGTCTGATGCCAGGTGATATAATAATACTTAACGACCCCTATATCTCAGGCACACATCTTAACGATGTAGCTATCGTTGCACCGTTCTTCCACAAGGATGAGCTCCTGGCCATGGGGGTGAACAAGGGACACTACTATGACATAGGTGGGATGGTATTCGGAAGCTGGGGCCCCAAGGGTGCAGAAGTATACCATGAGGGCCTGCTGATTCCAGCGGTGAAGCTGTATGAGGAGGGACAGCTAAACAAGGATGTACTGGACCTGCTACTTGAAAACAGCAGGCTGCCCACCTATGTGCTAGGTGATATCGAAGCTCAGACAGCTTCTATGAAGCTGGCTGAAAAGAGGCTGAAAAACCTGGTCGCCAAATATGGCATAGAAACGGTCAAGGCCACTATGGAGAAGATCCAAAGAGACGGTGAGGCCGTTGCCAGGGCACGTGTTGAGAAACTACCACGCGGCATCTACACTGCTGAGGACTTTTACGACGATAGTGGTGTTGGTGAGGAGCCAATGAAGCTAATGGTAAAGGTTGAAATAGGTAAAGACAGCTTTTCCGTCGATTTTTCGGGAAACCCGCCCGCTGTCCGAGCTGCTATAAACACAACATACCCTGCCACCGTCGCTGCTGTTAGAATAGTATATGCTGCAGTGCTTGACCCACATGTAAGATACTGCCAGGGATTTGTGAAGCCCCTCAAAATTTCAATACCTGAAAACACTATATTCAATGCCAAGAAGCCCTATCCAGTCGGTATCTACTGGGAGACAATGACCTATGCGGCTGATTTGGTGTGGAAGGCTCTTGCGCCATATATTCCCGAAAGGCTTACGGCGGGGCATTTCCTGAGTGTTGTCGCGGAAACGATTGCAGGTGTGAACCCGAGAAACGGTGAGGCATTCGCCTTGGTGGAGCCAAACCCAGGAGGATGGGGTGCAGGATATGATAAGGATGGTGAAAGCGCGCTAGTCTCCTTCGCAGACGGTGAGACGTTCATAACATCTGTTGAGGTCATAGAGCAACGTTATCCCATCATTGTGGAGAGGTATCAGCTAAACACTGAGGACGGGGTCGGTCACGGCAGGTTTAGAGGTGGATTCGGAATCATCAAGGACTATAGACTGCTGGCTGACGCGGAGTTCACCACGGCGGTTAACAGGTCCAGGTTCCCACCCTGGGGGGTTGAAGGCGGCCATCCCGGGACATACAACTACATGGTGATAGTGAGGAAAGACGGTAGTCAGATGAGGGTGCGTAAGGTTTCTGGAGAACGCCTCAGTGCTGGAGACCTTGTAAGTATAAGGACAGCTGGTGGAGGCGGATGGGGTGATCCATTAAAGAGGGATCCGGAGAAGGTTAGGCAGGACGTTCTGGAGGGGCTGATTTCGGAGGATGATGCATGGCATGTCTACGGTGTCGCCTTCAAAAAAGACTTGGAGATAGACTGGGAGAAAACTAGGCGTTAGATAAACATTGCATGCATGCCGAGAGCATCATTAAACGCTTATATATATTCCAATTTTCACTAAAGACGAACATGTCGGGCGAATCACAGCCTGAAATAAGAAAGCCTCTCATGACGACACGCCAAATTTCGGTCGCAGCTATATTCGGAGCATTAGCGATGGCGGCCACCGGGTTAGGCCTACAGCTTCCAGGATATCTGCCAGGCGTGAACTTCAACCTGGTGGGTACATTCCTCTCAATAGCCACCATGGCAGCCGGCCCGCTGGGTGGGATAATTGTCACCTTCCTCGAGTCCTTCGTCTCACCGGTCGGATTTTACGGCTGGCCGCTCTACTGGCCCCACATATTCTTGCTAGCCCTGTTCTACAAAAGACTCTATAACATTCCCAACCGTGGAATTCGGATAGCCGCTTACTGGGGGGTCACAGCTGTCGCCCTCTTCTTCCAATACTGGGCCTGGTTTTTCCTCTACGTCTATGTCTTCAGATTCTTCCCAAATATATGGGTGCTGGCGGCCTTCAACTTCCTAGGCGGCGCCTACTGGGTCTTCCTCCTGATATACGCCCTCATCCCATCCATAGTTCTGGCAACATTCCCCGACTTTGTCAAACCTGAATGGAGGTTCCCATACCTGCCCCAGGTCACCATAGCCACTGCCATCATAATAATCATCGCCATTGTTCTGTTCCCAGGAGCACCGTCCTGAGAGTGATCGGCATGGTTTTCGTATTAAGCCTGTTTGGAGTTGCGGCGGGCCCTACGACGGAGCAGCAGATAGGCGCATTGGCCCTCATAGTCCTAACATTCGTCATAGCATATGTCTTTACACGACGGTGGAAGAAGTAGCGCCCCAACCCTCCCCTTTTTTATTCGTCATGGTAATGTTAACTTGTGTATTACTCTCTATGTTTTTGGTGGGAGAACTGGTTTTCCGTGGTTTTTCTAGGACTCTAATAGCTGAAGTTAACAGACCCATCCGCCATCATGGTAAAAGTTATTTAGACCTACGGCTTCGGGGATGTGAGATATGGCCGGAATGTCTTCCGCATCATCTGAGTACGACATCATACTGGATAACGTATCTTGGACATACAGCGGATCTTCTGAGCCAGCAATAAAAAACATCAGCCTAAAAGTTAGAAGAGGTGAGATCCTCGTAATAACCGGACCCAGCGGTGCTGGTAAGACAACACTCTCACGTGTACTAAATGGGCTGATACCACATTTCTACAGGGGGGAGATGAAGGGTGAAGCCTATGTGAAGGGGCTTAGGGTCAGGGACTATGATGTATCCATTATGTCAGGGAAGGTTGGACTGGTCTTCGACAACCCCGCCAACCAGCTTTTCACGGCTACAGTCCTTGAAGAGATAGCCTTCGGACCCGAGAACTACTGCCTACCGCGAGATGAAATATTGAGGCGGGTTGATTATGCGCTCAAATTCAGTAGGCTTACAGGGTTCGAGAACAAGAGTCCATACTTACTATCCGGCGGACAACAGCAGGCCTGCGCCTTGGCCGCCATCGTCGCTATGAACCCTGAAGTCTACGTGCTTGATGAGCCGACTTCTAACCTTGACCCGGAGGGCACGGAGCTCGTCTTCAACCGGATAAAGGAGGTGGCCGAAACCCAGCAGAAGACTATGGTTATTATAGAGCATAAGCTTGACTATGCTCTACCCCTAGCTGACAGTCTGGCGGTTATGAATGATGGAGAGATAGTGGCTTATGGGAATCCACTGGAGGTCTTGGAACGGGTTGAGCTCATGGAGGAGCTGGATCTTCAAATACCCCATGCGACTGAAATCGCCCACTGGTTTAGACGCAGAGGACATGTCCTCCACAACATTCCGGTCACTGTTGATGAGGGGGCTAGTTTTCTTAGGAAAGTATTAAGCGGATCCACCATACCACAGGTTAAAGCTGTCAATAACCACTCCAATCCCGATAACGGAGACAGAACAGTTGCCATCAGATGTGAGGATGTCTGGTACCAGTACAAGGATGGCAGCACAGCTTTGAAGGGTGTCAACATACCGGCGATCTACCGAGGTGAGTTTGTTGGCTTTATCGGTAAGAACGGATCCGGCAAAACCACCACCGCAAAGCTTCTAAACGGTCTATACAAGCCCACCAGAGGCTCCGTACTAATATTTGGACGTGATACGAAGGCGTTAACGGTGAAGGAGCTGGCTGCCGAGGTTGCCTACGTGGCCCAGATGCCTGACGATCAGCTGTTCGCCCAGACCGTCAGGGATGAACTGGCCTTCGGCCCCAGAAACCTCGGAGTTGCAGAGGAGGAGGTGATGAAACGTGTTGAGGATGTTGCGAGAGAGCTTGAGCTAACGGAATACCTTGACATCTCACCCTTCAACCTAAGCCAGGGCCTTAAACAGAGAGTCGCTGTCGCATCAGCAGTTACAATGAACCCCAAAATTCTCGTGGTGGATGAGCCGACAACCGGACAAGACTATGCTAGGGCAGCAGCTATGATGGAGCTGGTCAAGAAACTTAACCTGAAGGGGACAACAGTTATAGTCATAAGCCATAACATGGATCTTATGGCAGCCTACTGCCATCGAGTCGTAGTCTTCCATGACGGTCAGGTTATCCACATCGGAACACCGAAGGAGGTATTTCAGAGAGAGGACATTCTCGCAAGAACCGCTCTCAAACCACCTCAAGTCACCCAGATAGCTAAAAAGCTGAGTGACCTGGGCGTCCCACAGGACATAATCACGGTTGATGAGATGCTGAGTTTACTCGACAGGGTGGTGATGTAGCCTTGGCCTATGACATAATCGGATACAGGCCTCTCAACACTTTTATGCATAGAAGGGACCCACGGGTAAAAATACTCTGGTTCCTCGCCTTCTCACTGCCAGCAGTGGCTTGGAACGACCCCCTGTGGCTCCTCGGAGTCCTTGGCGCTGTACTGTTCTTCAACTGGGTTGCCAAGATGCCGTTCAAAGGTGCATTAAAGATCCTAATACTTCTAACCCCGGCGATGCTGGTTATACTTGTTTTCAACGTATTCTTCTTCGAGCAGACCGTGACCGCCAGCCTACCGCCCTGGAAGCTTTACTATCTCGGCTATCTTATACCCAAGATAGGCAACTTCGGCCCATATGGCTACGTCAGCCTAGAATCCCTCATCTTCGCATCAGGAGCTATGATGAGGTTCTTCATTATAACATTGGCTGGTAGGGTGTTGCTGAGCACTACATCCCCATCGGAGATACCTGCAACTCTTACAAAGCTCAGGGCGCCGGTGGAGATGGCTGTGGCCGTGAGCGTGGCCTTCGGGATGGTGCCAGCCATGATACAGCAGGTGACATCGATATTTGAGGCCCAGCGGTCGAGGGGCTGGAGCGTCAGCGGGAGAAACCCGTTGAAGGCTATCAGATCCTTCGTTCCAACCGTCCTCCCCATAATCAGGAGGGCGATAAGCAGGTCTGAATTCATTGCGGCAGCTATGGCCTCACGTGGATATGGATACAATCCAGCCGGCAGGACCTCGATACGGGAACTACGTCTAAACAGGGTTGACTGGATAATGATAGGATTATTGCTGGCTTTTCTCATCGTAAACCAGGTCTCAGCCTTCGTTCTGAAGCTTGGAGACTACAGGTCCACAGCACTCCTAATACGTATGGCTCTAGGCATCCCCACCTAGGCTCAGTTAACTTTAGCTAATGGAGCCCATAGAAAATCATGGGAAAACTCTCCTTCTCCCACCAAAAATGATTAACAGGTCCCCCACATAGTCCCGTAGACATATAGCCCGCCTCCCCAATCATGCAGGATGCATTAGACGGTGTTGTCGATCCTGTGAACTTTTTATATTTACGGCCCAGTATCTGTTTATTCTCTTATGCATGTCTTGAATTACAACATGGATGAGTTGTCTAGGTTGTTCAGGTTTAACAACTACCCGGTGGTTGAGAAGGCCTATTCTGCTATTTTGCTGGTCTACGCCTTAAGAACCTCTCTGAGAGATACTATGGCCTCTAGGTGGAGTGTTAGAAAATGGCCCCATAGGTTCCCTAAGGCATTCTCTATGGAGAAGAGGTTTAGGGATTTTGTGGCTGTTGATGAGGCTATGGTTAACCTTCACGGCCTCAGCGCGTACGTGTGGTCCGCAGAAGAAATAGATTTCGGTGAAACACTGGCAATCTACGCCTCATGGGGCAGAAACATGTTAATTGCTATGAAGTTCCTTAGAATGGTTTTGGGCAGATGTATTAACAAACCATTAGTTGATATAGGCCCTTGGTATAGATGGGCGGTTGAAAGGCTTGGTTTATACCAAAATTTCGGTTTAAGTAATGCTGTTGAGAGAATTTTTCGGATACCTAAAACAGAGAACAAGAAGGTTCTACAACAACATAAATACGTTGAGTATCAAGTCGATAACAGCGATAATCAGAAACCAAACCACACTAACAAAGATCCGCGGAGGCCGTATTGCTTATCTGACAGGGTCGATGAGGATTAGGGATCCATATTATGTATCAGGTCTACTAAATACGTGGATTGATGGTATTGTTGTAAATGCCAATACTATAGACCTATCAAAGAGAACTAGTGAGCTTACGACCCCATACCCTTCACCTAGAAAGAAGAATTAAGGAAATCGTAAAGGATACATAGATTTAGGTCATATTAATTAATTTCTTAACATTTACGCTGTGGAGACGGCTTCACAATCCAAGGTGTCCACATCCCTTGGAGCGCCTTTGACCTGTTGAGGGCCTTTATGACGAGGAAGGAGGGGACTGTGCTGAATACGATGTGTAGGATGTTGAAGATTGCTGTGAATGTGAGGACGAGGAAGAGGCCCTGGATGTCGGGGGAGAGCTTTGTTCCGGTGAAGGCTGAGAGCGCCATGGTCGCGAAGCTAAGAAAGTCGGGGAACATGACGACGAGGACAACGTAGTTTGCTGCGGTCGTGACCAAGACCCTTAGAACTGTCGCCAACACAGCACCCGAGACAACCACTGAAGTTGGGCCCCTCGAGGAGACAAGCTTCCCCGCAAAGTAGAAGCCGAGAAGCGAGGGCGCCACAGCCAGAAACTTCAGCGTCGGCCCTATGGGCGTAAACTCACCCACCGCCAGCAAGGCGAGGTAGTATACGAATGTGGAAAGCATCCCCACCACGGGCCCGAATGCGAGGACGGCTGTGAAGACCGGTATTTCGGCGGGGTCGAATCTGAGATACGGTATTGGTGGGAAGGGAAAGCTGACGGGGAGAACGGTTAGGAGGAGGGCTAGAGCAGCCATAATTACCCCAGCGGTTATTTTCCTAGTCTTCATATCTGTGTAAGAAAGGTTAAAGTTTTGTTAATATTAACTTTGAGTAGCTACGCAATTGCTTTATATTTGTTGAAAAGGCATGACTCATTTCAGCTTAAATAGAGTTTCAAACATAGGTGGATGCACATGCCGCAAAAAGTTTCGGAAGTAATGACGGCCGACTTTCCTACGGTCTTAGAAGACGAGCCTTTGACAAAGGTTTTGGGGTTTTTCGCGGATAAAGGGGTTGATGTTGTTGTGGTTGTTTCACGGGATTCAGGCCGCGTCATTGGTGTTGTGACTAAGAGGTCGGTACTCAAACCAAATATTAACCCGTCACAGGTCAGCGCCAAGAGCCTCGCGGTAAAGACGCAGAAGATAAGCCCAGACGACCCGCTTGAGAAAGCGGCGGCAGCCATGCTCGAGAGGAACATCAAAGCCCTACCCGTTCTGGAGAACGGTAAGCCCATAGCAATTGTTAAGGCAGTTGATGTTGTGCTTGGCGCCCGCGGAATGCTGAAAGACGTCTTGGTTAATGATGTGATGACAAAGCAGGTAATTACAGTCGATGCAGAGGAAACGATAGGGAAGGCCGTTGCCTTGATGCGTGACGAGGGTGTTTCCAGACTGCCTGTTTTAAACAGAGGGCTGCTGGCAGGCATCGTTACTGTGACAGATATGGCTGAGAAGGTTCTCAAGCCGCGTATGAAATCTTCTTGGGGAGATGTGGCCGGTGAGAAGGTGCGTACGCTCAGCAACCCGGTTAAAAGCATTATGACAAGAGATGTGGTTACCGCCTCGCCGGGCGAGAAGCTGGTTGATGCGGTTGAAAGAATGAAGCAGTATGGTTTTTCATGTCTCGTTGTCGCTGAACGTAAAAGGGTTGTCGGTATAATTACGTTGATGGATGCCTTGGGGCCGTTGGCTAAGAGAGGTGTAGGGGAGAGGGCTGGCATAGCGGTTGAGGTCAGCTACAAGTTGGACCGAGTTGACGTAGATGATAAGGAACGGGTGTTAGAGACGGCGAATAGGTTTGTCCAACGCTTCCGGAAGGCTTTGGGCCAAGGCGTGCTAAGCCTCTATTTCAAGGAGCACAAGGAGAAACACGGTGACCTACGGCTGATACACTGCAGGGCACGTCTTAACTCCGACAGATACCAGTTCGTCGGCGTCGGCGAGGCATGGAGGCCGGACCTAGCTGCACGTACCGCGTTGAAAATAATCGAGAGGAAACTTATAGTCCAGAAAGAGCTTGCGGCGAAGTATCCCTTTGGCAGAGAGTTTCTAGAAAGCTTGGAGGAATACTACTAAACGACTCCGCGTTCTTTCATCATCTTGACGTATTCCTCCGCCTCCATCTCTATGGAAATGGGGCCGACGTATCCGCAGTTGCTGCATACGTAGAGCTTTCCAAGATATCCGCCCATGTAGAGGTTGAGGGATGGCTTGCTGCATACAGGGCATATCTGAATTGTTCTACCCATCGACCTTTACACGGCTCTGGTGGGCCAGTATGCTTATTCGCGCAGCAAGATTACCTGCCAGTTGCTGAAAAGCCTCAGCGGCAGGGGAAGCAGGGTTTGAAACTATGATGGGTAAACCCCTGTCATGTTGCTGACTTACCTCAGGAACAAGAGGTATACGTCCTAAAATCGGGGCATCCAGTTCTCTAGACATCAATTCAAGAGATGAGTCGCCAAAGATGTTTGTATGCTCCCCGCAGTGTGGGCAGACAAAGTAGCTCATGTTCTCCACTAAACCGATGATGTTTATGCCCAGCCTTCTAAACATCTGTAATGCTTTCGCGGCAATAACCGCAGCGGCCTGCTGCGGTGAAGAAACTATAACAACACCTGTCAACGGAATTGTCTGTGCAAGAGTTAGGGACGCGTCCCCTGTGCCTGGTGGGAGGTCCACAATCAGGTAATCAAGCTCACCCCACTCCGTATCGGTGAGCAGCTGTTTGACCGCGCTGGCGACAAGGGGGCCCCTCCAGATCACCGCCGTGCTGTCTTCTACAAAGAGGCCGATGGACATCACCTTGATTCCGAGAAGTGTGCGTGCTGGCTCGACTCTGTTCTGCCCTACAAGCCTTGGGGGAGCCTGTACGTGCATGAACTTTGGTATGGTTGGGCCGTATATGTCTGCATCAACCAACCCAACCTTTGCTCCCTTGAGGGCGAGGGCTGCAGCTAGGTTAATCGCCACAGTAGTCTTCCCTACACCTCCTTTACCGCTCGCCACCGCCACCACGTTCTTTACATTTGAGAAACCCTGAAGAGACAGCGGCCTGACGGACCACACTCTAGCAGTAACTTTCATATCTAAATCGGTTACACCCGGTATTGAGGAGACCGCGTTTCTAGCCATCTGCTCGATGTCCCTATTGTAGGGGCAGGCGGGTGTGGTAAGCTCGAGGGTGAAGCTTACCCGCCCACCCTCAACTTTCAAATCCTTAACCATCCCGAGGCTCACTATATCCGTTTTAAGGTCAGGGTCCAACACTTTCCTTAAAGCAGCCAACACCTTCGATTCGTCAATCAACTCATCCATTTCCACGCTACATATTATTTATGTGTATCCCATGTTAACAGTAAGCTTCCAGACAGGGTCGTCGACGTGATGCAGTGTCTTCACAACCCTGCCCTTGCCCATTGTCCGCGCCTCCTCCGAGCTTGTCAAAGCCACGCCCACAGCCAATGGCTTCGAGTATACATCATCTCTGACAACGACCGCCTGTTCTTTGTTAAAAACATCCATCCTCGTTATTCCAGGCCTCATAACGTCCGCGCCCGATGCAATCCTCGGCACAGCACCTCTGTCAACCCAAACTGAAGGCAGTGTCGTCAGTATGTCGCTGTTGCTTAGCGCTGGCACTACGTATCTGTCTGCCTTGACGAAAACGTAGCCACTGAAAAAAATTGCCTCCACCTTTCCCAGCTCAACACATTCAACACCTTTCTTCACAAGCTTCCTCAGGTTGACACCGCGTAAGAATATCTCTACCCTGGGCAGGATTTCATCAACCTCACCACTCGAAAGACTACGCTTTCTCAACGTTTTAGAGACGCAACACCCACATAAAAACCAAAATACGGGGAAACCCTACAAATTTACATGCGGGGGTTGCCAAGCCTGGTCAACGGCGCAGGGCTTAGGACCCTGTCCCGAAGAGGATAATGGACAGAAGGGGTTCGTGGGTTCAAATCCCACCCCCCGCACGCAACTTGCGAATAGGTGCTTGTTTGCTAAGGTTCTGTTACCTGATTAGGCCGTAACCGCCGGTGACTGGGTCTTGGAAGAGGGGAACACGTGGTGGGTCGAAGGTGAAGTATGTGAAGGCAACGGCTAGTATGGCTATGGCGGTTAGGCCTAGATATGACGCGGTTTTGGGGAGGTTGTTTTTCTTAAGCAGCTTGATGGTTGACAGCTGACCCAAGACAACAGATAGGTAAAAGGTGAAGATGTCGAATGCGAGACTTCCCACACCGAACAGCTTCGAGGTGTAATACATCACGAGAATTACCGCGGGCATCACCAAGATTCCTACGGCCTTTGCGGCGAGGAAGGAGGAGGGCAGCCGCCGGAAGTAAACCGTCTGTATCAACGTAAACCCGGCCGCGGGCCAGAAAACAAGCTTGAGATGCTCCCACACACTTTCATTCACGGCTGAGAAGACCGCGACCAGAAGGTTTCGACCCGTAAGCTCGTAGGTGAAGTGGAGAGAAGTCCCCACAACCGCTATTACAAAAATCCCGAAAATTTCCCAACGCCTATAAGGGTTTTCCGCCATGTAGCTAGGTTGAACAGGGCGAGCTTTAGATGTTTGCGGATAACAACTTTTTTAGCCCTGGGAGGGCTTTGAACCCTCGACCTGCCGCTTACAAGGCGGCCGCTCTAACCGGGCTGAGCTACCAGGGCCCGCGGCCTAAACAGGTGAGAGGTTTATTTTTGTTTATCGTATGATAGGTATCCCGTCTCCGCCATCAGCTCCACAAGTTTCTTAACCTCTTGTTTATCCATGTTCAGAGTGTATGAGGCTGGCCTATATGGTGTTTTGACGACCCATCCGTGGCTTTCGAAGACCTTTATTATCCTAGCGACCTTCGCCCTCACCAACCCGGCTTCTTTTGCCAGCATGTAGGCTGTGAGCGGTTTAGTGGATGTTGCTAAAGTCTTAAAAACCCTGATGTGTGTGTAGTGGTTTAGAAGCTCTTCCAGGGGATGTTCGGGCCTCAAACGATTACGCCTTTTTTCAGATAGCTTTCGAGCTTGGCCGCAAGTCTTGCGCCGTCAACCGCCACCAGCCCCACGTTGCCTTTCCCATCCAGGGAAATGAGTCCCAGCTGCTTCATCTTTTTCAGCGTTTCAGACACCTCTACACGGCCAACCCCAAGCTCCTCACACACAGCTTCATACTCGGTCAGCAGCTCTTCCCGTGAAACGAGAGCCTTACCCGAAAAAGCAAGCGTCCTTGCGACAGCCAACAGCAGCGCCTTGGCATCCCTCTCAAGGAGTGAGAGGGCTTCAACCGGTACACCGGGGCCTGTTTCAGCCAGAACATATCTTACATCCTCGACGGTAAGCCTAGACCTGCCCCTAGCCTCGGCAAGGTTCCCCGAGTAGAGCAGGATGTCCAAAGCATATCTCACGTCTCCGCTGTAGGGCGGGCGTGATGTAAACTCCGCAACGTATTCAACGACCTCTTCTGGGACAGAGCCTCTGACAAAGGCCTCCCCAACCCTTTCAGCGATTATGTCGAACATCTGCTCCTTTGTATAGGGCTTTAATGTCACGGCGTTGACGCCCAAGCCGCTAAGCTCAGGCCTCTCCAGAAAACCACCGTACTCAGGGTCTCTTGTCACAAACAGGACGGCGGCTATGTTGATAGGTCTGAAGGCTGACACCTCATGCAGCCTTGTGAAGTCGTATATCACTGTGTCCCTGCCCCGGCTCTGTTTGACGTGATGGTCGGCCTCGTCGAAGGTCACCATAAGCCTCAACCCCTTTCTCGAGAGGTAGGTTAGGAGGTTGTCTAGGAGCTCCTCTGCAGATAGGGAGGGGCTGTAGGCCTCCTCGGCCACGGACCTCACCATATACCTGTA
>Ga0079995_1069302_pt1 | contig 23478 bp, 19 predicted proteins | sample FaiFalFF_MnMetaG_2_FD_69198 | JGI IMG/M metagenome (GOLD analysis project Ga0079995, IMG submission 69198) | Freshwater microbial communities from Yellowstone National Park, Wyoming, USA - Fairy Falls C (FF_Mn_C) (SPADES assembly) (version 4) | ecosystem: Environmental > Aquatic > Freshwater >...
GTATAGTAATATACAAGATGTTATAAAAGAAATAAAACCTGATGAAATTTACAATTTAGCAGCTCAAAGTTTTGTACAGGTTTCTTTTAAACAACCTTTATTAACTTCAGAAGTAAATGCTCTTGGTGTTCTTAGATTATTAGAAGCTATTAGACTATATAATCCTGAAGCAAAATTTTATCAAGCTTCAACAAGTGAAATGTTTGGACAAGCTAAAGAAGTTCCACAAAACGAGAATACTCCATTTAATCCAGTTAGTCCATATGCAGTTTCTAAATTATTTGCTCACTATATTACAGTTAATTATAGAATAGCTTATAATATGTTTAATTGTTGCGGAATATTGTTTAATCATGAATCAGCTTTAAGGGGGATTGAATTTGTTACAAAAAAAGTAGTCAATACAGCTGTAAAGATTAAATATAATTTAGCTGATAAATTGATAATAGGGAATGTGTATGCTAAAAGAGATTGGGGATACGCCCCTGAATATGTTTATGGAATGTATTTAATGTTAAATTATGATAAACCTGATGATTATGTTTTAGCAACAAATGAAACACATACTGTAAAGGAATTCATAGATAAAACTTTTGAATATTTAGGAATAAAATTAAAATGGGAAGAAAATGAAAAAGGGGTAAAAGCTTATTATAATGATAAAGTTGTCGTTGAAAGTTCTAAAGAGTTTTATAGACCTTCTGAAGTTCCTATATTACAAGGAGATTATTCTAAAGCTAAAAATATCTTAAACTGGGAACCTAAAACTAAATTTGATAAACTAATAGAAATTATGGTAAATGAAGAAATCAAAATTCTAAATTTGAAAAATAAATAAAAAAAAATAAAATTTTAATTTTAGAGAAGAAAAATAAAAATGTATTAAATAAATTATGATATTGTTCAAGTTTTACTACTGTTTTTCTTTTCTTTTTTAGTACCTATTATTTTTACTTGATTATTATTTAAATTTTCTATAAGTTAGTCTAAAAAATATTTAATTTTACTTTTTGGAGGGATTACTTTATAGTATAGTTTTTAAAGGGTTTTCTTTTTTAGTGTTTTTTAATTACTAATTAAGTTTAATTTAAATTTATGAAAAAAAACAAAAATATGTAAAAAATGTTAAAAATGGAATTGTTTTATTAGAGGATTTTAAATATTTATTCTAAGATACAGTTAATATGTTCAATATATTCAAAGTTATTGCTGTATATTGTTTTTAGATTTTTATGGATAAATTCGTAATTTATTTGACTTCTATTATCTAATTTGCTAACAAAAGCTTTTTTATTTATACAAACTAATTTATCAGTTAGTTTATAAACTATATTTAAATCATGGCTTACCATTAGGATTGTAATATTTAGGGAATTTTTTATCTTAAAGATAATGTTTATTAGTTCTGTTTTTGATTTAGGATCTATAAAATTAGTGGGTTCATCTAAGATTAGGATTTTAATATTTCTAATTAGTGCTCGTGCTAATAGTAGTTTTTGAATTTGTCCACCTGATAATTCACTGAGTTTTTTATCTTTTTTATCTTCTAAATTTAATAATTCTATAATTTTTTCTACTTCTATTTTATCTTGTGAAGTATAAACAAAATTGGGTAAGCTAAATAAACCTTTTCGTTTATATTTTGATATTAATATTGCTTCTTTAACAGTGATTGGAAAATTTTTATCAATATTTGAAATTTGAGGTAGGTAGCCTATGTATTCTAAATAACTTTTATCTTTTGATATATCTTTATTAAGGATTTTAATAGTTCCTTGATTAAAGGGGATTAAGCTTAATAGAATTTTTATTAATGTAGTTTTTCCTGCTCCATTTGGACCAATTATACTAACAAATTCTCCTTCTTCTACTTCTAAGTTTATATCTTCTAATACTAATTCTTGATCATATTTAAAATAAAGATTTTTTATTTCGAGTATTTTGGGCATTGGAGGATTTTTAAGAAAATAATAATGGGCCCCCCAGGACTCGAACCTAGAACCCTGCGGTTATGAGCCGCATGCTCTGCCACTTGAGCTAGGGGCCCCTTTATTTTTATTATTCTCTTTTTTCTTTAGCTTCCCTTTTTTTTAATTTTTACTATTTGAATTTTTATTAAAAGAAAATCTTTGAAAAAGTATAATAATTAAATTAAGAGGTGATTTTTATGAACAATGAAAGAATTAATGTTAGAAAAACTTATAAGATATTAATAAATAATAATTTAGTTAGGAGTGAAAGTAATAGGACTTATAAGCTTATGAGCGAAGAAGGTAAATTTTTAGCAAATATAGTTAGGGCTTCTAAGAAGGATTTAAGGGATGCTGTAAGATTTGCTAAAAATGTTTTTGATACTTGGTTTTCTAAAAGTGGATATAACAGGGGGCAAATAATTTATAGAATGGCTGAAGAATTAGAAAATAGGAAACAAGAATTTATAAATGAACTGTCTTTAATGGGGGTAGAAAATCCTGTTAAAGAGATAGAAGTTAGTGTAGATAGATTGGTTTATTTTGCAGGGTTTGCTGATAAATTTCATCATCTCTTAGGAACTGTTAATAATGTTAATAATAAATTTGTCAATTATTCTACACCTGAAGCTGTAGGTGTAGTTGGGGTTGTTTTACCTGAAAAACCTTCGTTTTTAGGTTTTATTTCCTTAGCTATTCCTATTATTATGCTGGGGAATGTAGTTGTTGTTTTAGTTGAACGTAATCCATTAGCTGTTTTATCTTTTTCTGAGGTTATAATAGCTTCTGATGTTTTACCTGGCGTTATTAATATATTAACTGGATTTTATGAAGAATTAGTGCCTGTTTTAGCTAATCATATGGATGTTAACTCTATTTGCTTTGTTTATAATGAATTAGATGATAAAAATAAGAGATTAAAAGAGATTATCCAAGAGGGAGCTTCTCTTAATGTTAAAAGAACTTTTATTAAACAAATTAAAGAAGAAGATTTTTATAATGATGATCTGTTTAAATTGGAGTTTTTAATGAATTTTGTTGAAACTAAAACTATTTGGATTCCACAAATGATATAAAATAATATAAAGTTTTTTAATTACATAGATTTTAGCAGGAAAGTTTAAAAATAATGTAGAATTAATAGACAATGGATATAATATTAAATTCTTTACCCCATAGGTATCCATTTTTATTTGTAGATAAGGTATTAAGTTTAAAAGAGGATGAGATAATTGTAAAGAAGAGTGTAAGTATAAACGAGTGGTTTTTTGTGGGTCATTTTCCTGATAATCCTATATTACCTGGAGTTATCATAATAGAGGCTATAGCTCAAGCAGCAGGGGTCTTATTTTTACATAATTTTAAAGATAAAGATAATTATTTACCAGTTTTAACTGCTGTTAATGAGTTTAAATTTAAAAAAAGTGCTAAACCTGGTGACGATCTCATTATAAAGGTAAAGAAAGAAAAAGTAAAGAAATTGGGGCAAGTAATCTTTCCTACTGCTAAAGGGGAAGTGTATATTGAAGACGTTTTAATAGCTTATGGAAATTTAACGTTTGCGATTACTCCTAAAAAATAATTAAAAATGCAAAGGCATTAAAAATATACTAAAAAATCAATAAGGAGTTTTGTTATGCTAAAGATTGGAGTAATAGGTGTTGGGTATATGGGGTTTCATCATGCGCGGATTTATTCCCAAAATAAGATCTGCAAGTTAATAGGGGTTTATGATGTAGATGAATCTAAAGCTAGGATGGTAGCAGAAAATCTACAAACTGCTTATTATAAAGATGTTAAAGATTTAATAAAAGAAGTTGATGCTGTTTCTATTGCTGTACCTACTGATAAACATTATGAAGTAGCTAAAATGGTTTTAAATTATTCAAAACATATATTAATAGAAAAACCTGTAACTGATAATTTAGAACAAGCTGAAGAATTAAGGGAATTAGCTTATAAAAAAGGAATAATTTTAATGGTAGGACATACTGAAAGATTTAATCCTGTTTTAAAGCAAATTATTAATTATATAAATAAGCCGATATTCATTGAAATAAGGAGGATGGGACCTTTACCTAATAGAAAGCCATCTACGGGGGTTGTTCTTGATTTAATGATCCATGATATAGATATTATCGTTAATTTTTTACTAAGAGGTAAAAAAATTAGGGAAATAAATGCAGTTGGTAATAGTGTTTATGATTTTACTTTAAATGAAGATATAGCTAATGCTGTTATTACTTTTGAAGATGATACTATTGCGGTTTTAACCAGTAGTAGATGTCATCCAGTTAAAGAAAGGAAGATAAGAATAATACAATCCGATAACTCTATTTATGCTGATTATATCTCTCAATATGTGGAGGTTCATTATGTACCTCTTAATATCTATAAGCATGCTAATTATGAAAGTTTTGAAATGAAAGTAGAAATCCCTAATGTTATTAGATATGAACCTTTAAGATTAGAATTAACAGAATTTATTAATTCTATTACTGAAAATAGAAAGCCTTTAGTTACTATTGATGATGGAATAAATGCTTTAAGTGTTAGTTTTAAGATGCTTAAAAAAATATATGAGCAATTTAATATTGTTGATAAAATAAAGATGATATAATTTAATATGAATACTATTGATTCTACTTCAATTATACTAACTGATCAAATAGGAAGGAATGTTTATATTGGACCTAATTGTAAGATCTCAAGAAATGTTAAGATAATGGACAATGTTTTTATTGAATGTAATACTATTATAGATGAGGGAACGGTTATATATCCGTTTGTAGTTATTGGTACTCCACCCCAAGATAAAAGTTTTAAGAATGAGGAATCTTATGTTATAATAGGGAAAAATAATATTATAAGAGAATTTACTACTATTCATAGACCTACAGGATTAAATAATAGAACTATCATAGGAGATAATAATTATATAATGTCAGGTTCTCATATAGCTCATAATTGTTATGTAGGTAATAATACGGTTATTTCTTCCTATGCAGCTATTGCTGGATATAGTTTTATAGATGATTATGTTATATTAGGTGGGATGGCTGGGGTTCATCAGAAGGTCAGAATAGGAAAATATACTATAATTGGTGGTATGGCTAAAGTTGTTAAAGATATTCCACCTTTTATGATGGCTGACGGTAATCCCGCTAAGGTTATCTCTATTAATAAAGAAGGTATGAAACGAAATGGATTTAATTTTAAACAAATAGATATTGCTAAAAAAATTTATAAGATAATTTATAAAAAAGGCTTTACTTTAAATACAATAAAACAGCAGCTACAGGAACTAAGAGAAAATTTAATTAAAAATAATCAAGTTGATGAGTTAAAAGTTTTAGAGATTGTTTTAGATTTTATTAATTTAAGTAGTGAAAGAGGATTATTGTTAAGGTAATATGAAGGGGCCATTTGGTTTTTTTATTCATCCGTTAAATTATAGTGATCTATATAGGGTAATGCCTGAGCTTATTAACAAGAGACCAGATTTTATTGAAGGGATTTTAAAATGGATAGATCCTTTTGTGGCTGCTGAAGTTGAAATAAAAACTAAAACAAATGATATAGTTTTTGGAATGTTTATTGTTATTCCATTATTAGCTAAACAATTTATAGAAGATGAAAAATTAGCTGTTAATAAATTAATAAAAGGTAGTAATTTAGCTGTTAAGTTAGGAACAAAGATTTTAGGTTTGGGAGCTTTTACTTCTATTGTAGGACGTGCAGGTCTAACTCTTGTTAATCTTTTTAAAGAAAGATTATATTTTACTTCTGGAGCTTCTTATACTGTTGCTTCTTCTTTGGAAGTAGTTGATTATAATATAAAGCAATTAAATTTAAGTAAAAAAGAATTAGTAGTTTCTGTTATTGGAGCTACGGGAGCTATTGGTAAAGCCATTTCTCATTTGATTTATAAAGATTATAAGAAAATTTTTTTAGTAGCTAGGAATAAAAGCAGATTAAATTCTTTAAAAAATGAAATTTTACTAAATGATCCATATTTTAATAAAGAAAATATTATAGTTAGTACTAGTATATCAGAGGCTACTAAAGTAAGTGATGTAGTTATTATTGCTACTTCTAGCCCTAAGGAATTGATTAATGTTAATGATTTAAAATATAATTCTATAGTTTGTGATATATCTATGCCTCATAACGTTTCAAAAGAAGTTATTGAAAAAAGAAAAGATGTTATAGTTATTGAAGGGGGGATTATTAGGTTACCTTCTACCCCTATATTTAGAAAATTATTTAATAATATATCTTTTGAGGATATAATAGGGTATCCTAAGAATAATGTGTTAGCTTGTATGGCTGAAACTATTATTCTTACTGCTGAAAATATTAATGAAAATTATAGTATAGGTAGAAATATTGATAGTAATAAAATTATTAAAATAAAGCACTTAGCTGATAAGCACGGATTTACTGTAGAAAATTCTATTTTAACTAATATTCGCAATAAGTCTTGATTTTCAAGAGGGAAATGAATTGTTAAACAATTTACTTACTTTGGGTTATAGTTATTGGTGCTTAAAGATGAGATTTTCAAATACACAAAAACAATTGATCTAAAAAGGTGATTTTATCTTTATTATAGAAAAACTAAATTGGGAATTATAAAATTCCTTTTATTTTTAGTTTGAAAATAATTTTATAAATTTTACAAAAAGGGGGTTGAAAATTATGAAAACTAAAAATTTTAATAAATTAAATCATATGAATTATCCTATTATTCATAATCTTTGGGAATATAGAACAGAACCATTTTTGGATTTTAAAGATCCTAATAATATTAATAAATTAAAAGAAGCTTTTGAATTGGTTGAATCTAATTTAAATAAAGAATATCCTATTTTTATAGATAAGGAGTATTATGTTGATAAGAAGATAGTATCTGTAAATCCAGGAAATACTGAGCAAGTTATTGGTGTTTTTCAAGATAGTAGTATAGAGTTAGCTGATAAGGCTGTTCAAGTTGCTAATGAAAGCTTTAAGGTATGGTCTAAGCTTAATGTATATGATAGGGTTAATGTATTTTTAAGGGCTGCTAATATTTTAAGAAAAAGGAGATTTGAGTATATTGCTTGGATGGTATTAGAAGTTGGTAAGAATTGGGCAGAAGCTGATGCTGATGTTGCTGAAGCTATTGATTATCTTGAATATTACTCTAAATTAATGATATCTATTCATGAAAATCCTAAAGAATTATTACCATTTCCTGGTGAGGTTAATTATTATTATTATTTACCCTTAGGGGTAGTAGTTGTTATACCTCCATGGAATTTCCCACTAGCTATTCCTTTAGGGATGACTGTTGCAGCGTTGATTACTGGTAATACTGTCATACTTAAGCCAGCTGAAGATGCTCCTATGATGAGTTATTTATTATATGAATTACTAATAGAAGCTGGTGTTCCTCAAGGGGTTATTAATTATTTACCAGGTACAGGGGAAATCGTTGGAGATTATTTAGTAAAACATCCTGATATTCATATGATAGCTTTTACTGGATCTAAAGAAGTTGGATTACTTATTCATAAAAATGCTGCTAATTACCCTGGAAGATCTCATTTAAAAAGAGTTATAGCAGAAATGGGAGGTAAGAATGCTATTATTGTTGATGATATTGATGATGAATCTTTTATGGATTATGCTGTTAATTCAGTATTAGTAAGTGCTTATGGATTCCAGGGGCAAAAATGCTCGGCTTTATCCAGATTAATTCTTCATAAAAATATTTATGATAAGTTTATGGATAAATTATTAAGCGCTGTTTCAAAAATAGAGATTGGATTACCTAAAGAAAACAAATTTTTAGGACCTGTTATAAATGAACAGGCTCTTAATAAAATAATGCACTATATTGAAATAGGGAAAAAACATAATAAATTATTAATTGGTGGTAAAAGATATGAATATAAATATCCTGGTTATTATATAGAGCCTACTGTTTTTGAGGATGTAAAGGTTAATGATATTATTGCTCAAGAAGAAATATTTGGACCAGTTTTAGCTGTTATGAAATATTCTGATTTTGATGAAGCTATTAAGATAGCTAATAGTGTTGAGTATGGGTTAACGGGGGCTGTTTTTAGTCAAAATAGGTTTAACATAAACAAAGCAAAGCAAGAGTTCTATTGCGGGAATTTATATATAAATAGAAAATGTACGGGTGCTATTGTAGGGGTTCATCCTTTTGGAGGGTTTAAATTTAGTGGTACTAATTCTAAAGCGGGAGGTCCTGATTATTTATTATTCTTCCTTAATCCTAAAAGCGTTTCTGAAAAAATAGATTTCTAAATTATTAATAAGTTAGCTAAAGATTGGGAATAGGGAGGGATGGCCGAGTGGTCTAAGGCGGTGGTCTCGAAAACCATTAGGTGGTTAAAAGCCACCTCAGGGGTTCAAATCCCCTTCCCTCCGAAATGTAAAAATAAAAATAAAAAATGGAAATAATTTTATCTAAGATTGAGGATGATCTATATCTTAAAAATATTATTAATGAGTGGTATAAAAATTTATCTTCTAATAATCAAAGTATTATTTTAGATAGCTTAGTTTCTATTTATAAAGTTATTTTACATGTTAAGAAAGACGAAAAGTTATTTAGGAAATTTAAGAATCAATTTTCTTCTATTTCTAAGATAGTTTATAATCAGATTTATACTTCTGTTACTTTAATAAGGTTGTATGTAGTTAAAATAGCAAACTTAATGGATTATAAAGATTTAATAAGTGATATTATGAATTATATTAAAATGGAAAATGATATAGAATGTTTAAAAGAATATTTGGAATTTATTAAAAAATATGGATATATAGGTTATATAGATGAGATTTTAGGTATTTTAGATAAGGAAAAGCCTTTTATAGTTAATTTAAAAGGTTTAGAGGTTATTTTGTATTTGTCGTTAAATTATAGGAATAATTCGAAATATATTAATAAAGCTTTTGAGTTTTTACTTAATTATTATGAGAATAAAATTCCTAAATGGGAACATTTTTTTATTAATTTTTTTGAATCATTTTTAGATATTTTAAAGTATATTGAGCAAAATAAAGAAAAATTAAATAATGTTTTTGTTTTTGAGTTTTGTAATTATTTTATTTATAAAGTGTTAAATTTTATTGATTTATTTATAAAGGATTTAAATGATGAGAATAAGATTCAGATAATGAATTTAATTCTTTTAGATGTAGCTTTTTGTTTGAGAATAATTAAAAATTTACTTGAAAATAATAGAAATTTACAAAATTATGTTAATGGTAAAATTGAGGAAGAGAGATATTTTTCTAAAGTAAATTTTAGTGAGATAGTTTATAATATTTATTTTAATTTAGATGCTTTTAATAATCAGAATTTAAAGTATTACTTTTTGACTAATTTTGTTAATAATAAAGATGTTTTTAGAGATTATTTAATTTTTGTTAAAGGTGAAAATAATATACTTAATTTTACTACCAAACTTATTAAAGATTTTATTGATACTCAAAACGATAGATTAAAAAATATAGTACTTGATTTTATTTATGAATTTGACTTGATTTTAAGTGATTCCGATTTACAAGATTTAGTTAGAAATTTGTTTATTTATAATGATAACATTATTTTAAAGATACTTGATATAATTGGTAAAAATAATTTTAAAGTTGTTTATGATTCTTTGTTAAAGTTAATTAATAGTAGGAATATGGAGATAGTGGATAAGGTAAAAGATATTTTAAAAAGGGATATAAAGGAGTGAGTTAATTGCGTAAAAACTTAAATTTACTTTTAACTAATGATGATGGGATTAATGCTGATGGAATAGTTTCTTTGTACAAAGTTTTTAGTGAGGATTTAGATAATTTTATGAATAAGATAGTGGTTATAGCTCCTGATGGGGAAAGAAGTGTTAGTGGACATTCTATTACTTATAAAATTCCTGTTAAGATAAAAAATCTTTATTCTAATGGTAAATTAGATATTTTTGAAGCTACTGGTTCTCCTGCTGATTGCGTTATTATTGGTAGTAATTATCTTTTGGAGCAAGTTGATTTAGTTGTTTCAGGGATAAATAGGGGGCCTAATTTGGGGTATGATTTAAGTATATCAGGTACTGTTTCTGCTGCTATTGAAGCTTTTGTTAATAATATTAAATCCATTTCGGTTAGTTTATTTCAATATAATGATCCGGATTATTCTTTTGCTTCTTTATTTATTTACAAATTTATAAAATATTATAAAGATATAATGGATTCTAATTTATTTGATAAAGTATTTTTAAATATAAATTTTCCAGCATTTGATAAATTAAAAGCTGATAGCTTACCTATAATTACTATCCATGATTTTTATCGTCATAAAGCTGAATTAGAACCTCGGTTAGATCCTAAAGAAAATAGGTACTTCTGGATTTATTGGAAACTACATCCTGGTAATTTTGATGATTCTGTTATTGATAATATCCAAAAGTATTTAGAAAATTATGATAATACTAACGATATATTTATAACTGATATCCAGGCAGTTTTTAATGGATATATATCTATTTCTCCTTTAACTTTTGATTTTAATTTATTTAATATTAAAAATCATAACTATATGGAGGTATTTAAAGTTTTAAAAGATATAGCTAAGAAGACATTTAGAGAAACTTTTGAGGAATATTCTAATAATAAAAATGACATGAAAAAAGATCAAGTAAAGAAAGGAGTTAATATAAAATGAATTTTGTATTTGGCAAAATTTTTAAACTAAGTTTAGTATTTATTTATTTTTTGGTAATTTTACTTAATTTGGTATTTAGTAAGGATTATTTATTAACAGATATTGGAAATGGGATAGAGCAAATAGAAGTGGAATTTATAAAGCCTTATCCTATAAAGATTCAAGATACGGTAGATTTTAAAGTTTATATAATTAAATTAAAGGATACTAAGGTAGATGTGGCTGCGGGGATGAGTGGAAGCCCTGTTTTTAAAGATGATAAATTAGTTGGAGCTTTATTTGCTGGCTATGATTTTCAAAAGGAACCTATTGCTTTTGTTATGCCTATTGAATATATGGAACAACTCAAAAATTATCCTAATTTTAATCTTAATCTTGATAATCTTAAGTTAAAGTATATGTTTTTATATAATATACCTTACTTTGATAAATTTAATAAAGAAGTTTTGGGTAATGATTTTAAAAATAATTTGGATGATGAATTATTGATTAATTTTAGTAATTTTCAAACTAAATTAAATAAGAGTTATTTAGTACTTGATAATTCTATGGAATTATATAATGAAAAAATTGGATTGTATAATGATAAAAAGGATAGTAAAAATACACTAAGTGAAGGAGAAAGTATAAGTGTAGCGTTGGTTGATGGAGATATTAAGATATATGGTACAGGTACATTAACTAAGGTAAATCAGGATGGAACATTTTTAGCGTTTGGGCATCCGATGCTTGGAGTTGGTAATATTAAAGCTCCTGTTTATAAATCTAAGGTTATTACTGTTATAAATAGATATAATGAATCTTTTAAGTTGTCTTATATTCCAGATGATTCTAAATTAATAGGTAGTATAGTATTTGATGGACCGTTTGGGGTTCTTGGAAAATCAAATGAGAAACCTGATATGATTCCTTTAAATATTTCCATATTGTTTAATGGAAAAACACTTAAGAATTATAATTGTCAGGTTATTAATAATTCAAAATTTATTCCTTATTTATCGGTTTTAGCTTTATATATAACTTCTTCTAAATATATTCAGGATAATCAAGTTTTACCCTTTGAGCTTAATTTTAAGATTGTTTTTGAGAATAATAAGGAACAAAACATATATTTACCTTCTATAAGTGGAAATTATAATATAATTTTAGGTAGCTTAATTAAATATTTAGGTTTTATTAGTTCTATTCCAAGTAAAGATAATAAAATAAAATATATAAATGCTTCTTTAAATGTTGCTCCTTTAAATATTGGTATAATTAACAATATTTATATTAATAGTTTTAGGGATAATGTTGTTGAATTTAATTTCAATTATTTTAATCCATTAACTTCAAGTCAGGGTAATGAAAAGCTAGAAATGTATTTACCTTCTGAAGATAGTAATGGTACAATTTATTTAGGATTAGGTGGAGGATATCATCTTTATGATATATTTGATAAATTAGGGATAACGATTTTACCTCCTAAAGATTTTGAACAGTTTATTAGTTATGCTAATGTTTTTATTAATTCTAATCCTAAGAGTATAGTTGGAGTTATTTCTACTAAATTATGGGGGGTATTAACTGATGATGAAAAATTTGTACCTCTAACTTATAAAGAAATCTTAAAAAATTATTTTAATTTTGGATTGCCTTATATTTATTTATCTTATTATCCTGTTATTTTTAAGAGAGATATAAATAAAATATTAATAGGAATGGATTTCTTTAGTTTTGATGTTAATGGGAATATCTCTAAAACTGAAAAAAAGAAATCTAATACTAATTCATCTACTACTTCTTCTTATTATGATTCTTCTAGCTCTAAAAAAATAAAAAATTATTCCAATATTTTAGATTATTTAATTGATTTTTATTATAAGCTTTATAAGAATAATTACGCTAATTTTAATTATAAAGATACTAATCAGGATATACTTAAAGAAATTCAAGATACTTTGTATAATAATGAGAATAAAGATAATTTTAGTGAAGATAAAACCAATTCTAATAAGCAAAATAAAAAAGAATCTTTTAGTATTGATAATGTTATTAATTTATCTAATTATTCTGATTTAATAGAGGGGTATCAGGATGGAGTCAGTATTGATTATTTTTCTAATTTAAAATATAATTCAAGGTTTAATAAGTTTATAGTTAATAAAACTTTTTTTAAGGTATTAGCTTATAAGAATAACAATTTAATTGGGTTAAATTATTTATCTAATTCAAAGACTTATGTGGGTATTTTTAATAATAATTTTAATTTAGTTAGTGAGTATGTTTTTAATTACATTTTTTCTAATGCTATTGCTTATGATAATTATTTATTAGCTGTTGATTATTCAGGTAATATTTTAAAAATAAATTTGAATAATGGTAATATTGAATTTAAATATAATATAGATTATCCTATTTGTGATTTGGTTACTTATAAGGATAAGTTAATAGTTTCTACTGTTAGTTTTCCTTCTAAAATAATTGTTCTTAACCTAAAAGATTTTAAGATATTAAGGATTATGGAATTCCCGTACTTAGGGATTTCTAATTTAGTAGTAGATGATGGGTTTTTGTATGCTGGTAGTTATGGCGGGATATTAATAAAATTAAATTTAGATAATTATTCTTTAAAAACATTTAATACATTTCAGGAAAATATTACTGCTTTGTATATTTTAGATAATAATTTATTAGTAGGTACTGGAGTTAGGGGATATTTATTCGTTTTTGATAAGAATATTTTTGATAATCCTGTGTTATATGATGGTTTTTCTCTTGATAATAACACTTCTATTGCTGATATATTTTCTTTTAAAGATTATGCTTATATATTGGTTAATTCAGTTAATACTAAGGTTTATAGAATAAATAAGAAAGATTTGCTAGGTATAAGTTCTAAAGAATATCAGAAAACTTTGAATTTAAATTGGGAAAAGATTTTTAGTTTTGATTTATTTTCTTATCCAATTAAAACAGCTGTCTTAAAAGATAATATATTTTTAGCTTTTATTGATAATAGTAAGACTGTTTTTAGTTTTTATGATTTTAATAACTTTAATGGAACTTATATCTCTAAAGTTTTTGATTCTTCAGATGATAAATATTTAAATGATATAATATTAAACTATAAAGGTAAAGTGGATTTATATGTTAGGTTTGGTAATTCTCCTATTGTTGATAACACCTGGACTGATTGGATTAATAATATTAAAGATTATTCTTTAAAGCGATCTTATAGATATTTTCAATATAAGTTAATTTTTTATAAAGGTAGTGAAGTTTATTCTATAAAGGGATTAGTTGGTAAAAATAATAGGAAACCTTTTGTTATTGTTAGTGATGAATTTAAAAAATTATCTATTAATAATCCTTTAAAGATTTCTTATTTAGATTTTGATGGTGATGTTTTAACTATAAAGTTATTTGTTAAAGATTATAATCAAAAAGAAGATAATAAACAAAATGAAAATTGGAGAATAGTGGATACTAAGATTGTTAAAGCTAACCCTTGTGATTTTAATAATCCTTCTTTTGGAAATACTGAATTAAATCTTTCTAATTTAAAAGATATTATTAAAAATAGTGGTTATTATGAGTTTAGAATATCTATTGATGATAAATTATCTAATGTTGATAATTATTTTGTTCAAGAAATTAAATTTAATTTATATATAAGTTACGATAAATTTAAGATTATTTCCTATGAAATTAAAAATGATATCATTAATATAAAAATTGATTCTAATAGTTTAGTAGGTGTTTATTTGATTATTGATGATGGTAATAATTCTTTTGAGATTCCTTTAAAATTAATTAATAAAATTGGTAATATTTGGAATTTTAAAGGATTAATGCCTTATGATTTAGAATATAAAAATAAAGGATATAATTTATATTTGATAATTAAAGATGAAATGGGGAATACTGAAAAAAAGGAGTTATTTAAAAATTAATTTAACTTTAAGAAGACTCCATATTTGTGGATGTATTTTTAAAGGTGTTAATATAAATTAAAGTAGCTTAATTTATGTCTAACATTAGTCAAGAAAATAAGTTAATAAGAATAATAAAAGAAAATAGGTTCCCTTCATTAAATTTTGATAAAACATTATTAGAGAAATCCTTAAAAGTAGCGAATTTAATTGTAGATGATGTTATTGAGTTTATAAAAAAGAGATCTACTGTTAGTATAGAAAGAGCTACATTAAGAATAATGGGACTGAATGGGGCTAATAAAGAGGGAGTCCCTTATGTTAATGTTTTAGTTGATAAATTAAAAGAACTTAATTTAATAGAATATGGTGTTTCTTATTTTTATGCTTACTTGTATTCTAAATATAATTCTAATGGATCTGATGTATCTAATTTGGATAAGATAAAGGAGTTTTTAGATGATATTTATTTTAATGAAAAGAAAATTATTAGTGAATCTGAATTAAAAGAATTTCTAAATAATTTAGAAAAGTATAAAGAAATAGCTTATAAGATAGCTTTAAATGGGATTAAAGTAATAGAGGATCAAAGGAGAAGAAGAGAAGAATTAATAGAAAAGTATGGTTATCCTAAGTTACCTTGGATTTATGTGATAGTAGCTACGGGGAACATCTTTGAGGATGCTATTCAAGCGATATCTGCTGTAAAGCAAGGGGCTGATTGTATAGCTGTTATTAGGTCCTCTGCTCAAAGTCTAATAGATTATGTACCTGAAGGATATACTACTGAAGGTTATGGTGGTACTTTTGCTACCCAAGCTAATTTTAGATTGATGCGAGAGACTTTAGATAAAAATATGTCTGATAGGTACTTAATGTTAGTTAATTATTCTTCGGGTTTATGTATGCCTGAAATAGCTGCCATTGCTGCTATTGAAAGATTAGATATGCTACTTAACGATAGTATGTATGGAATATTATTTAGAGATATTAATCCTATTAGGACTTTTATTGATCAATATTTTTCAAGATTGATAATAAATTTAAGTGATATAATAATAAATACGGGAGAGGATAATTATTTAACGACAGCAGATGCGTTTGAAAAAGGTTATACTGTTATAACTTCACATTTTATTAATTATGCTTTTGCTAAAAGATGTTATATGCCAGATTATTTAATAGGGTTAGGACATGCTTATGAAATAAGACCTGATATAACTAATTCTTTTTTATTTGAATTTTCTCAAGCCTTATTGATTAGACATCTATTTCCTAATTGTCCTTTAAAGTATATGCCACCTACTAGGTGGGTTACTGGTAATATCTTTCATACCCATGTTATTGATAATATGTTTAATTTGGTTTCTGTTTCAACTGGACAACATATACACTTAGTAGGTATATTAACCGAAGCTATTCATACTCCATTGCTTCAAGATAGGTATTTAAGTATAAAATCAACGAAATATGTTTTTAATGCTGCTAAGGATTTAGGGTTTGAGTTTATAATAAAGAATAATGGAATTATTGAAAAACGAGCGGATTATTTACTTAAGAAATCTTATGAACTGTTGGAATATGTTTATAATAAGGGATTATTTGAAGCTATAGAAGAGGGGGTTTTTGCTGATACTAAAAGACCAAAGGATAAAGGTAAAGGCCTTGAAGGTGTTTTTATTAAAAACTTTAAATATTATAATCCTGTTGAAGAAATAGTTATTTCTAAAGTTAAAGATAAAGTTAATTATTAATATGTTAAAAGAGATAAAGGATATAATAAGGGATTCTATAAATGTTAAGAATACTTTATTAGAAGATGAGGAATTAATAAGTAATATATTAAAAGCGGTTAATATATTGGTTAGTTCATTAAGAGCTGGTAAGAAATTGTTGATTGCAGGTAATGGGGGATCTGCTGCGGATAGTCAGCATATAGCGGCAGAATTAATTGGAAGATTAAATATAAAGGAAAGGAACCCTATACCTGCTATTGCTTTAACTACTGATACTTCTGTTTTAACCGCTATTTCTAATGATTTTGGCTATGAGTTTGTCTTTGAGAAACAAATACAGGCTTTAGCTAATCCTGGGGATGTTTTTCTTGTTATTTCTACTTCTGGGAATTCCATTAATTTAGTTAATGCGGTTAATAAGGCAAAAAGTTTAGGGATAATTTCAATTGGGTTATTGGGAAAAGATGGTGGAATGTTAAAAGATTTAGTTGATGTACCTATTATTGTTAAGCATAATAATACTCAACGTATTCAAGAATCTCATTTACTAATAGAACACATAATATGCGAATTAGTAGAACAAAAAATATCTGCTATCCTACTGTAATTATTGATCCCTATATTATTAAGAATAATATCAAAATAATAAGGGAATTAACTAAAAAGGATTTAATAGTAGTTCTAAAATCAAATGCTTATGGGTTACAATTTAATATTATTTTTGATATTATTAAAGATCTTGTTAATAGGATTGCTTTAAATAATTTAAGAGAATTTTTTGAATATGAGGTATATAAAAAAGTAAATGATAATTTTAAGGTTTTGTTATTATTTCCTGAATTTGATGAGAATTTAGTTTATCAAGCTTTACCTTTTAAAAATATTATCAATTTTTCTATTTTTAGTTATGAATATTTTTTATTTTTGAAGGAAATATTATTAAAAGAAAAGAGTGTTTTAGATATAGAATTAGAAATAGATAGTGGAATGAATAGGACTGGTTTGAAATTTTTTGAAATTGATAAAATAAAGGAAATCTTGGATTTCAAGTTCTTTAGTGTAAAGGGAATTTATACACATTTAAGAAGTGATAATATATATGATATTTACTATCAATTACTTAATTTTAAGAAATTTTTGGATAATTTTAGAGGAAGGAATTGGGATATACATATATTAAATAGTGCAGGGGTTTTAAGATTTATACAGTATTTAAATAATTTAAATAATTTAGATGATTTAAAGGATTTTAATTTAAGAGAGTTTTTTAGTATTATTAATTTGAGTAATTTAGTTAGAGTGGGGATATTGGTTTATGGGATTGCTCCTAATTATGAATTACTAAATTTGAAAAATCAATTTAATATTAAAAATTCTATAAAAATTAAATTACCTGTTATTGGGATTAAGGAGGTTTTAAAGAGTGAAAGCGTTGGATATTTAAATAAAGATATTAATGGAGTTGTTGAGGAAGATAGTTTAGTAGGGTTAGTTTATGGTGGGTATTCTACTTTTCCTTTTTCTAAAAAGCTATTATTTCATGTTTATGATGATAAAGGTGATTATATTACCAATTCTATTGGCCCTATGTCTATGGATGTAACTGAAATTTTAATAAGAAACAAAAATTTAAAAGAGGTTTATTTAGTTGATAACGTATTAAATTTGGAAGAACAAGCCTTTTATAATTTACTACCTGTTTATAATTATTTAACTAATTTAAATAGTAATAATAAAGTGGATTTCTTTTTAATTTAAATATTTTAATTTAGGTATGGATAATAAAAAATATTTTAAATGGAGGTGAAGTAATATAATTAAGTATAGAGTAAATGAACAAATAAGGGCTAAAGAAGTTAGAGTTATAGATGAGAATAATGTTAATTTAGGAGTGATGAATATAAAGGATGCGTTAAAATTAGCGGATTCTAAAAATTTAGATTTAGTGGAGGTTGCTCCTGATGCTAATCCCCCTGTTTGTAAAATAGTAGATTACGGAAAATTTAAATATGAATTAATAAAAAAAGAAAAAATTGCTAAAAAGAATCAAAAAAAACAGGAGCTTAAAGAAGTTATTATCAAAAATAAAATAGATAAAAGTGGGATTAATATTAAGGTTCAGATGATAAAAAGGATATTAGAAGAAGGTGATAAAGTTAAAATTGTTTTACAATTATTGGGTAAAAGTAAATTTACTCCTGACAAATTTAAACCTATTTTACAAGAAATTTTAGAGCAGCTAAAGGATATTAGAATAGAAAAAGATATTACTATTGAAGATAAGAACATTTATGTTATTATTTCTCCAAAAAATTAATATACTATAATTAATTTGAATTTAAATTTAAATTATGTTTAGGATATATAATAAAAAGGGGCAGCTAAATGTTATAAATGTTTTAGTGGGGATTATTTTTTTATTAGTAATTTTAGTTGGAGGTTATTTTGTTTATAGATTTTTTTATGGTCCTGATACTGAAGGTGATATTGTTGTTCCTAATATTATTGGTTATGATATTTATGATGCTAAGAGTAATTTAAAGTTAATTGGGCTAGATATTGAAGTGGTTTCTACTACAATTTCTGATAAACCTAAAAATATGATTTTAAATCAAGATCCTCCTTATGGAGTAAAAGTTAAAAAAGGAAGGGTTATTAAAGTGGTTATCAGCAGTGGGGGGAATTCCTCTAAATCCTTTTTATTACCGGATCTGGTAGGATACAATGTTAGTAATCTTAAAATTAATCCTAATTTAAAATTTAATCAATTTAGTTTGATTTATAATTACTTATATTATCCTTCTATTAGTATAAAGGATGGTACAATTTTATTGCAATCTCCTGAACCTGATTCTCCCATATTTAACAATCAAAAAATATCTCTTCTTATTTCTAGGAATTTAAAATCTGAAGATTTGATAAATAATTTAAAAACTTATTTACCAGAAGCTTGGCAAGATTTAGATAAAGTTGATAGCTTGTTTATAGAATTTAAAAATAATGATGTAATTGAGGACAGAAAAATTGTTAATTCTTATGTATATAATGATACTGTTATTATTGAATCTAATTTAAATTATTCTCAAATTCCTAATATTAAAATGGTTAATTTAGTTTTAAAGTTTAAGTATAGTAAAGATATTAGTAATATTAAGGTTTATTTAGATGATTTTTTGGGTAAGCGATTAATTTTAGATAACTATTATTCAGGTCAATCTTTTTCTAATCTAAGGATTTTTTATATAGGGGATGCTAAAGTTAGTGTATTTTTGAATAATAAAAAAGTAGCTGATTATCCTTTACCGTGAGATGCTATTTATTTATATTTCATACTTTAAAAACTAAATTAGATTATTTTTAGATTTTCCCTTATAATTTTGATAACTCATAAATAATATCCTTCATCTTTTTTTTATTCAGCCTTTTTAATTTGTTGGTATTCAAAATTAGAAATTTGTTTTTTATTTTTATCAAATTCTATACCGATGATATAGATTTTATCATAGTTAAGATATTTTTGATAATATTGTTTTTGTATAATTTGATTTAAGGCTTTACCCTTATCTTGATCATTTTCAATAACTTTAAATTCAATAATATAAACAATAGAATTATTAACAATAATGGTTAAATCGATTCTGCCTTTAGAAGTATTATCTTCAGTAATAACATTTAGCCCAGTAGAATAAAACAGAACAAAAACAGCTAAAACATAGTTTGCTTCTTCTTTAGGATACATATAGCTAATGTTACTTATTAATAGATCTATATATTCTTTAAGTTTAGAGATATCTTCCTTTTTTAAAGTTGATATTATTTCATCTACTAATTTATATCTTACTTCTTCTTTTATGGTAAATTCTAAGATATTTTCATTAAAGGAGATTCTAACTTCTTTATTAGGGAAACCGAGTTTATATTCTTGACCATATTCTTTATGAAAAACTTCTTTAATAGTTAAATAGCCAGTTTGGAACATCAATGCTTCTATTCTGATTTCTTCTATGTCAAATTTTTCTAAAATATTTTTCTTGACTATCTTATTTTCTAGTTGTGATACGTCATATCTTTTGTCTTTAATTAGTTTTATTAAAAAACTGGGAGTTCCAGTTTTATACCAATAGCTATCAAACTCTCTATTTCTTAAATATAAAAGAATATCAAAAGGGTTATAAAGAGTATCTTGTAAGAAATTATAGCCATTATACCATTCCTTAATCTCATCTAAATTTAGGTTATCTAAATAATCTTTAAAATAAAATTCTAATTCTTGTTGGGTATAGCCGCAAATATTACCAAAATCCTTATTTAATGATATATCCTCTAATTGATTTAAGCCGCTAAAGAGAGAAACTTTGGAGAATTTACTAACTCCTGTTATTAAGACAAATTTAATATATTCATCTAGATTTTTTAAGACAGAATAAAAGGCTTTTAAATATTTTCTAACTTCTTCAGCTTGTTTGATATCTTCTATTAAGTCTAAAATTGGTTTATCGTATTCATCTATAAGTATAACTAATTGCTTTTTGTACTTTCTATAAATGTTTATTATAAGCTTTTCAAAAAGTTCTACTTCATCTTCTGGATTTTCAAAAGTTTCTAATTCATTATTAATATAGTTTTTTAGTAATTCTTGAATTATTCTTTTTTTATAATCATCTTTTTTAAGTAAGTCTATAGCAAAGCTAATTCTTATAGTGGGATAAGTTTCCTCCCAGTTCCATTTATCGTAGATATATAGATTTTTAAATAAATTTTTATGGTTTTCAAAGAGATATCTAATAGTAGAAAGTAATAGTGATTTTCCAAATCGTCTAGGTCTGCTTAAAAAATAGTATTTTCCTTGGTTTATTAACTTGTATATGTACTCAGTTTTATCGACATAGATATAATTACCTTCTATTAATTCTTTAAAATCACTTATCCCTATTGATAATTTTTTCATTGTTTTATACCTGATAATAATTTATTTTATATCCTACATCTAAATAAATCTATATTATAAATCTATATTTTACTATTATATCTTTTGGATTTATTTTCCTGTTATTTATGTTAATTTCGCAAAAACTTTAAATATTTATTAAAAATTTAAAATTTTGTAAATTGAATATCCCTTTTTAATTTTTATTAAAATTAAAAAATGAATTGTAAAAGTATAAAAATATAGAAATAAGTAAAGGTATAAGGGTATTAAAAAAAACGATAGTATATCCTGTAGGTAAATCAAAATAATAAGAAAAAATAATAGCAAAGGTATTTACTAAGACACCTATAAAAATAGCATAAAATAAATTATTTTTTTTAAAAAGCATAAGAGAAGTAAAAGCGGGAGCTATTAATATAGAAAAAACAACTAAAACTCCTGCTAATGATACTGAACTGGTAACAGTTATAGCAAAAACAGAAAAAAACAATAAATCCTTTAAAAAATTATCTAAATACTTTAACCCAAAAAATAGGACAATACCTAAAATTGAATATAAAATAAAAATTTTAAAAACTTGAGAATAATTAACAAATAATATATCATAAGCTAATAATCTATTAAGTTCTTCAAGACCATAAGGATTTTTAGACATAATTATAAAAACGGTAGAAATCCCAAAAGCGTATAAAATACCGATAAAAGCTTCAGTTGATACTTGCTCAAACTTAGTAGCTAATGATATAAAAAAAGCAGTAATTAAAGCAAAAAATAAAGATATCCAATAGCTGTAATTCCCATCAAAAAAGTATAAGGATATAGCCAATCCAGTTGCTGCCATTTGACCTATAGATAAATCCGTAAATATTATCCCCCTTTTTATTATTTCCAGCCCAAAATAACTGTGTATTACTAATAAAATAATAGACAACAAAAAAGAAGGTAATAATAAATCCAAATTTAATATATTTCTTGATAAATGAAAAAAACTATCCATAAAAATTTTCCCCCTTACCTTATTTTATTTACTAAAACTACTTAAATTATTAACAATATAATCAAATAGTTCAAAAATATCATTAACTTCTTTTATTGAATATACATCATGGGGTAAAATGATAAATTTAATACCTGTTTTTTCGGAAATATAACTAACAGGTTGAATAGGATGATAAACATCTGTTATTATAACCTCTATTTTTTCATCTTTAGCTTTTTTTACTAAATCTTCAATATGTTTTGAAGTTGGTGGAATCCCAGGTAAGGCTTCTATAGTATCTATTAAAACAATATTATATCTCTTAAAAAAATAATCAAATAATTTATGATATTCAAATACTTTTAAGCCTTTAATATTTTCCATTTTTTTATTCCAATCTTTAACTTTTTGTTCCCATTTATTTTTAAATTTCTCTAAATTATCTTTATAGAAATTACAATTTTTATTATCTAAGATACATAATCTTTCAGTTATGATGTTAGCGATTTTAGGGATATTATAAGGATCTAAGTAAAAATGGGGATTACCATCTGGATGTACATCACCTTTAGCTCTTGAAACATTATCTACCTTATCTATTAAATCAAAATATTGAGATAAATCTAAGAACCCATTAGTTCCAAAATTAATTTTGTTATTATTAGATAAGTTTATTAATGGAGGTAGCCAGCCAATTTCTAAAGAAGCACCATTTATTATAAGTAGATCAGCTTTCCTTAATTTAACAGCTAAGGATGGCTTTGGTACTACATGATGTGGATCTAACTTAGAATCAGCTAAATAATCCACATTAGCTCTATCTTTTACTATCTCCTTTACTATACTTGCTATATAAGGTTAAGTTGTTACTATATTTAACTTATTATTAGCTTCAGTTTTCAATATAAAAATAAATACGCAAACTAATAAAAATGAAATCTTTAAAACAAAACTTTTAAATAACTCTTTCATAGAAATTACCTCCTTATTTAATTTAATACTAAAACCCATGAGCTCCATGAGGTCCTATACTAAAATTAAACTGTATCAAAAACTCATTTACTTTTTCTCTCTGAATTCCACCATTTAACTCCTTAAATAAACTTCTATCTATATTATATTGTAATCTTATATAAGAAAATTCACTAGGTAAAAAATCTATAACAAAAGAATACCTATATAAACTACCTGGTATATCCTGCTTAATTGAATTTTCAAATA
>Ga0079995_1055084_pt1 | contig 23477 bp, 15 predicted proteins | sample FaiFalFF_MnMetaG_2_FD_69198 | JGI IMG/M metagenome (GOLD analysis project Ga0079995, IMG submission 69198) | Freshwater microbial communities from Yellowstone National Park, Wyoming, USA - Fairy Falls C (FF_Mn_C) (SPADES assembly) (version 4) | ecosystem: Environmental > Aquatic > Freshwater >...
TAAGTTAAAAATTTAGTATTCTAATCCTTACCCATACCCGATGAGGACTTAAAAATTGTTCAATTTTAACAAAATAAAAAAATGATAAGAAGAAAAAATGATAAGAAGAAAAGAGGTTAAAGGGCTTTTCCTTCTATTAGTAAGCATTACGGTATTTCTCGGGTTATCATCGGTAGGATGTAAGAAAGAATCAGCTCAAACAGGACTGCCAGGTTCCCAAAGCTCAACAGGGGGACAAGGATATCCAAGCACATCAACAACACAGCAAGTATCTCAAGGCTCTACTTTCGCTAAAACTATCGGTGGGGGTTCAATTGATGGAGCCTCTTCAATCATCCAGAGTAGTGATGGTGGCTATGTTGTCGCTGGTGGGACAAAAAGCTTTGGAGCAGGTGAAGATGATATTTATGTAGTGAAGATGGATGCTAATGGGAATGTATGTTTTTCTAAAAATATTACAACAAACTACTATGTTTCATCAAATGTTGGTAGTTTTTCTTCACCATCAACAACCGCATTTCCTCAATCTCCTACGGTTTATCCTATATCTCCTACTATAAGTTCTGGAGGTTCTGTGTTAGATGTTTGTGCATCGGCATCGGCTCCGCATTTATGTTCTGGAAGCCAAGATTGTGGTTTTAGCTCCGCAATCGCAACAAACAAAGAATATGTTAAATCTTATGGGTATTCAGCTGGCGGAGTTCTTTCAAGATTTCTCATCCCTGCTTCTATGCTGATTTTTTATGGTCGGTTGAGAAAGAAGAGGAAGAAAAAGAAAGGTGGAATTTGATGTTTTTGAGTTTGAGTTTTTTAGAAATTTGACAAAATCCTCCCAAGTTAGCCTTTACTTCTATTTCACCTATGGTTTCTGAATACTTTGACAAGGTCCTCCCAAGTTTCTGATTTTATTACTTCTTTTTTTATTTTTTTCAAACGTTTTATGTCGTTTATTTTATCTAAAAGATTTTTAATTTGTTTTACTTTTGAAGAACCAAACTTTACCTGAATGATGCCCAAAATCCCTTCTTTAAGACCTTCTTTAAGACCTTTCACAATACCTATCCGTTCCCCCTCTTTTAATCCTTCTTTCAGTCCTTCCTCTCTTCCCCACCTATAAAAAGGTGCTTTCCTTATGTCTATCTGAATTGGCATAGGCTTCACTTTCGTTTCACTTATGGTTTCTGAATACTTTGGAAAAATCCTCCCAATTTTCCGCTCTTATTACTTCTTTTTTTATCTTCTCCAACCGGTTTATATCATTTATCTTATCTAAAAGGTTTTTGATTTGTCTTGCCTTTGAGCTACCAAACTTCAACTGAATGTCCAGAAGGATTGCTTTTTTTAGGCCTTTTATAAGACCTCTCAGTTCTCCTTCCCTTAATCCCTCTTCCCTTCCCCATTTGTAGAAAGGTGCTTTTCTTATATCTATCTGAATTGGCATAGGCTTTACATTTATCTTAACATCAAATAAACTCGCTAAAAAATTTATATCATTCATATATTTTATAAGTTCTTTTTCATTTTTGACAATCTCCGAAATCCTTTTCACAACTTTACTGAATGCTTCTGGTTTTTCCTTATATTTCCCAGCTAAAACTCCAACGACGACCTCGTACGGCTTTCGGCTCTTTATGAAAACATCAGGGGCTACCCTCTTCATATCCAGAACTTCATATTTTAAAGTTAGTTTGGGAGTTTTGTAATCTGATGGCGGAGGTTTCCCTCTTCCAACAAATAAAACAATTTGCGTAGGTTCTTTTTTGTATTTTTCTACTATCGCATAGTAATATTTGAACATTCTTTCAGGCATGGTTTTATCCTGCTGGGCTTGGATTTCAATCTGAAACATCTCGCCTCCTATCTCAAACAAAATATCCGTATAGAAAGATTTAGCTAATCTTATTTCTGCTGGAAACATTTTGAGTTTGCCTTCTACTTTTCTACCCGTCGCTAACCATATAATTTTGCTTGCAGCTCTTGAGATAATCTCTTTCAAAATCAGGTCAAATCTTTTCAGCTCTTTTTTATGCCTATATTCTCTTTTCTGCTTATATTCTCTTTTTTCTCTTTTATGTTTTCTTTTATTCTTCATTCTAAAATTTTGCATTTTACTTATTTAGTAAAAAATTAAAGTATCTTGTTTATTAGTTAATTTTACTTTTTTGTTTGAGGTGCTTATATCATTTGTTTTATCTCCAAAAGTTTCTTGGTTTGTTTTGAACTAACAGATTTTGCACAGGCAATCTCATAAATTCCTCCTTTTATTTGAAATTACAAAGTCTATGAAATTTTAACAATAGAATGTTAATTCTGATTTCAGCTTTTGCTCATTTTAGCTCTTGTTTCAGTGGCTCTTTTGTTCTCATCACAAAATCCAAAAAATTTGAGTGATTTTTCAATACATAATCCAAATAACTAAATTTGGAGTAGGAAAATCGTAAAAAATATGATAAGCCTTGAAAGCTTGATCGGTATAGTTGAGTTTTTCCTTCTTCCATTACTTTTCGGAGTTATATTCTACTTTCTTATTTCCAAGATATCAAGAGCTGAACTCAATTGCGTCAGTCCAACACCTGCAATAGAAAAATATGATAGAACAGAATACATCCCAGAAAAGCTAATTTTTCCTTTGAGCTATTTTTTGGTTTCAACAATAGGAATACCATCAATATTAAGCGTGTATTTTGGATTAAAGTTTGGGATCAGAGCACTACTGCCTTATATTGTCTTTGGATCAATCTTTATATCTTTTATAACAAACTACATATCGCTTTTTGTATCAGTAAAAAATGAAGGAAAAGACCTAATAAGCATTCTAAGAAAATACGCAGGAGAAAGAGCAGGAAAAATTTTTTTGATTTTCAGCATAATAAATTTGCTTGCATTGTTCTTTATATTAACTGATGCAGTCTCCGGAATTTTTTTAAAGTATCCTCAAATATTATATTCTGTTGGAATATCAGTGTTCCTCTACGCAATACTTGGAATAATAAGGCAAACCTCTCAAACACTTTTAGGAATATCAATCGTCCTATCTGTTCTGGTATTTGCAATTTCCTTTATTCTGGGACAAACTATCTATCATAATATCCCTTATCAAAATAAGATATTAGGTTCTGAAACGATACAAATTCTTATCATTTTCTACATATTAACTATATCACTTATACCCTATTGGGGTGGAACCAAAATAAAATCAACTTCACATCTCATTTCTCTTGCAGTAGTAATATTGATAGGATGTATCTTGGCTATGAAAAACATCGTAAATACCCCTCAAACCTTCACAGAAAAAATTTTAAGACCTGCTATCGTAAATGAAAACGACATATTTCCATCTATGTTCATTTTAGCAATATCAGCATCGTGGGGTGGATTTAACTCAATAATTCTCTCATCAATAGTTTCAAAGAGAATAAGATCATACTGCAATATACCAAGCATATCGTTTTTAGGTTCAATATCCGGAATGTTATTCTCAATAGCAGCAATAATAACCATTATACCTTTTGCAAATACCTTTGAACAAATGTCACACGAAAAATTCATCGAAAGTTTTATAAGTTCGTTTTTTGAGCTATTCCCTCAAAACATCAAATATAAAATAATAGAGGAATTTTTAGCTTATTCTTTCATATCTTTCACACTACTATCACAAGAAGTTATAGGGAGATCTTTAAGGCTGCTACTAAAAGAAAGTTTTATTTCAAAAACAGAAAAGGAACAAAATGAAAACAGCATAAAAACACAAAAAAAAGGAATAAAAACCTTGAAAGCAGAAACAATTATGCTTGCCATAACAACAGTAATCTTCTTTATTGAGAAAGAAAAAACTGACAAGATATGGCTCGCATTTGGTACATCAGGCTATATACTTCTACTACTCTCTTCTATCACAAGCTATATATTTTTAAGAAAAAATAAAACCTCTATACTCACAAAAACTCTCAAATTTTTCTCCATTCTTCTTTTTATTTTCTCATCAGTAGTAATATTCTCCTTTCTTGCAGTATGGATAAAAAATTATGATGGAATAGCTATGGCGGTTCCGACAATAGCTTTACTCCTAATATTATATGTCATATCAGTTATAGTGAAAACAATTCGTATGAGAGAAAGCTAAAAAATAGAGCTAAACAATAAACGCAAGTTTTCCTACAATAAACACAAACTCCCTGAGTTCTCGCTTCCCACTTCTGTTTCATTTTTATCTAAAATCTTCATATTTAAAATTCATATTATGATTTTGGTATCAATAGAAAGGCAAAAGCTTTACCTTATAAAAGATGAAAGAATAATAAAAGAGTATCCAGTTTCAACTTCAAAATACGGAAAAGGAAACGAACTCGGATCGGAAAAAACCCCAACAGGAATACACAGAATATACAAAAAAATAGGAGAAGGTATGCCAGAAGATACATACTTCATAGGAAGAGTCCCATATTCAAAAGATGAAGCGGAAAGAAAATTTGGAGAAATAAAGGATAAAATAACTGCAAGAATTATATGGCTTGAAGGTTGTGAGGAAGGAATAAACAAAGGTAAAAATCAAGAAGGAAAAATTGTAGATACAAAAGAAAGATTTATATACATACACGGAACTCCAGACGACATATCAACACCATCATCAAGAGGATGTATAAGAATGTTAAATAAAGATATAATAGAACTATTTGAAATCGTAAAAGAAGGAGATCTCGTAATTATATTCTAAACCAAAAATAATTGCAAAAAAAATCTAACCCTTACTTAAATATTACCTTTTTAAGATAAAAGTAAGAGATTAAAATTAAAATAAAAAAAGGAATAGGGGGAAGAAAATATGTTGGTAAGCCTAGATAAAAAGTATAAGGCATTCGCTTTTGATTGGAAGCTCTCATGGAAGTTCTTTGAAAAATACCTCAAACAGAAAGAAGGAGTAAGAGAACAACCTTTAATCTCTCAAAGAAGATACCAAATTATAGCCTTTGTGAAAAGAACATTAAACGACAACAAAATAAGATTTATAACATCAAAAGACTTACAGAAAGTAAGAGAAATACTCCTAAATAGTGCAGGAGACAACAAATTTTACCAGAAAGCCTCCGAAATGTTCATTAAATTCCTTGAAAATTTCTTAGAATAAAAGACTCAAAATCTTATACAAAATTCCCCCTGTTCCAGAACCAGAGAAAAGAATAAATAGAAAGGAGGTGGATTATCAAAATGATAGAAATAAACCAAATATCAGCACAAGAAAAAATAAGAGTTTGGAAAGTTGATGGATTTGAAGGAGTTGTAACTCCACTTCTTTTGAAAAAAGACCCTTCTCTAAAATCCTATATTGAGAGCGGTGGATACAAAGCCCTTGAAAAAGCTCTCTCTATGAATCCAGACCAGATAATAGAAGAGGTAAAGAAATCAGGATTGAGAGGAAGAGGCGGAGCTGGCTTCTCAACAGGGATAAAATGGAGCTTTATTCCAAAAGAAGCTCCAAGAAAATTTTTAGTATGTAACGCTGATGAAGGCGAACCAGCAACATTCAAAGATAGATACATTATTACTCTTGTTCCACACCTCCTCCTTGAAGGTATGATGATAGCCGGATACGCAATAGGTACAAGAGAGCTTTTCATTTATATAAGAGGAGAATATTGGTATGAAGCTGAAATTTTAAAAAGAGCAATAGAAGAAGCAACAGAGTTTGTAAAAAGTAAGTTCAACTTTGATGTCAGTATAAAGCTTATGCAAGGTGCAGGATCTTACATAGTCGGAGAAGAAACAGCCCTTCTGAACTCACTTGAAGGTAAAAGAGGTCACCCAAGACCCCGTCCCCCATACCCTGCTCAAAAAGGATACTTAGGCTACCCTACTTGCGTCAATAATGTTGAAACTCTTTCTTATGTCCCTTTTATAATAGATAGAGGAGCAGACTGGTTCAAAAGTATAGGGACAGAAAAAAGCACAGGTCCGAAGCTCTTCTGTATATCAGGTAATGTGAAAAGACCTGGTTTATATGAGCTTCCTATGGGTTTTCCGCTGAAAAAGTTTATAGAACTTGCAGGTGGTACAGATTGTGGAAAAAGTATAAAAGCAGTAATCCCAGGAGGAACTTCCGCCCCCCCACTCACACCAGATGAAGTAGAAAAAGCTACACTTGATTTTGAAAGCATAGCAAGTTTTGGAGCTTTTTTGGGAACAGCATCAGTAGTTGTCATATGTGAATGTCAAAATATAGCAAGAGTTGGCCGCATCATGGCAAAATTCTATGCAGAAGAGTCATGCGGACAATGCACAACTTGCAGGGAAGGTACAAGGTTTATAGAATATCTCTTTGAGAAAATAGAAAACGGACACGCAACCGAATTAGATATACAGACTCTAAAAGATGTATCCTCTTACCTCCCAGGTTCTGCAATATGTGCGCATGTTGATGCTGGTTCCTTACCGGCAAAAAAAATAGCATTCTCCTTTACAGAAGAAATATACAGACAAATAAAAAATAAAAAAGGTAAAATTGTATAAAAAATAAAATAAATAAAGTTAATTTTTAAAAAAGCAATACCTGAACAAAATTTTTAAGTGAATAATAAAAAAGAAAGAGAGGTGCAAGAAAATGGAGGAAACAGGAAAAAAAGAAAATTTTTCGGAAAAAGAGCTACCAATAGACACACAAAATGAAATAAAAGAGGAAATAATATCTGAATTAGAAAACAAAAAAAGCGACACAGGACAGGAAATATTTATAGAAGATCTACCTTACTGGACAAGAGTTGCCATATTAGAAGAAGGCAAAACTTTTGAAATTCTTTTAGATATGCACAACGGTCAAGATGATTTTTCAGCAGGAAACATATACAAAGGTAAAATCGTTGATGTTGTACCATCTATGCAAGCAGTCTTCATTAACATAGGTTCAGAAAAAAACGCTTACCTCTTTGTCCCATCAAGAAACAAAATTGAAAAATATAAATCCGGAGACGAAATAATAGTCCAGATAAAAAAAGAAAGTATAGATAGCAAAGGGGCAAAAGTTTCAGATAATCCCACAATACCCGGTAAATATGTTGTCCTCACTATGGAAAAGAAGATAGGTATCTCCAAAAAAATAGCATCTAACTTTGAAAAAGCTAGAATAAGAAAAATTCTGGCAAAACTTGAAAACGAAATCAAATCCGAAGACATAGGAATAGTGGCAAGAACTGAGGCTCAAGATACACCAGAGGAGCTAATAAAAGAAGATTTTGAAAGGTTGTTAAAAGTGTATCAAGAAATAAAGGAAAAAATAAAGAACTCTCCCGCTCCTACATTACTATGGTCAGATTCGGACATAATAAGAAAGGCTATAAGAGATTATTCTTCTGTAAGACTTAAAAGAGTCGTATCAAACTCAGAAGAAAAACTAAAAAAAGCTCAAGAATACATTAAAGAATTCCTCCCAGGTGCTCACGAGAGCGTGAAATTTGAGCTATCAGATTCACCTTTCATTTTCCAAAAATACGGAATTGAAGAAGATTTCCAAAATGCCCTAAAAGATGAAATAGAAATAGAAGGTGGAATAAGACTTGTATTTAACGAAACCGAAGCTTTCACAGCAATTGATGTAAACACGGCTTCATTTACAGGAACAGAAAACTTAGATATAACTGCATACCAAGCCAATCTTATATCAGCAAAAGAAATAATAAGACAGCTAAGGCTAAGAAAAATCGGTGGAATAATAATAGTTGATTTCATAGATGTAAAAGGTCAAAAACTCAAAAGAAAATTGTTCTCAGAAATAAAACGCATAATAGAAAAAGATAAAGAAAGAACAAAAGTCTTCGGTATAACAAGACTTGGACTTGTTGAAATATCAAGAAAAAAATCAGGATATAGCCTAAAAAAAATCCTGATGTCAAAATGCCCAACTTGCAAAAACGGTTATGTAAATTCAGATATCCTTAAAATCCACGAAACAATTCTTAAAATATCAAAATATCAGGGAAAAATAGTAAAAGTCTCACCGGAAAACTTCAAAATATTAGATGATATAGTAAAAAAACTGAAATTGGATGTAAGATTACAAATAAAATATGGTCTTGGCAAATGGGAAGTAGCAATATAAACATAGTAAATATAAATATAGGGTAATGTAAATATGGTAAATGCGGCAATATAAATAAACCCGCAAATAAATAAACCCGCAGAAATCTGATATAAGATAAAGGTAATTGGAAAAAACCGAAATTATAAAATCAAAAGCAATAAAATAATAAGGAAATGATAGATAAGTTTTACGGAAATAAAATCAAATTCCTATTAGCAGCAATAACAATAACAGGAAACATATCTTTCCTTATCGCAGGATGTAGTCAGCAAAAAGAAAATCAGCTCCAGGTAAATTTCTCGGTGCTGATTTGCCCAACATTACAAACAATATCCATAGGTAGGCTTACAGATGGTAGCGTAATCATTCAATGCTCAACCAATGCAGCTCAATTACCTCAGAACAAAGCAATTATATTCTGGACAGACGGAGAAATCTCCTTAGCTCCAATAGAAAAAGGAGGAATAAATTTAGACCAAAAAGAATCTCTTATTTCAACAAAATCTTTTATCACAGAAAACGACAAAATATTAGCGGAATATAAATCGCGGGGAAAAGAAAATATCGTTTTCAACCATAATGTGCTCTCCACCGATTTTACAATATCAACTTTCATTCCCAAAAAAGATAAAGGAATAAACGCTTTTCTATTTCAACCTCTTTTCAAAGAAGCTCTCAAATCATTAGGAATATCCGATGCAAATTTAGAATTTCCAAAAGATATAGTTCTAATCTCAACTTACCTTAATACCAAAAATCTATCATATGTTATTTTCCCAGTATTTGAGGAAACTTTCATAGGATTTCAGGAATCAGTAAAGGTAAAAGATATAATTTTGAACTTTCCTGATAGCATATCTTATGCAAAAGTATATTTACCTATTTCTAATCCAACTATATCTTTTCTAGCACCAATAGTCCCAACGATTTTGCCTGATTTGAACCTATCTGAACTTCTAAACATCATACCTAAAAAAGAATATTATGAAGTGAATCCACAAAGAGGAGATAAAATTCCCATATTTCTATCGCAAATCAGGGAAAATATACCAATAATAGCTAAATCAGAGGATGGAAGAATTTTCAAAGGTAATATAAATCAAAAACTTGACTCACCTGTTGATATGGTTATACTACCTCCGAAAGATGGTGATTTAGGTTCAAGGATAAATTTTGTTTTTCCAAAAGAAAGCACTCAAAAGAACTTTAATTTAGAGCTCTTCTCCGGAAAACAAAGTGGATTAATTTTAATTTGGGAAGGACAAACTTCTGCAACAAATTACTCTATTCCTATATCTGTTCCAAAAGATTTAATCTCAGATTTAGATTTATACTACCTCAAAGCTTATTATGAAGACACAAAAGAAGATAATAACTTTTTCATATCAGAAAAGATAGAAAACTATATACCAAGCTCTTCACCTTACATATATTACAATCTAAAAACCCTCAGCAAAGAAAATTTCATATTACAAATAAGAGAGTTAGGTTCAAAAATAGATATATCGTGGAAAATACCAGATGAAATACCCATAGATAATCTACCTTTGAATCAAGGTGAAGTTTTCCCGAATTGCTTGACAACGAAAGGATTAGCTTTATTTATAACTAAAAAATGTTTCACTCCTTCAATTCAAATAGTAGCAGAGGACGATAGTGGTGGATTTATGGCAATATGGAAAATAAATGGTTTATACGAAAAAAACAAAGCTACTCTCCCCAACTTTATAAAAGCCGAAAATATTCAAAACATAACAGAAGAAGTAATGCCAGAATTAAAGATAAAAAAGATAATACTAAGTTTCACTTTATACACAGGAGCAAAACTATTTACTTACGAATTAGTATTAAGACCAAAGCAGTGAATTTAAAAAAAGCAAAACTAAATAAAAAAGACAAAGCCGAAAAGAAAATCAGATAAAAATCAAAACAAAATTACTTTTCAAATTCCAGCACGCTTGACCTGACCCAGCCTATGTTTTTGCCATCTGTTACCTTAACCCATTCATTTTGCTTTTCAAGAACGAGAACCTTTGATCCACCCGAGATTTTTCCTGCTTGTGCTGCCTGCGAAGAAGGTCTATCTCTTAAAATCAAACTTGTATATTTAGATGATATATAAGCATATTCTTCAAGCGGAGTCACCTCCTTTTCAGGCGGAATTGAGAAAATTTTCTCTTCAATTTCCTTCTTTTCTTTCTCCACTTTCCCCTGAATATTACTTATATTTTTTCTGAATTTCTCAATATCTCCTATAAATAAAATCCCTCCAAGAATAGATGAAAGGTCAGGATATTTCCTCCCGAGATGAACAGGGATTTTTAGCATAAAAATTTCTGCTGACATGAAACCTATTTCTGCACTTCTCTCTATATTATGGGGTACCAAAAGCAAATTTATTTTCATTCTTCTCATAACTTCTGATGAATCACGGGCAAGCCCATATGTGAATTTTTCGGATTCAGATTTCTTTATAAGCAAACCATACTTTAAGTTGAAGTTATCGGTAAGATATTTAAGACAGGGAGAATATATAGCAAAATCTGTTACGACAAAAGATGATACTGTGGCTTGAAGACCATAGAAAAAATTATCAACTTCAGATATAAATTCTGAAAGTCTTTTTTCGTAAAATTCTGATGAGAAATCAGGAGATAATTTTCTGAAAAACCCAGATAATATTGATGCTACCCTTTTTACATACTCTCTATTCAAAATAAAGCAGTTTGAGTCAGCATAACCATTTATATACTTTGAAATATCTATATGTCCTTCCCTACCCTCTAAAATTTTCGGATTTCTTGCTTTCCAAAGAGCTTGAGGCAACCATCTTTTCTCAAATGTTCCAGTATGAATAAATATATCAGCCCTATTGAGAAGGCGCACATGAAAATCTGTGAGATCAAAATCTTCTTGCGAAATCTCAGATTCATCTAATAGATAGTATATTTCAAAAGAAGGATCAGCAACCTTGCTAGCAATATAATAGAGGTCATAATTAGATGTAACTACAACTACCGAAATCAAAAATAAAGTTTGAAAGAGAACCATAACTAAAATTTAAAACAAAAAAAATTTTTTTTATTCAAAAAACTTCAAAAACTACCTTATTTCAAAAATAGCTTGCAAATAAAAAATATTTTGCGGTCTGGATTCCTCAGAAAAATTCCCTGTCCACTGCAATCTAAACTTCACATCACGAGAAGGTAAAAGCGTTCCAGCAATAGAAAGATCAAATATTTGAGGTAAAGATTTAGAACCACCTCCTTCATACTCAAAAAGGCGCGGAATTCCAAATATCTCTGGTCTAAAAGAAGCATAGAAAATATCCACAGGAGCTATTTGTATTTCAGTGAAAATCCCACCTTCAACGGTAAGCAACGATGGTTCCTGCATTCTCCTTACGATATATCCTACATTCGTATAAAAGAACGGTCTGAAAGCAAAAAATACATCACCACCGAAAAAATCTGTAAGATTATCAGAGATAATAGTTGATCCATCTTTCAGCCTATCTGATGAACCATTTTTTCCAAAAGCCCAGAAAAGAGAAAAACCTCCTCCAACACTTTCCTTACCGAAAACATTTCTTATAGCAAAAAGAGATGCAAAATCATAACTTCCCTTAGCACCAAATGATGTTTCAGAGCCATCAAAAATCTGTGATAATATCTCTAATGTCCAAGGCAAAGGCGGAAATAAGGAAATTTCTATTCCCTCGTCCAAAAAGCCGTCTTGTCCAAAAAATTTCCTTATTGTAAATGGTCTTTCAACAAAGAATCTATCAAAAAACTGCCTTGAATTTGCATCCCCGACTGCGCCATAAAACCTACCTATCGTAAATCTGAAGAACGGAAGACCACGAGTTGAAACAAAAAGTTCTTTCACTCTGAAAAGCTCTTCTGGTCCGGGAGCTTTACCTAGAAAGCTACCAATAACAGAGTTCTTATTTGTTACTGCATCTGTAAAAAAATAAAGGTTTTGAGGTACAATATCTAACTGAGCTTTTGCAAAGAAAAATCCGCTTGAACCTGACGCTGATAATTCAAGATTTCTCAGGGAGAACATAAAATAGTTGTTTCTCCCCACAAATCCAGCAAACAGCGAATTTCCCCTGACCGATAAGTCTAATGCGAAAGATTTTAACGGGGAAATAAAATAGAACGCCAAAAATAAAATAAAAAAACAAAAGCTGGTTTCTTTTGATTTTGACATACTTGAAAAAATTTTAAAAAAATTCATTATGATTTTTCAAATCGGAACATAACCCGATTTTTTAAATCCCAAAATTTTTCTAATAAACACAATCTACTTTATCTAATTTTCTTATTTTTTAATTTTTTAATTTGTTGTCGTTTCAGCTCCCTTTTACTTCCGATCTCCTTGAACACAAATTCTGATATAAGCATGAGATACATATTTTTTGAGATGAAGCTACCGCAGGTGGTCTTTTCCCCACTATAAAATCCATTATCCTTTTGAACTCCTCAAAAATAGTATTTTTCACATCTGAAAAAGAGAAGGCATGAGAGAATGAGTTATTATCAGATGTAGATTTTACTATAACCTCAAGGGTAAAATCATAAGGAAAATTTCCTATCATTTTTTCAATTGATATAGAATAAAGTCCAAGTTGAATTATATCAGATGAATAAACTTCGGGTTTTTTTCTTGTTTTTAGTTCAACAATTTTCTCAATTTTTTCTCCTGAAAAAATGATGAGATCTGGTTCTCCTGTTATGAAAGTACGCAATTTAGTTTTTTCATCTTCCCAGATAAATCCAACCCTTGTCGCAACGCCTACTCTCTCACCTTTGAGAATTAACTTATCAATTTCATCTATATCTGATACATCGTAAGCAAAAAATTCATCGTGTAATTTTCTTCCAAGCGCCATCTCCTCTGTGTCTGATTTACCATAACGCAGTTCTAAAATTTTTCTCCATTCACAATACACAGAACTTGAAATATCTGAAATGAAAATTCTCGGAATTTTGTAGCGTCTTGCTAAATCTGAAAACTCAAGAAATTTATTGCATATCAGATGCAAAATGGATTTTCTCATTTCTTCTCCTTTCCTTTCTGTAAATTTATTTTCAGCTCCTTCAAACTTCTTATTCCTTTTCGCTTCACAAGAATCTCTACGACCTTATCTGATGGGACATAAGGTTTTGGAGGAGAAATTAACGCTCCCTTTACAACCTGCCACGAATAAACCACAGGTTCAGGCTCATATCTTCCAAACCTATCTTTACTTCTTATTTTTATCTTATTTATACCTTCATTCAAATCTGATATGGTAAAAGGCGGGGAACACCTAATCCAACCGGTATCGTTGATATTGCATTCAAATTCAACATCATCCTCATCTGAAACGAATAGAAACTCTGCTGAATTAGAGTTCGTTATACTTGGTGGTGCTTCTATCAAAAAAGTAAATGGCGGTAAAGCATCAACTCTGAAAGAAAACTCTTTTGGAGGATCTTCTCTGTTTCCAGCAAGGTCCACTGAGAAAGCAGATATTTTGTGGATTCCATCATCTATACTTGTAAGGTAAATTCCACCAGCGGAGCAATCGATCCAAAAACCATCGTCAATTCTGCAAAGTGTATATCTAACAGGCTCACTTACCAAAAGCCTAAATTCAGCCTCCGGTAATGTCAAAAGGTCAGAAAAACCAATAGGTAATATCGTAGTAGAAGGAGGATAAGTATCAATGATAAAATCATATTCTAAAAGATTTCTTGAACATCCTGAATCTTCATACACGACGACAAATTTTTTGTAACCATCTTCATTAAATTGTACAGACAATCTATTTGATAATGAAGTGCAAGGAAGTTTTACCCCTGCGATTTCACACATAAAGGTTATTCCTGGGGAAAAAACAAAATCTGCCACTCTTTTATTCCAGTATTTTTCTGGTTTTACAATCAAATATGGAGAGAATGGCAAATCATAACAAGTTATCGCTCTCTCATAGCTTTGGGCTATATGTTGAGTCAAAGATTTCTCATAAAATTTTCCTTCCTCACTGCGAGGAATAACCAAGATACTTTTCTCTTCACCTTTAACTGATGGTATTATTTTTTTTTCTTGGCTTTCTTTCTTAACCTGCTTTTCCCCTAATTCTTCTCCCTTTTCCGTACTTTTAGATATAATCTCACTTTTTTTAGGACACTTGGAAAAGAATATTCCTAAAACGAATCCCCCAATAAAGATAGAAATATAGAGGAAAATCTTTGCAACTCTCTGACTTTTTTTATCTTTTCTTTCAAATTCCTCGTTTTTTATCATCGTACTCTTAAAAGCTTAATTCTTTAAATATAAAACCTTTTCCTACTTTTAATATAAAATCTATCACCTATACCTATTAATTTTATAAAATAATAGAAAATGAAAATAAAACCTATAAATTCTCCCTTCGCAATTTAAAAAAAAGAAAATTGAAAAAAGAGAAAAAAAAGTGAATTAGAAAAACAATAAGCTTATGATAAAAGAAGAAGAAAAACTTGATGGTAAAGTAGCTATCATAACAGGAGCCTCAAGGGGAATAGGGAAAAAAATAGCGATTGAACTTGCCAGAAGAGGAGTAAAAGTCTGTGTAGCAGCAAAAAGTGAACAAGGTACAGAAAAACTCCCTGGCTCAATATACGATACGGTAGAAGAGATAAAAAAGTTAGGAGGAGAAGCAATAGCAGTAAGAACAGATGTAAGATTTGAAGAAGACATAAAGAGAATGGTAGAGGAAACAGTATCAAAATTCGGAACGGTCCATATACTTATAAATAATGCAGGGGCACTATGGTGGCAACCTGTAATAGAAACCCCTCCAAAAAGATTTGACCTTGTATTACAAGTAAATGTAAGAGCATCTTTTATCGGGTGCTACTATGTTTTACCTTACATGATGAAACAAAGATGGGGGCACATAATAAATATGTCGCCTCCGATAGAGTTTTCAATACTCCCCGGAAAAGTAGCTTATCTTATATCAAAATATGGTATGACTATGCTCTCTATGGGATTAGCAGAAGAAGTAAAGGATTATAATATAGCAGTAAATTCCTTGTGGCCAGCAACTGCGATTGAAAGCCAAGCAACAATCAACTTTCAACTCGGTGACCCAACTATGTGGCGAAAGCCAGATATAGTTGCAGACGCGGTAATAGCAATAGTATCAAAACCTCCATCTCGTAGAACCGGAAAAGCTCTCATAGATGAAGATGTTCTACGAGAAGAAGGAATAACAGATTTTTCACACTATGCATGCGTTCCAGGAACAAATCCACCTCGCCTTATTTTCTAATAAAAAACAAACAAACAAACAAAAAAATAAAGAACAAAATCTTGAAACAAACCAAAAAAATTCTTTTAAGATAAAACTAAAATGATATGGCAGAGCCATTTTTAACAACGAGATTAGATAAGTTCAAAGACTTCCTCAAAGGAATAACAACATGGAGCAGAAAATGGTCATTCTGGCCTATACCAATTGGCACCGCTTGCTGTGGAATAGAATATATGGCAATTGTTGGCTCACACTTTGATATATCAAGATGGGGAGCAGAAGTCGTTCGGTTCTCACCAAGACAAGCAGACCTTATGGTAATTGCTGGAACAATAACAAGAAAAATGGCCGATGTTGTAAGAAGAGTATATGAACAGATGGCAGAACCAAAATGGGTTATTTCTTTTGGCTCATGTGCTTCATCAGGAAATGGTATATACCAGACATACTCAGTTCTTGATGGAGTAGATAAGGTTATACCTGTTGATGTTTATGTAGCGGGTTGTCCCCCGAGACCAGAAGCATTCCTTGAAGCGTTAGAGTATCTCCAACAAAAAGTAGAAGGTAAAAAAGAAATTCTTGAGAAATTAAAAGAAAAAAGAAAAATAATTCAAGAAGGCAACAAAACCATCATAATTGGAGGATTTGAAATCAGTAAAAAATAGCTTTTTCACCTTACTCCGTTTTGTTGTGGGTTCTGCCTGTTATAACCCCACAATATCTCGCCTAACGCTGTACCTTGACCAAATTCAAATACATGCACACATCCGGCTCTATCTCCAAATACCAAGTTCTGTCTTCCGTCTCCATCTACATCTATCACACTAATACCTCCACGAGCTCCTGCACCTGAAAAATAATATCTCCCTACAAAACTCAAACTCCCATCATATCTATAAACATATAGTGTTCCATCATGAGTTATAATTGCTATTTCTCCCACACCATCTAAATCAAAATCTGCAATTACCGCATTACTCACATTTACACCTCCAAACGGACCCCTTACCCACTTTACCTGATAAGATGCTCCATTCCATTCAATACTTATAAGATATGATACACCATCATTACTAATACAATCTGTCGCAACAACATATATCTCATCTATACCATTATTATTTGCATCTCCCAAAGATACCCTAAAACATGTCATAGAACCTACATAACTTGATAGATCTACCTCACCCCTATTATCACCTGCGCTATCTCTTATATATACTTTCCCATCTCTTCCACCAAATACTAACCTCATATCTCCATCCACAACACCTATTGCTGGTGTGTCTAATCCATAACCTGATACTATATTTACAGTAGTTGTTGAATACGAAGCATAATCAAATATATACAAATTACCATCAAGTCCCGTCACATATATATTTTGCCCAAATTTTTCAAACCACACAGCATACGAGTTATTGTCAGAACCTGATGCTAAATCAAATCTCCTCAGAACTTGCAAACTTGAACCATTCCAATCTAAAACATATACCCTATTGCAGACCTTCGCAACCGCTATTATCTCATAATCTCCATTTTCATCTAAATCTGCCAAAGTCACCGCTCTAACTTTTCCGCATAGAGAAATTTGAGCTTTGAAACCATCACTTCCAAAAACCATCACTCTACCATCATCTACTCCTATCACTATCTCTGGCTGACTATCCCCATCTATATCTCCCACAGCTGGCACGCTCCATACAGCTTGACCTACACTATAACTCCATATAATTGAACCCGACGCACTTATAAGATATGCTTTTGTCGCAGTACCCGTATTATTTACTGCAAATATCTCCATACCCGCATAATCACTCCTTATTTCCGCAGATATAACTGAAAATAGTATGTTTCCGGGAGCTGATGAGTACGGGCAATATCTTGCCTCCTCGTATGCCAAAGCCCTGTTTGTTGTGTATAAACTACCCACCGCCCTTTTTCCTCTCATCTGATATGATACCCACCATCCTCCACCATTCGCTTCTCCTCCCCCTGCTATTATATGCAACTCACCTGCACTATCCCCTATAACTACATCTCCTCCTCCTAACTCTAATGGACTTCCCGATGTCCCTCCTGAAAGTGAATATGAACACACTAAACTACCATCTGTTATCTTTCTACCTTGTACATTTCCTCCAACTCCCAAATATACCACATCTCCTACTATCACAGGCGAACCCTTTATTCCCTCTGCAAGCGTCTGACTCCAAACCTCTACCAAATTCATATTGTTATCTAATCTAAATGCTTTCACCACCCCAGTATCTGATCCCACAACAACCGTAACCTCCGCTCCCCACTGATATACAACCGGACTTACCACTATACTCCCTCCAACATTTGCCGATTTCACATAAAAGCTTGTTCCCACTCGTGTCACCATATATAAATAGCCGTTCGTTCCTCCTACATAAATCTCACCTTTCGGTCCTATTGCAACCCCTGACCTTACACCTGCTCCTAAACTCACACTACCAACAGAACCTAAATTCATATTATAGACAAAAATAGTTCCATCTTGGCGCGGAACATACACTAAACCTCTCACCTCATCTATCGCTGGTGCTGTAACTTGAGAACCTGCTGACTGAGATGCTAATGTGTTCAAAGCAGGATCTAACTTATAAACAAAACCTCCCGATGTTGCCACAAATATCTCTCCTTTGGAAGAAACCGCACAACCTTCTATTGAACCTGAACCTAAACCTAAACTTTTGCTTTTCAGAGTAGCCCCATTCGCTTTGCTTATTATATAAGCTGAACCGTCTGCCAACCCCACAAATATTCTATCTTGTGATAGGGAGCATATATTTGATGAAATTGTTGTTAGTAAGCTTACTCCCCACTTGGTAGAACCTGACTTCCAAATTCCATAAACTCTATTTGCAAAAGAAAGGTATATGGTGTCTCCGTCAACAAGGGGTGCCTCATTTATCGGATTTCCTCCACCAACATTTATATTCAGCAATCCATAACACGCAGTTAACCCAAAAGAAGCACAAACAACCTCAGTGTAATCAGAATAGTTAGTTCCTTTAACTCCTCTTACTCTATAACAATATGAACCATTTGCAGGAGTATAAGCGTGAGTTACTGTATCCGGAGATTTTGTAGCAAGGACACTCCAACCACTTCCTGAACTCACTTCAACTGAATATCCCGTCTCTGATACTGCGTTGTCTTGCCATGTCAGCCTTAAAACTCCTGATTCTACAAATACATTCAGAGGAGAAGGAACTCCCATCGCAAGCTTACATATTTCCCCTGAATATCCTTGTGAGTACGAGCCTAACTCCGAGCCAGTTCCAGAACCTACCCACCAATTCGTCACCCTCATGCAATACACATTCTCTAACAGAAATTGTTTTTGATAGTATTCAGAGTTAGCTGATAATAAATCTCTTGTGTATGTTGATGAGGTTTGTAATCTCCATTCAAATCTCTGACCTGCTTCATAAGAAGAGTTGTCACGCCAGAAAAATCTTAAAGTTCTCACAGCCGGCACACCTTCACCGTATAAATTAGAAGGAGCTCTTACACCAACTACGCACCTTGTCGCATTATCTGCCCACGATGATAAAGTCAAAGTTCCACCTGTATTTTGTTTAAAGCTTGCAACCCTGAAACACCACCTTACATCACCAGATAGTGAAAACTCTATTCTCCGAGAGCCTGTTCCACTTTTTGTTGTTGAATTTGACCACCATTCATATCTTGTCCAACTTGAACCATCAGAAGTCCTCTCTATCACAAATCCATCCTCATTAGTTGAATTATCTATAAAGCTTACTACATATTGAGAGAAAGAACCCATAGTCTCTGTGCTGTAAGCCGTTACTCTCAAACTATACGGCGGATTTGGCGCAGTAGTTACACACTTTACAGAAGTAAAGGCTGAACACCCTATTCCGTTACATGCCCTCAATTTGAAACACAAAGTCTGACCCGATCCCAACCCAGCATGGTCGTGTTGCGTTGTATTTGCTGCAAGTGGTGAATGCGGGGTATCCTCTGTAAATGTATCCAAAGGAGATGGAGCTGATACAAGCTGGTAATATGTCTCCCCAGCTACATCGTTCCACACAACACGAGCTATATTTGGTGAAACAAATATAACATCAAATCCTGATGGAACAGCAGGAACTCCTCCTACCCTCACTGCCACATCATCTACCTCACTATATGAGCCACTGGGACACGAAGATGCTGTTGATCCTGTCACAACCGCCCTTATAACATACCAATTATCAGCAGAAGGTGTGAAAGTAAATGTTTTATCTTCCACACGATTTGAACCTGTGCAAGCCTGAGATGGAGATGGGGATATTCCTGCCTGACTCCACGAAATCGGCGATGTACCCGCAGAAACATATAAATGAACATAATCTGCCGTTGAACTACAAAATACTCTCACCGTCACAGATATTGGGTAACCTGAGCTGAAAGATGACGCCGTAGTTGTAAGTGTTATCTTCTCTATGCTACGAGATGAATACCAGTCTCCCCCAGAACCATCAACACATGAAGATGAATACCAAGCATTAGGTGTGTTTTGTTCTGGTCTTGAAGGCAAGCTATCTCTTGACACAACCAAATCACAAGTTGAGCAGTTATTTGTTCCTCCGTCGCATCTTGGCACCCTCCATACTGGGTCATACACGGCACAAAATGCGCTCAAAGATGGAACCGTTGCACAATCCCACACAAAATCTGAACATCCATTAGCATTGCACGCTCTCAAAGCATAGCATCTATATGTTCCCTCAGGGAGCGGTCTATCTACATACCAAGTTGTGTTAGCAGGGAACGGTGAAGCTGAATGATCTATCCACTTTGAAAAATCTGGATCAAAAGTATCTGTCCATCTTAACTGATATTGTGTCTCACCCTCAACATCTGACCAAGATAAGGTTATTGCGTCTGGGGAGACACCCTGGGCTTTAAAGTTTTGTGGTGCCTGGGGAACCCCTACTATAAATACAAGGTCGTCTGTATCTCCATCTTGACCGCTTCCTCCACCTGCACATATTTCTCCTGACGAAAATGCTCCCTGCTGGAACATCGCCCTTATAACATGCCTTCCTACTACATTAGCTAATGTTATTGGAGTTCTGATCAGAAGATTATACCCCGATGTCGTACAAGTTGCAGTAAGAATTCTTGTGAATGTTGGTGAATCCGCATCCGGTGAATAAAGCAAAACAAGATAGTCGTTCAGGTAGTTCGGATGCACTGGATCACAATACACAAGAACTGAAACTTCTACTGTCAGACCCGGCTGGAATGTCCCTGAACCAGATAAATCCCTTATCTCTATCCTTTCTATACTCTCTGTTTGAAGGTACCCGGGAGTGGCTGGACCATCATCTGCGCATAAACCAAATAAAGTGTTAGGTTGACCAGATTCAGAAGTTCCGGAAAGACCATCTCTTGATTTTATAAGGTCGCATGTTGAACACGCGCTCGCCCCCGCTGGACACTTCGGAGTCATGTAAGCCTGGTCTCCATCTGCTTCTGTATTATCGTATGTGGCACAAACTGGCAAAGATGATGGAGGTTTTGCCTTAACATAAAACACAAAATCATCTGCATCACGACGTGAATAGCTTGAAGGACAAATATCACCAGTTACAGGGGTAGCACTTGGATTTCTTCCAACTACAACTCTAACTGCGTGCCAACCCTCAACATTATCAAGCCTTAAAACATAAGACATATTATACCAGTAGTCATTAACCCCTCCTTCAGGACACTGTACTGTTACCAAATATCTCCAATTTGTTACAGGTGAAGGTGAATAAGTCACACCAGAAGCATAAGCTAAAATCATCTCAGAATTTGAATTTCTATCGCAAGTTACAAGCCAAAGAATCTCTACATTTTCTCCCCCTTCAAACTTTCCAGATGAAGCTAAACTCTTTATATTTATCCTCCTTATCTGATCTTCTAAACCACCACCGTTATCCATTCCATCTTGACACTGGGAAAATAAAGTATTCGGTTGGTTGGGTTCGTTTCCGCCGTTTGGGCACTGGAAAAACCCTCTTGGGCTCTCAGCCGCCTCATTTATTGTATCTCTGCAAGGAACGGTATTGCATGTTCCACACCAACCATCACCATAACACACAGGAGCTTGAAAACTTGAATTATAAACTCCGCAGGTAAAACTTGATGGTGGATTCTGCACAGTAAATACAAGGTCATCATGATCGTAAATAGTTGAACCGGTATAGCATGCTTGTGTATTTTGTGCTCCACCTGAGTTCTGAATTCTTGCTCTTATTGCCATATTACGAGGAAGGGAGGAAACAGTAGGTAAGGTCATGATAAAATTAACTGTTGTTTCACCCGGTCTCCCTGTTGTAGAGCAAAATCTTCTCAATACAGGAGGATTAGGAAATCCTTGACACGCACCGCCGTTACATCTATCACGTCCTCCTCCGCAACCGCATCTCATAGAGCCAATATATGTAAATGAGGGAGGATTTGCATTTGCATTTGAGGTATACCAAACATCTATCCACTGGTTTGTATCATTACACCATGCTCTGACTGTGACTTTTATGTTTCTTTGGTCCGTAGTGTTGGGTCCGCTTTCTATAAATCCGCTTTCCGCCACAGATTCTACTTGAATTGATATTATCCTTACACCTGCATTAGTGCCCGTTCCAGCTCTATCTGAGCATGAGTTATGAAGAGTATTAGGTTGGTTGGGTTCTTCATAACCTGCGGCATTATCGTTCCCGTCTACAAGTCCGTATGTAGAACACCCTAATACATCAGTAGGACATTTCGGAGCATTATATGTAGAGTCGTAAACAGCACCTTCAACAGATTTAGGTTCTAAATATCCTCCACGCCTATCTTCTATCGGAGGTAGTTCCGGCAGAGGTTCTGAAATTTCCTCATATTCAGAAGGCTTAGCCACACGAGCCAAATTTCCCGAAATAGAAAAATCTATAACATAACTTGCATTATCTCCTTCTCCCTCAACCCTCACACCTTTCAAAATCAACCCTTTTATATCACCTGCTTTTAAATCTTGGTTTATGCTCCTCAAAAGAACTGCTACACCCGCTCCTAACGCCGCTGAATATGATGTACCTCTTACCACGCAGTAGCCCCCATAATTGTTACTTTCACCTTCTCCTGTACATGTTGTAAATATGCTTTCACCCGGCAAATATAGATCCACCAAGCTCCCTCTGTTTGAAAATGTTGAAATTTTCCCAAGTATGTTCGTTGATCCAACCAAAAGAATGTTTTGTGGAAATAGATCTTTTACGCTCGCCCCAACTCCTGCATACCTCGCATCTCTTCCTTCATTCCCTGCTGACTGCACAAACAAAGCATCGTAGTATCTTACATACTGAAACACAACTGAAAAAATTTCCCTGTGATACTCCAAAATCGCCTCAGCTTCTGGATTTCCTTCGGGACTTATACTTCCCCATCCTAATCCCCCAGCAAATAATATTACTTTTGCTTTGTCTTGCAAAGCCAAAACTATGCTCTGAACCAAAGAACTCAAAGCTCCATCTATAACATAAGCTTTTATATCCCCTCTCCATATTACACCTGCCATTCCTTTTGAGTTGTTCCCTACTGCCCCTAAAACTCCCAAAACGCTCACTCCGTGATTTTGCGCCCAGTCTGCTCCTTCACCATCAACACCCCTCCTCAACTCATATTCCAAATCCTCATGCTTTCTTATCCCAAATTCTATAACCGCAACGGGAACTTTTCCACGAGTTTCCAGATTCCAAAGCTTTGGCATATTAACAGCTTCAAAGTGCCAATTATTTCCTCCCGGAGTTTCATCCCAGCTATCAAACAGAGGGTCAAGTGGAACATATCCACCTAAAATTGCTGATGGTTTCATTCTCATGTTCGGAAATGCTCTTATACCATCTCCTGCAAATCCAACCTCTGAAACAATTTGCTTTATCTCCTCTGATGTTCCGGCTGGAACTTTCGCTTGCAGTAAAACTCCTATTCCCCCTTTTTCAGACAAAAACTCTATCTCTCCCAAAATAGAGAATTCTCCTTTTTTTGCTGTTATAATCTGAGAAACTTTTGATTTTTTGTTTTCTACATCAGCTCTATCTTTTC